>ERZ827363.2990-NODE-2990-length-13484-cov-5.763720_pt1 | contig 13484 bp, 13 predicted proteins | sample MGYA00519776_ERZ827363 | MGnify/ENA primary metagenome ERZ827363 (study PRJEB31778, sample SAMEA3449288) | human gut metagenome | biome: human gut; feature: human-associated habitat; material: faeces | place: United Kingdom | collected 2010/2012 ...
TATGCTGTTATTTGGTATAAACTTTAACTTATATTATTTATTAATATTGAAAAATATAAAACAAGCATTTAAAAGTGAAGAACTTAGATGGTATATATTAATAATAGTAGTATTTACAGGAATAATTACAATCAATACATTAGGTGTGTATGGAAGTGTAGCTCAATCATTTAGATACTCCATATTCCAAGTTGCATCTATAATAACTACTACTGGTTTTGCAACTACTGATTTTGGAATGTGGCCTATGTTATCACAAATTTTAATATTACTTCTAATGGTAGTTGGAGCTTGTGCAGGTTCTACAGGTGGAGGTATGAAGATATCTCGTATTATGATACTTATAAAATCTGCGAAGTCGAGCGTTAAAAAGATGGTCAGCCTAAGAAGTGTAAGTACAATAAATGTTGAAGGAAAACCAGTAGATAAGCAAGTACTTGACTTTGCTTACTCATACTTTGTTGTATATGCATTGATATTCTTTGCATCAGTATTATTATTATCATTTGAAAACTTAGATATAGTTACGACACTTACTGCACCACTTACTTGTCTAGGTAATGTTGGACCAGGATTTGGTGATTTGATAGGGCCTGTTGGAAACTTTGCATCACTATCTAATTTTTCTAAGATAGTATTGAGCTTTGACATGTTAGCGGGACGTTTAGAATTATTCCCAATGATATTACTTTTTTATAGTTTAAAAGATTGTATAAACGTAGCACGTGAAAAAGTTTTAAAAAGATAAATTTATATAAGATAATAATGCTATTCCCTTGTAAAATACTTAGTAAATATATAAAATAGGGAGTAGCATTTTTATTATAAATAATAGTATGCTTTTTAGAATAAGTTTTATAAAATTATAAATTACTACAAATTTTTACATAAAAGGAAAAAATATAAAAATAATGTAATAAATAAATGATATATGTGGCGAAAAATATTATAATTAAAGTAATATGAATTTTATGAAACATAATTATTGTTTCATTTTATAAATGAGGGGAGTAATTAATATGAAGAATGAAAATAATATCGAACTTATTTCGCCAATAGGAGAAACTTGCAATAAAGTAGACTTAAAAAAAGCAATGGTTCCTATTTGCGATGAAAAACTATCGCCATTTGCATCATATGTGGGAGATATGCACAAACTAAATAAGCCAAAGAAAAATACTACAAAGATTGAAGCGGATTTTTTATTAGAAAAAGGTCATATTGGGGATATAGAAAAAGCAATTTTAATGACAATAAATCATTTATTATTTGCTACATCTTTGCAAATTACTTATTATTTAAAGAAAAGTGGATATAGTATAGAATCTAAAACAGTAGCAAGAAAACTTACAAGGCTTAAAGAAAAAAGCTTTGTAAGACAAATAGAATTTGTATCTGAAAATAATATTAGTTCATATAAAGCATACTATTTAGGTTATCATGGAACAGGCTTATTAAGAGCATTAGATATAAAAACGTATTCTCAAGGATATGTAAGTGAAATAAAAACATTTAAAATAAAATCAATACTTGCATCAAACCAATTATTAACTCAAGTTATGAATGAAGAATTACAATTTGATGTATCAAAAGTTATAGTAAATGATAACATTAGAGGATGTATTGTAAGACCACAATCAGTTTTAAAATTTAATGATAAAGATTTTTTTGTTGAAGTAGTAAGAAAAGTTCCAAATTGGCAAGAAAAATTAACTCAGAAATTGGTGAGATATGAAACAGTTATAGAAAATTATAATAACTTAAATATAAAACTTAAAACAAAGCCAGTGCTTATTATTCAAGGAGAATCATATGAGCATATGTTTGAAATTATGAATTTATATGAAGAAAATAATTATAAAAATATGGATGTGATATTCACTTTTGACAGAATACTACTTTACCAATTAGAGAATGCATTTTTCGTTGTAGATCATAAAGAATCGAAAAAAGGTATTTTTTCATTCTTATTCAAGGGAATAAAAAATAGATAATTGACTAAATGAGTAAAAATATGTAGTAATTTATATTTTATATTAATAATTAAATAATATTGAAAAAAAGGTAAAAATTTAAAAATTCAAATATAGTTCATGGAAAATTTATATTAAATTCATATTAAAACTGTATTATTTAAATATAGAAAGACTAGCTTAATAATTTACTTAAATACCCGGATAATGATAGATTCCCTCACACTCTTTTATCTATCATTATCAACTTTAGCCCTGTACCCTCGTTAATCAGGGCTTTTTTTGTTTATTTTTAATAACTATCTCGTTTTTTCTAAATAACTTTAAAAATATAAAAAATTCTTATATAATAAAGATTAATAAGAATTTTATATTTTTTTGTAGATAAATGTATTATTATAAATTTATTTTGAAGAGGTGAGATGGTGGAGAGAACATTATTATTTGGGATTTTATTATTCATAGTTTTATTTATACTAAATTCAAAACTTACAACTATTTCTAATAAAAAATTATCATCTAAATTAAGTGTGTTTTTTGGTATTTTGACTTTATTATTCTTGGCAGTTGGTGGTATAAGTAATGAATTTAGCGATATAGCAGTTGTAACATTTATTTTGACATTAATTAGTATGGGGATAAGTGCTGTTCAATATATTGTTAAGATATTAAATGGGAAAGTAGATGTGTTTTTAGCATTTTTCTTCTTAACTATAGTATTATGTGAAGTATATATAAGAATAGATCCTTACGGGTCTTTTATATATTTTTTATTTAATAAGAGCGTAGATATACATAAATATGAGATATATGCGATTATAGGATTTATAATATTTTTATCAATCAAAATATTCGCAGGGATATTCTTTAAGAAGGATCTGAATTTTTTAGATAAAAATTATTTCCAAGTTAAAGATGGAAAAGGAAAATAATATATAGAACTACATATTTAGATATAAAAATAAGGCATCTATAAAAATAGATGCCTTATTTTTAATTTTAGGTAAATATACTTTTAAAATTTTATAATTAACTTATTCATTAATTAGGCGATATTAAGAATATTATATTTGAATATTATTGGTTTACAAATATTATATATCTTGTTATTCCAGCCGAATTGAAGGAAAAAATTAACTTCTAAATCTTTTTCAGTTTTTGATGAATCTATAGCTATTAAAGCCTTTGTGATTGTTTTATTTGTGTATCCAAGCTCTTTTAAACATTGTGTTATTTCATCATCCATATTTTCCATTATAGCTAATGTATCATCATAGTTTTTGTCAAATAATGATTTAATATTAGGTATTAAATTTATAGAACATTGAGTTTGTTCGTATAAAAAGTTTATTGAATGAAGGTAGCCTTTGTCTCGACTGATTATATAATATTCCATATTTTTTTTATTATTAGTACCGATAACTAATCCAAGGCAACTAACAAGTTGGAAATCAAGGCAGTTTTTACCTCCTGATTCTATGTGTATATTTTTTATTGTAGCTTTAGTTTCGATTGTTTTTATTAAGTTTTCGTGAAAGTTGTGGACAATCGTTTTGTTAGTTGTGAAAAGTATTATTAAATCATTTTCATTTAAGTAATTAGCGCCTTTGAGCGCGCGTATATTTACATTTTCTGTATCTACTAAAAAAATTTTTGCCATTTTTAATCTCCCTTTTTATTATTTTAATAATAATGAGCTCATCTATTTAGAATTATTTACAAAAAATATTTTTCTATACCATATTTTATTTAAATTATTAAATATATGGTTTTATACTAATTATTCGATGGTGGAAAAAGTTAGTATAAATTATTAAATATTGGAATAATGATTTTTTTAGTAGTATATAAGTGATAAAATAGTATTAGATAATTTTTGTGGTATTTATTGCAAAGAGTATAATTTAAATGAAATATTATAAATATAGGTGGATTTTAATAAAATGGGAGGGAGAATTCAAAATTATATAATTTTGATGGAAGAAAAAATGAATACTGAGGCAAATAAAACTATAGATTTTGAGAAAAAAATTAAAAGAAAAATTGGGAAAAGAATTAAAAAAGGAAATAGAAAATGGAAATTATGATGAAATTATAGATTATATTTTAAGTGCTTATAGTGAAGGTTTAAATATATTTTATAAAGAAGGTGTTAAATCATTTTTCGAAGAATTTGCAAAAACTAACGATAAAAATTTACATGCAATAATAGGAATATTGGATTCTCAAAGGGAAACTATAACAAATTTAAATAAAAAGATAAAGAGACAAGAAGAGAGAATTAATAAATTAGAGCAAGAAATAGAAGTAATTTCAAAAAAAATTTGATAAAAATTTGCAAATTATATCAAAATGTGCTACATTACAAGTATAAAGTTAAAAGATTAATATAAAGAAATAAAATTAGATTATTCTTCGGGGCAGGGTGTAATTCCCGACCGGCGGTATAGCCCGCGAGCTACATTGTAGCTGATTTGGTGAGATTCCAAAGCCGACAGTAAAGTCTGGATGAAAGAAGATAAAATAAAGTGATGAAAATAAATTTAAGTTAGTTTTGGAATCATTTTAATTATTGAATTTATCAGCCCTGATTATATCAGGGCTTTTTTTATTGTAAAAATATGGATAATAAAACAAGTCATAGAAAGAAGGAATTCTTATGAAGTTTGATTCAAGATATCAAGAAGATAATTATTATATGAAAAAGGCTTTAGAACTTGCAAAATTAGGTATTGGGGCTGTAAATCCTAATCCATTAGTTGGATGTATTATAGTCAAAGACGGAAAAGTAATCGGGGAAGGATATCATATGAAATTTGGTGGACCTCATGCAGAAGTAAATGCGATAAATAGTTCAAAAGAAGATATAGAAGGTGCAACAGTATATGTTACATTAGAACCTTGCTCACATTTTGGAAAGACTCCACCTTGTGCTGATAACTTAGTGAGACATAAAGTAAAAAGAGTTGTTATTTGTAATAATGATCCAAATCCATTAGTAGCTGGAAATGGGATAAAAAAATTACAAAATGCAGGAATTGAAGTTACAACAGGAATTTTAGAAAAGGAAGGATTAAAGCTAAATGAAGTATTTTTCCATTATATAAAAAATAATAAACCATTGGTTATTTCAAAAACAGCGATAAGTATGGATGGGAAAATAGCTACAAAGCATATGGAATCCCAGTGGATTTCAAATGAGAGCTGCAGAGAAATGACACATGAATATAGAAATAAGTATATGGCAATTATGGTTGGGATAAATACAGTATTAAAAGATAATCCAAGCTTGACGAGTAGAATAAAAAATAAGAAAGCTAGAAATCCAATAAGGATTGTAATCGATACAAATTTAAAAATACCAATGAATTCTAATTTGGTTAATGATAATAAATCTAAGACAATAATTTTTACATGTAATAATGATTTGAAAAAAATAAATTTGCTTAAAGAAAAAGATGTAGACGTACATATATGTCCCAAAAAAGAAGAAGGTGTTGACTTAAATTTTGTAATAGAAAAGTTAGGCGAATTAAAAATAGATTCAGTTCTAGTTGAAGGTGGTGCAACTTTAAATGACAGTTTGTTTAGAAATAATTTAGTAGACAAAGTTAAAATATTTATGGCTCCAAAGATAATTGGAGGAAAAGATGCTCCTAGTTTTGTTTCAGGATGTGGAATAGAAAAATTAAGTGAAGCTACAAAATTAGAAATTAAAAATACAACAATGATAGATAGTGATATTTTGATAGAAGCAGATGTAATTAAATAAATTTGATTACAGAGGGGAGGAATTATGTTTACTGGAATTGTTGAGGAAGTCGGAATAGTCAAAAATATTACGGCGAGTGGGAAGAGTGGAAAAATACGAATTTGCGCAAATAAAGTATTAGAAGATGTACATTTAGGAGATTCGATAGCAGTAAATGGGGTGTGTCTTACAGTTTGTGAAGTATTTCAAAACGAATTTGTAGCTGATGTGATGATGGAAACAGTAAGGGCTACCAATTTAAGTACATTAACACGAAATTCAAAGGTCAATTTGGAAAGAGCAATGAGTTTATCTTCTAGATTTGGAGGCCATATAGTTACGGGACATGTTGATACGACAGGCACGATAGTAGATTTTAAAAAAGAAGAAAATGCAGTTTGGATTAGTATAAAAGCTGATGAAGACTTTTTAGATTATGTTGTATATAAAGGTTCAATAACTATAGATGGTGTAAGCCTTACAGTAGCTTATGTTGATAAAAAAATATTAAAGGTATCTATAATACCTCATACAAAAGAAAGTACTACACTTTTAGGAAAGAAAGTTGGGGATTTAGTAAATTTAGAAAGTGATATTATTGGCAAATATGTAAAGAGATTTACAAGTTTATCTAATGAAGATGATAAAAACAAAAATAAAAGTAAAATAGATTTGGATTTTCTAATGAAAAATGGATTTTAATAATACAGGGGTGATTTTATGACAGGATTTAATACAATTTTAGAAGCAGTAGAAGATTTAAAACAAGGAAAAATGATAATCGTAGTAGATGATGAAGATAGAGAAAATGAAGGCGATTTACTTATGGCAGCTGATATGGTAACGCCAGAAGCTATAAATTTTATGACTAAATACGGAAGAGGATTAATATGTATGCCTGCTTTAAAAGAAAAGTTTGATGAAATAAACTTACCACTTATGGTTAGAAATAATACAGACTCTTTTAAAACCGCATTTACTATTTCTATAGATGGGTCAAATACAACAACAGGTATATCTGCATATGATAGATGTGAAACAATAAGACAGTTTACAAATAAAGATGCAAAAGAAAGCGATTTTAAAACACCAGGTCACATGTTTCCTTTAGTAGCAAAAGATGGTGGTGTACTTGTAAGAAATGGTCATACAGAGGCTGCTGTAGATTTAGCTAAAATTGCTGGATTTTCACCAGTAGGAGTTATATGTGAAATATTAAAAGAAGACGGGACTATGGCCAGAGTAGATGATTTGATGAAATTTAAAGAAGAACACGATCTAAAAATAATAACTATAGCTGATTTAATAAAATATAGAAAGATTACAGAAGTAACTGCACAAAGGGTTAGTAGCGCTAAACTACCTACAAGTTATGGAATATTCGAAATAATCGGATATAGAGATAAGTATAATGGGGAAGAACACGTAGCACTTAAATACGGTGATTTAGATAGTGAAAATGTATTAGTCAGAGTACATTCTGAATGTTTAACTGGAGATGCATTCCACTCAATTAAATGTGATTGTGGGAAACAATTAAATTCAGCGATGGAAGCTATATCAAAAAATGGAAGTGGGCTTGTAATATACCTTAGACAAGAAGGAAGAGGTATTGGTCTTATAAATAAAATAAGGGCATATCATATGCAAGATAAAGGATATGATACTATCGAAGCTAATTTAGTTTTAGGATTTGAAAATGATTTGAGAGATTTTAATATGGCAGCTCAAATATTAAAAGATTTAGGAGTAAATAGTATAAGGCTTTTAAGTAATAATCCAGATAAATTAGGGCAATTAGAGGAATATGGAATAAAAATAAATGAAAGAGTTTCAACTGAAGAAGAGATAACAAAATATAACATAGATTATTTGAGAACTAAGAGAGATAAGATGGGTCATATGCTTGATATAGGCTAAAAATATAAAAATTAATAAAGCGAAAACAATATATAAAATTGTTAAATAAAAATAATTTTAAAAATACATAAATTAATAAAATTGGGAGGAAAAGAAAATGATATATGAAGGAAAATTAAATGGAAGTGGATTAAAAATAGGGATAGTAGCAGCTCGTTTTAATGAGTTTATAGTATCAAAGTTAGTGTCAGGGGCAGAAGATTGTTTATACCGTCATGATGTAGCAAAAGAAGATGTTGAAGTTGCATGGGTGCCAGGTGCATTTGAAATACCACTAGTAGCACAAGCAATGGCAAGAACTAAAAAATACGATGCAATAATATGCTTAGGTTGTGTTATAAGAGGAGCAACTTCACACTATGACTATGTTTGTAATGAAGTGTCTAAAGGAATTGCAAAAGTATCTTTAGATGAAAATATGCCAGTTATGTTCGGTGTAGTTACAACTGAAAATATAGAACAAGCTATTGAAAGAGCAGGAACAAAAGCAGGAAATAAAGGATATGATTGTGCAATGGGAGCTTTAGAAATGGTTTCTCTATTAAAAGGAATAAAATAATAAATTTATAGTACAAAAATAACCTGATGAGACTAAAATTTGATTTCTCATCGGGTTATTTTTTTGAAGATAAGAATGTTGTTCTTTTCATATATTAGTATTAAAATATAGTTATAAAAATGGGTAAAGGGTGTCCTTAAATATGAGAGGCGAAGTAATATATGAATTCAGAAAAAGTTAATTATTTAAAAGGTGATGATGAAACAAATTTAGATAAAAATATAGAATTTATTGTTGCAACAGATTTACACTATATATCTCCAAAAGCAGATGTAGACGGAGAGTTAAGTGAGATATGTGAGGCTAAGGGGGATTTAAAACAAATGAAATATGCATCTGAAATAATAGATGCATTTATAAGTGAAGTTATAAAATATAAACCAAGTGGAGGCTTAATTATATGTGGGGATTTGACATATAATGGTGAGATGGTAAGCCATATTGATCTTATGACGAAATTGCAAAAGATATTAGATAAAGGGATAAATATATATGTTATACCAGGAAACCATGATATCAAAAATTATAATGCATATAAATATAAAGCTGCTCAAAAAATACCTATAAAATCTGTTTCACCCAAAATGTTCAAAGAAATTTACTTTAACTGTGGATTTAAAAGTGCATTATATAGGGATAAATATTCTATTAGTTATATCTCACAAGTAAACAGTGAACTATGGCTATTAATGTTAGATACAAATTTCTATCAAGAAAATAATTGGAAAAATCCTGTTGCAATAAAAGGCAGTATAAACGAAAGTACTTATGAATGGCTTGAACAACATTTAAAAGAAGCTAAAGAAAAAAATATAAAAGTAATAGCTGTGACACATCATAGTTTAGTTGATCATAATGATTTATTAAATAAAGGTTATACAATAGAAAATAATCAGAGGCTTGTTGAACTATATGCTAAATATAATATTATTTTAAATCTAAGTGGGCATCTTCATATTCAACATATAAAACCTGGATATAGCAAAAAAATTAAAAATAAAAAAATCTATGATATAGCTACAAGTTCATTGTTAGTATGTAGAAATCAGTACGCTACTTTAACATACGAACCTAAAAAAAGTATATATTACAAAACAAAAGTATTAAATGTATCTAGATGGGCTTTTGAAAGAGGCATTTTAGATAATAATCTATTACATTTTAATTACTATTCATATAATTATGCGTATAGCCAAACATATAAAAAGATTTACTATGAATTATTGAGAAGAAACCTAAGTGAATATGAAGCAAAGATGATGTCTAGTACATTATCAAAATTGAATCCGGCTTTTTTTAGTGGAACAGTAGTTGAAATTTATAGAATTATAGAAGTAAGTGATAATTATAAAGTTTGGTCATTAGTAAGCGATATTTTCTACCATAAATATATAGATAGTATTATGAAAGAAAGAAAATATGATCATAATACACTTAGGCTATCATTAAGAGAAGATGATGAATCTTTTGGAAGTGTAATTTGGAATAAAGCTAAAGGGTGAGAGAATGAACAATAGTTTAATACTTACAGTTATAGATCTAATCGGAAAAAGAAAAACAGAAAACTTAATAGAAAAAGGTTTTTTTAATAAGAGTACAGAATTAAATGAGAAAGAGATATTAGAATGTATTGAGATATATAAAGAAAGAGATTCTGCTTTTAAAGTGCCTAGTTTAGATAAGATAAAAGCTACTATGGAAAATTCTGAGCAAATTTTATTAAAGTCTGGAGAATTAGGAATAAAATGTACAAGTATTTTTAACGATAACTTTCCAGATAAATTAAAAAATATAAAAGATAAATCGATTTTAATTTTTTATAAAGGAAATTTAAATTGTCTTTATGAAGACAAATCTATAGCGATAATTGGTACAAGAACACCTACTGAAAGAGGCAAAAAAATAGGAGAAGCTTTAGGAGAGTATTATGCTAAAGAAGGATTTATAGTTGTTTCTGGTTTGGCAAGTGGTTGTGACACATATGGGCATAGAGGCTGTTTAAATATGAAAGGTCAAACCGTAGCAACATTGCCATGTGGATTAGATAAATACTATCCACCTGAAAACTGTGATTTAGGAGATGAAATTTTAGAAAATGAGGGTTGTTTAATTAGTGAATATAAAATAGGAACGAATCCTTCTAAAATAAGATTTATACAACGTGACAGACTACAAGCAGCACTTAGCTTAGGTGTAGTCGTAGTTGAATGTGCAATAGAGTGTGGAACTATGCATACAGTTAAATTTGCACAAAAATATAATAAAAAATTGGCTGTTTCACTTCATGATGAAGTTAATTTAGATATAGAAACGATAAAAGGTAATTTATATCTTCTAGAAAATAGTGATGCTATAGGACTTAGCAATATAGAAGATTATAAAAAATATAAAGATATATTAATAAATAATATTAGTATATAAAATAAATTAAAAATAAAAGACAGAAAAATATTTTAATAATTCCTGTCTTTTATTTTTTAATTTGTAAACATAGATTTAATGAGATTTCCCATATATATAGCAGGAAGGCTCAAGAAAAACCAACATATTGATGCCTTTAAGCAAATTTGTCCTAAAAAATTAAACTTTTCTAGAGAATAATCCCAAACATTCATATGAAAAAATATATTTACTATTACACCAGATATTAATTCTATTCCTGTTATTAACAAACAAGAAATAAGCATTTGTAGAACTAAAGGCATTTCAAATGGAAATTCATTTAATGATGATACTAAAATAAAACAAAACCCACCAACTATAAACATAGAAATATGTGAATAGCCTCTATATGAAATTTCGATTAAAACATATGTAATCCCGCCAATTATGAATAGGACTAAGTATTCACGCAATATGTTTAAATTTAACAAAATACGACACCACCTAATAAAAAATTTAAAATTGTTCAAAATATAAATCTTAATAATTTATATTTTTTACATAAAAATAAATTTATATCCTTAGAAATATTTGCAAAGATAGTATGGAAAAAAAGTTAAAAATACTTTATTAAAATTATTTAAATAGTAAAGATTGTTAAAATAATGATTATAGACAAGAGAAAATAATAAAATAAAAAATATAATTATTATATAAAAAATAGAATAAATTTATAAAAAATAGAATATAAAACAATACTAGATATTTAAAAAAAATTATATGGTTTAAATTTAAAATAACACTTTATAGAAAAATAAACAAAATATGGAAATAAATATATTGACATTTTGTGTAGCAAAATAATATAATTAATTTGACAGAAGAAAATGACAAAAAATGTTAAAAAAGTATCATAAAAGATATAAATTATATATTACTATTATTTAAATTTTTAAAAATCAACTTTACAATTCAAATAAAAGCTTGATGATAATATTTTTATGGGTGGAATGTATACAGCATACATTATGAAAAATTTAATATAAAGAAATGGAGTGAAATTAGAATGTCAACTTGTAAATGCAAGAATAATCAAACTGATAATCTAAAAGAATTAGATGAAATTTTAGAAACTTACGGTAAAAAGAAAGGATATCTAATAACTATTTTACAAAAAGCTCAAGATGCCTATGGCTATATATCAATAGATATTATGAATAGAATATCAGAGTTCACAGGTATTAAAGTAGCCAAGATATATGGAGTTGCAACATTTTATGCTCAATTTAGATTACAACCTATAGGAAAATATTTAATTATGCTTTGTCAAGGAACTGCGTGTCATGTTAACGGTTCAGAAATGATATCTCAAGTAATAAGCGAACAATTAAATATAAAAGATGGTGAAACAACAGAAGATGGTTTATTTACTTTAAATCAAGTTTCATGTCTAGGATGTTGCTCACTGGCTCCTGTTATGATGATTAAAACTGAAGATAGCGATGAAACATATGGTAACTTAACTAAAGATTCAGTTATAGAAATTTTAAATCAAATAAAAGAAAAAGAAGAAAAAGCTAAAGGGGAAATAGCTTAAGTTTAAAAAGGGTCAAAAGGAGAAATATCGATGAAGATAGTAGTAGGTCAAGGTAGCTGCGGGATAGCGACAGGTGCAAAAAAAGTAGCTAACAGATTTGAAGAAATATTAGGGGAAAAAAATATAGATATAAATGTAGATATTACAGGATGTATAGGTACATGCTTTTTAGAGCCAATAGTGGATATATACGAAGATGGAAAAGATGAACCAACAAGATATGTAAAAGTTAAGCCAGAAGATGTAGTTGAAATTATTGAAAGTCATATTGAAGGTGGAAAAGCTGTAGAGTCTAAGGAGATTTCTGAGGAAAATAAAAAGCTAATGGAAAAACAAAAGAGAATAGTACTTAGAAATTGTGGATGTATAAATCCTGAAGAAATCGATGAATACATAGCAAGAGATGGATATAAAGCAACTAAAAAAGTTTTGACTAGTATGACAGATGAAGAAGTTATAGATGTGATTAAGATATCTGGGCTTCGTGGACGTGGAGGGGCAGGTTTCCCAACATGGTTTAAGTGGAATGCAGCAAGACAAAACAAAGCAGAACAAAAATACATTGTATGTAATGCTGATGAGGGAGACCCAGGAGCATTCATGGATAGGGCAGTTCTTGAGGGAGACCCACATTCACTTCTTGAAGGGATGACAATCGGTGGATATGCAATGGGTGCAAATGAAGGTGTAATTTATGTTCGTGCTGAATATCCTCTAGCAATAAAGAGATTAAAAATAGCCATAGCACAAGCAAAAGAAAGAGGGTATTTAGGAAAAAATATATTTGGAAGTGGATTTGACTTTGATATTAGAATTAAAGAAGGTGCAGGAGCATTTGTATGTGGTGAAGAAACTGCACTTATAGCATCATTAGAAGGCGAAAGAGGAATGCCAAGACTTAAACCGCCATTTCCAGCACAAAAAGGGTATTGGCAAAAACCTACTAACATAAATAATGTTGAAACTTATGCTAATGTGGCATGGATAATACTAAATGGAGGGGAAACTTTTGGCTCACTGGGAACAAAAACGAGCAACGGGACAAAAGTATTTGCACTAGCAGGTAAAATCAAAAAAGGCGGTCTTATTGAAGTACCAATGGGATTATCATTAAGAGAAGTAATATATGATATCGGTGGTGGTATCAAAGAAGACAAAGAATTTAAAGCTGTTCAAATGGGTGGACCATCAGGCGGATGTATTCCAGCTAGCTTAATAGATACGCCGGTAGATTATGAAAATATAAATAAAACAGGAGCTATAGTAGGTTCTGGTGGTATGATAGTTATGGATGAAACGACT
>ERZ827363.3006-NODE-3006-length-13425-cov-2.389604_pt1 | contig 13425 bp, 9 predicted proteins | sample MGYA00519776_ERZ827363 | MGnify/ENA primary metagenome ERZ827363 (study PRJEB31778, sample SAMEA3449288) | human gut metagenome | biome: human gut; feature: human-associated habitat; material: faeces | place: United Kingdom | collected 2010/2012 ...
TTGCCAAACTTGTACATTACAAGACAATGGCGATTTTTATGACATTTATGATTATGTCAGCTGTATTATCAATGTTTATCGACAGCATTACTGTTATTTTGTTCCTTGCAGCAGTTACAGTCGAGTTGTCACAGCTTTTAAAATTTAATCCTGTGCCGATGATTCTGTCGGAGATTTTTTGTGCAAATCTTGGCGGTTCGGCAACAATGTGCGGAGACCCGCCTAATATCATAATTGGAACATCACTTGGATATTCATTTGCTGATTTTATAACAAATACAGGTCTTATTGCACTTGTGGCACTTGTTGCCGTGCTTGTATATTTTTATTTTGTGTTTCATTCAGAGCTTTCGGCTTCTAACGGAGAAAATGTTGATATTTCTTCACTTCCGGACCCGAAAGAGGCAATTAAGGATAAAAAAGGATTTGCAATAAGCTGTATTATATTTGCAACAGCAGTAGTTCTGCTTATAACACATGCCATGACAGGTCTTACGGTTGCATTTATCGGACTTTTTATTGCTCTTGTTACAATTATTACAGCACCTAAACATATACATGAGATAGTAAGCAAAGTTGATTATAAGACATTATTGTTTTTTATTGGTTTATTTGTAGTTGTAGGAGGACTCGAGCAGACAGGAATTCTTGAGATAGCTGCTAATTTCATTGGAAAGATAAGTGGTGGAAATGCAATGCTTATGGTGGCAATAATTATATGGCTTTCAGCATTTGCAAGTGCATTTGTCGATAACATTCCTTTTGCAGCAACTATGATTCCTATTATAAAAGCACTTGCCGCAACAGAAGGCGTGAGCCTTTCTACACTGGCATGGGCATTATCAATGGGAACTGATATAGGTGGAAGTGCAACACCGATTGGTGCTTCTGCTAACGTAGTAGGTACATCTGTAGCTGCCAAAGCAGGACATCCTATTGGCTGGGGTATGTATTGCAAGAAAGTAGTTCCGGCTACAATTCTTGTGCTTATTATTTCCACAGTTGGTATATTTGTAAGATATTTTTAAAGGAGGAGCAGGTGTATGGGAAAACAGCTGATTATAGCGGTAAGCCGTGAATTTGGAAGCGGCGGACATGCAATTGCAGTAGAGCTGGCAAACAGATATGGCATTAAGCTTTATGACCATAATTTGTTAGACGCTGTAGCAGCAGAGAAAAACGTAGATGTCGAGACATTAAGACGCTACGATGAGAAACCAAGAAGACTGCTGTTTTCAAGAAGCCAGAATGGTTTTTCAAGTTCTGCAGAAGAAAATGTAGCATTTTTACAGTTTGAGTATCTGAAGAAAAAAGCAGATGAGGGAGAGTCTTTCATCGTAGTTGGAAGATGCGCAGAGACTGTTTTGGGTGATCGTCCGAATGTGATTTCTTTGTTTGTTCTTGGTGATAGCGAAGTAAAGTGCAAGCGTGTCATGGAGATATATGATCTGTCTGAGCGTGATGCACAGTTTAAAATGGATCGTCACGACAAGTACAGAAAGCAGTATCACAACTACTACTGCAAGGATAAGTGGGGCGATTCAAGAGCCTATGACTTATGTATTAACAGCAGCCGATTGGGATTTGATGAGACAGTAAATGAGCTTGAGGATTATATCAATCGACGCAGAAAAATGTTCAAGTAAAAAGAAAAAAGACAATGAGTGACGTTCTGCTTGATTTTTAGGCTGAAATTTGGCATAATAATCAGCGGAACGGTCATGCATAGAAAAAAGCCTGTTCCAAATGGAACGGGCCTTTTTGTTTTGGTTAGGATACATGGTAACCCATACGTTTGAGTTACATGGATCAAGAGATGTCAGATTACAGGCGCCCACAGATCCAGTCCCAGATCTCGCCCCACCATACACGGCATGGGGATGCAAAATAGAAATCCATAATAGTTCCTCCTTTTTTGTTAGTCAATGCTTCATTGCTGAGTTTACAATATCACACATAACTAAGAAAAACAAGCTTTTTCTGTGTACAGAAAGGATATGTATGCCAATTCGATCCATTTGTTTTTTGCTTGGACAGCTATTATTTATTCCATCATATTTTTATATGACAAAGACATTAAAGAAAGAAAAGCTTCGTGCGGCCAGCTTCCTGCGCTTTCTTTTGGTATGCCCGCCTATGGCATACATTTATACGATTTTGTGCATGGGGCTGCTTTATAGGCTCCTGCCTGGAAAAATATCATATGATATTATTTATGGCGTAGACTTTTTTGTATTTGGCATCTCTTTTTTGCTGATGTATTTTTATGGACGCATGATGGAGCCGGTGGGCAGTGCGGCACGCTTTTTGTATCTATGCTTGTATCTGCTGTCCATGCCATTTACAGCTATATATGATTCACTTACCATGACAGTGCTGATTGATCTTTTGATGCCGCTCATTATTAATTTTATTTATTGCAAATGGGTCTGCCACCCAATCGTGGAGCTTCGAGAAGACTGCAATCGTATCAATGGTGTATTGCTTACGATTTTGATTATTGCAGAATGCCTGTTTTTGCTTAGAATAGCAGGTTTTTTATTTATTGAAAGACATGTGGAACTAAAGAAGTTTGATGTATATTTTTCTGTTTACAGTTTTATCTATGCAGTATTTGTCCTGATGTTTGTTTTTTCGGCGATTATTATTATCGTGCAGAATATCAAATCGGCAAGAATAAATGAACTGGCGGCTGAGAAAAGTCATGAGCAGTCGATCGAGACGATTGAATCACTGGTGCGTGCCGTGGACGCAAAGGATAGTTATACAAATGGTCATTCTGCTCGTGTGGCAAAGTATACAAGACAGATCTCAAAACTGCTTGGATATGATGATGAGAAAGCCGATGGCATGTATTACATGGCATTGCTTCATGATGTCGGAAAGATTGGTGTTGATGATGCAATTTTAAGAAAGCCTGGTAAGCTGACTGATGAAGAGTTTGCGGCAATTAAGGCGCATACCGTGATTGGTTCACAGATTTTATCGCGCATCAGTTCAATGCCAGAACTTCAGTATGGTGCGCTGTATCACCATGAGCGCTGGGATGGACGTGGATATCCGAAAGGCTTAAAAGGGGAAGAGATACCAGAAGCAGCGCGCATCATTGCAGTTGCTGATGCATATGATGCGATGACCTCAAATAGATCGTATCGAAAGGCATTAACGCAAGACTGCGTGCATGATGAAATTTTAAATGGAATAGGCAGGCAGTTTTGGCCGCCTGCCGCAAGAGCAATGCTTAAAATGATAGATCAGGATATTCATTATGATATGCGTCAAAAAAATGATGAGTCATCACAAAATGACGAACAAAAATATGAATATGGGATCAGTTAAAAACAGAAGCATATGTATAGTTTTCGGCCTCTGTGTCAGTTAGTGTATGTGTCCATGACGGACGCGCACCGGCGGCACCGGGGCCGTAATTTTTATATTCTGCAAAGTATACAGTATCGTGAGCATCAATCTTTCCCCAGTCGTGCCAGCCTTCAGGTTTGATATGATCACCTATCTCAGAATTTAAAATGACTACTTTTGCATACTCACGCCATGGGCGGCCAAGGTAACATGTATTAGGCTCACTTCCAATAAAGCGGCAATGATTGAATATGTAGCCATAAGTTTGACCTTTCGGCGATGAACCAGCCGTCACATAGCCACCGCCTTCTGGAATTGATTCAAGTGTACAATTTTCAAAGTAAGCAGTAGCGCTTCCAAAAATAAAATCGACACCACCGCATATATAAGTATTTTTATAATATTGTCTTCCATTGATGCGCGGGGCAAATTCCTTCGGACCGCGAAAGCCGCCTGGCTCCTTCTCTTTTTCAGGAAGAGGTCCCGTAAAGAGAGTGTCCTGACTTCCAATAAGACGGCAGTTTTCCACGCGTATACCTTCTCCCTCTGCATAGAGCGCAATCGCCTGACCAACTTCCTTTCCAGCGCCAGCAGCATTTTCTACAGTGAGATTGCAAAGAGTAATATCCGGCGCATCTAAAAATAAAGTGTAGGTGCGAAAGGTACCTCGCTTTATTCCGTCTGGCATGATTTCTCTTGCATAGTCATCATATGTAAGAATCGTATTTGAAGCATCGTCGCCCATAAGTGTAACGTGAGGCTGTGAGATTGTCAGCTTTTCGTGATAGCGTCCCGGTGCAATGTGTATCGTAACAGGCATAGGAGCATAGGCTTTAGCAGCCTCAATAGCATCAGCGATGCGTAAAAAAGAAGTAGATTGTCCAGCATTAATAGTAATCATAATGTGATCCTTTCTGATTTTGTGACTTAAATTTGTACCATACTGATATTTTAAAATATCACTTTTTTGCTGTCAATAAGAGCTTGCGTTTTTACAAACGCTATTGTAAGATGACAATAGAAAAATGAGTAACGATTCAAAGTCTCACAGAGATATTTCGGAGTCATCTTTGTGAGCGTGGTTGAATTGTTATGAAAACGGAGGAAAAAGTAATGGTAATCAGAGAATACAGCAAGGTTGAACTGGTATTTAGCTCTAGTGAGAGCGAAGCAGTCAAGATTGCACTTGTGAATCTGCGGCGCGATTTAATTCGTACACTTGACTGCAGCGTGACAGCAGGAGGCATTATTCGTATCCTTGTCGGAACAGTGGGCAATCTGCCAGAGTTAGATGAAAAGGCAGATATTTCAAAACTTCGGGCAGAGGATGGCACGTACCGTAAGGAAGCATTTTTGATTCAGGAAAAGGACGGAGAGCTTTTAATTGCAGGAACAGACCGCCGCGGTACAATTTATGGCATTTATGATTTCTGTGAATGGCTTGGTGTATCACCATGGTATTTCTTTGCCGATGTGCCGGTGCGCCGTAGAAGTGAAGCTGTAATTGAAAATGGTTATTGCAAGGTGGATTATCCGTCTGTTGAGTACAGAGGAATTTTTATCAACGACGAGGAAGAGTTAGAGCACTGGGTATGGCGCTATATGGGTGAAACGACCATCGGTGTAAAGACATATGAAAAGATTTTTGAACTGCTGCTTCGCTTAAAGCTCAATTATATCTGGCCGGCAATGCATGTCAATTCCTTTAATCTAAAACAGGAAAACGGTGCGCTTGCAAACCGCATGGGCATAGTTGTCGGAACGTCTCACTGTGATATGCTGATGAGAAGCAATAATCGCGAGTGGAAGCCGTGGCTTGCAAAGAAGGGCTATACCGATGTGGAATATGATTTTTCTATTCCAGGCAGAAACCGTGAAATCTTAAAGGAGTACTGGCGCGAGAGCGTAGAGCAAAACCGTGATTTTGAAGTAAGCTACACAGTTGGTATGAGAGGAATCCACGACTCAGGTTTTGAGACAAAATCACTTGAAGGTCTGACAGGAGAGAAACTACTAAAAGCTAAAATTGAGCTGCTTGAATCTGTTATGGCAGCACAACAGGAGATTCTTTCTGAAACATTAGACACCGAGCCTATGAAGACCTTTGTGCCGTACAAAGAAGTGCTTGAGCTTTATGATAATGGCTTAAAGGTGCCGGAAGATCTGACACTGATCTGGACAAATGACAACTATGGTTATGTGCGCCGCTATCCGGGTGAGAAGGAAAAGGCAAGAAAGAGCGGAAATGGTATTTATTATCATAATTCCTACTGGGCACCGCCAGGAGCTTCCTATCTGTTTATCTGCTCAATTCCAATGTCTCACACTAGAAATGAGCTGTTAAAGGCATACAAAGAAGGCATTCAGAAGGTGTGGGTTACAAATTTCGGCGCAATTAAGCCACTAGAGCAGCAGCTTTCCTTCTACGCAAAGCTTGCATGGGAGGCAGATGGAGATGATAATCGCGATCTTGAAACCTTTGACGAAACTATTTTTTTGACAAGATGGTTAGACAGCATGTTTACAGGACAGCCAGGAAAAGCAGCAGCAGCGCTCCTATTAGAATTTGATCAGCTTACCAATGCAAGAAAGCTTGAGCATATGGATGATGACTGCTTTTCACAGACATCATTTGGAGATGAGGCAGCAGCACGCATGCATCGTTATGAATATATTTGCAGTGAGCTGGAGAAGATTTATGAGAACTTGCCAGAGCAGGAGAAGGATGCCTTTTTCCAGATGATATTGATGAAGGTGCAGGCAGCTTATTTTACAAATGGCATGTATTATTATGCAGATCGCAGCCGTCTTTGCATAAGACAGGGCAAAAACAGTGATGCAAAGCGTTATACCGATAAGAGCCATGCATTTGATCTGGCGCGCAGAAAGCTTCTCTACTACTACAATCACGTTATGAGTAATGGAAAGTGGAATGGCATATTAACACCAGAGGATTTCCCACCGCCGCGCACATCTATGTATCCATCATGCCGTGTGCCATTACATGCAGCAGCAGATAAGTTGATTGTCACCTGCTGGAATAACCAAAGTGAGCTCACCTTCACAGACAGCACACACGGTAACGCGAAATGGATTGAACTTGCAAATGCAGAAAACGGCGCACTGTCATATAAGATTGAAAAGCCAGAGTGGCTTGAGATTGTCGGTGCACTTCCAACAGAAGGAACACTTACAAAAGAAACTCGCTTCGTTTTTAGCGTAATACCACAGACTAAATCCTCAGAAGCACTTCACTCTGAAAATGCATCTAATGATGCAAAGTCATCACTTGTTCGCCACGGTGAAATCGTAGTATTTAGCGGTACACAAAAGGTTTGTACAATTCCAGTAACCGATAAGACCGATGATGTAAAGGCTCGTGTACAAAAGGATGCAGAAGATGCAAAGCTGACTAAGGCAGTAGCTTTGCATGTTGCGATTGAAGACAGCGGCAGATGTGTTATTGAGGCAGAAAATGGTACAGCAGTATCAAGCTTGGATGCAGCCGGATGGAAGCTAATTTCTAATTTAGGCCGTTCACAGGGAAGTCTTTTGGAGGCAGAGACACCTGGTGCACAGTGGTCCTGCCCGTTCTATCTGACACAAGGTGGTGATTTTGTATTAGAGCTTCATCGTTTCCCAACGCTTTGCTCTGTGGGACGTATTCGTATTGGCATATCTGTAGACAATGGTGAAATGAATGTGTTTGAGTCGCAGTCAACAGATGAGCACCGTGCGAATTGGAAACATAACATACTAAACAATGTAGATAAGCTGACAGGCTGTTTTACTGGACTGGCAGCAGGACTTCACAGTCTCACCTTCACAGCAATTGATCCATATGTTTCATTCACACGCGCCGTTTTATACGATGAAAAGAGCGAGGCAGGAAAACAGCTGTCTTGTCAGCTTACAAGTCTGACAAAACTTGTGGATGGAGCTTATAAAAGAAGCAATCTTGGAATTGTCCTGTCAAATCCAGAATGCGAAATGCTTCCTAAAAATATTGATCTTGATGCATATTGTGAGCACTGGTACGGCAATGTAACACCAGAGCCGCGCCCTGTTTTATATCTTCCGCTTGCAGCAGGAAAAGATTCGCTAGAAGATGATGATATAATAATTCGTCCAGAAGAAAACAGCGATACGATTACGCCGCCGCAGATCTTGGCAAAAGCAGCAAGCACAGTCACAGAGGCAAATGGCATTATCGAAATTGACGCGGCATCTGCAATGGCACAAACTGCATTTGCATCTACAAATGACAGTGCAGATGGCACTTCTTGGAATTATTGTGACAGTCCGGCATATAACGAAAGTGGTCTTGCTATGTATATCGAAAAGGAAGGCTTATCATGGAGTGAACAAGAAGCGCCAAGCCTTCACTATATAGTTAAGGCACAGGGCGGTCATTACCGCATCTGGGTACATACATGGCAGTGGGGAGATGACTGTTCACACTATACTGTAGGAGTAGATGGCGTCATTGTACCAGAAAAAGAACTGTATGGCGGACGCCCACTATGGAAATATGCATCAGAGCATGTATGGAAGTGGGCACCAGTCTGGGAGTGCGAACTAGAGAAAGGTCAGCACGAAATAAGTGTGCACAGCCTAAATTCACGCCTTCGCATTGATCAGATACGGTTAGAGAAAGTTTAATATTTTAAGGTACATATGCAAAGCTTCGCAAAAGCACCGTAAGGAAGAAATAAAAGACCTGACTGCCCATCACTGAGCAAGCAGGTCTGCTAATGTAATACTGTCAAGATAGTCATTTACGATTTCACCTAGTTTCATCCACATACCAATTGTGCGGCATTCAGATGCCTTAGGGCAGGAGGTTGAGCCAGATTCAATACAGCCGACAGGTTCAAGACTTGTTTCTGTAAGGCGCAGGATTCTTCCGATTGTGTATTCACTGGGAGACATAGTCAGACGATAGCCGCCGCCCTTGCCGCGCATGCCCTCAAGAAGATGTTCTTGGACAAGAATTTTTAAAATGCTTTCCAGATATTTTTCAGAAATTCCCTGTCTGGCAGCAATTGATTTTAATGGAATATATGGTTCATTTGGATGCTCTGCGATATCAATCATAACACGCAGGGCATAACGTCCTCTGGTAGATACAATCATAAGTCACCTCAAAAATTTGATTAGCTGTGTCACAGCAGATAAACCTATTATACTACAAGGTAAAAAGGAAATCAAATAAAATGTATCTCTTTTAGAACAGAAAAGTGAGAAAAACCTCTGTACAAATAAGAAAAAATCTTCTACAATGAAATTGTGGCAGCGAGCATAGAGCCGCTGACCAGAGTCTGCGGCGCCGCCGTGGCAGACTTTTGTATAAGCGGCGCAGAGAGGAAATTGAAAAATGAAAAAGACAGGTAAGACAGCAGCATTAGCATTGACCATGAGTATGGCAGTGACAGCAATGCCGTTTGGCGTATCGGCAGAGGAGACAGATAAGACAGTTGTGCGCATTAATATGGAGTCTGAGCCAGATAACTTGGATCCATGGCTTTCAGCAGCAAGCGACACAGAGGCCGTATTTCACAATGTATTTGAGGGACTTGTACTGTTTGATGAGACAGGAGCATTGATTCCGGGATTAGCCGAGAGCTGGGATATTTCCGATGACGGATTGACCTATACCTTTCATTTAAGAGACGACGTAATCTTCCACAATGGAAAGGCATTTTCGGCTGAGGACGTCGTATATACCTATGAATCTCTTTCCGGTTTAGGCGGAGAGGAGGCTCTTTCTTCTAAATTTAAAAATCTGACTTCAGTAGAAGCCGTTGATGATTACACAGTTACAATGACACTCGCGGAGGCTGATGCTGCATTTTTACAGTATACAAGAGTAGCAGTACTTCCAAAAGGATATGAGGATCAGTCAAGTGCTCCGGTAGGAACCGGCCCATTTGTGTTTGAAAAATATGTTCCTGGACAGATGGTTGTTCTGGAGAAAAATGAAGATTATTATGATGAATCCAGAATGCCAAAGATCGATGAGGCACAGATTTATATTATGGGTGATGACAGTGCCGTTTTAACAGCACTGCAGTCAGGACAGCTTGACGCAGGAATTGTTTATGCAGACAGCGCTGATTATTTAACAGGTGACTTTACTGTAAACAGCTCTCCGCAGAACATGGTTCAGCTATTTGCGTTAAATAACTCAGCCACGCCATTTGATGATGTACGTGTACGTCAGGCATTTGAGTATGCAGTTAATAAGGATCAGATTATTGACGGTGTATTTGCCGGATATGCTACAGAGCTTTATAGTAACTTCAGCCCGGTAATGTCTTATTTTTATAATGATGAGCTTGAAGATGTCTACACATATGATGTAGATAAGGCAAAGGAATTGATGGCAGAAGCAGGATATGAGGATGGCTTTGATATTACAATCACAGTTCCGTCTAATTATCAGAAGCATATTGATACTGCTCAGGTAATCGCACAGCAGTTAAAGCAGATCAATGTCAACGCAACTATTGAACCAGTTGAGTGGGGTCAGTGGTTAGAGCAGGTATACACAAATGCAGATTATCAGACAACAGTTGTTGGTTTGACAGGAAAGCTTGATCCAAACGATATTTTAGGTCGTTATGTAAGCGATTATGCAAAGAATTTCATGAAATATAATAATCCGGATTACGATAAACTGATCGAAGAAGCAAAGACAGCTTCTGATGAGGAGCGCGTTGAGTTATTTAAGGAGTGTCAGAAGATGCTGACAGATGACGCTGCTGCTGTATGGATCTGTGATCCGAATGCCATTGCTGTTACAAGAAGCGATTTAAAGGGCTACACTTTCTACCCGGTAAGCTTCATTGATTTAAGCAAGCTTTACTACGAGGAATAAATTTATATAAGAAAGGCAGCCCGGCGAAAGTTTTTTCGGCGGGCTGTTTTGGAGTCAGACATATGAATTATTATATACAAAAAGCAGCGGGACTTTTGGTAACGCTGCTGCTAGTGTCTTTTATTACATTCAGTGTTTTTCAGATTTTGCCGGGAAATCCTGCCTATATCATTCTTGGAGTAGATGCAGATCCAATGCAGATTGAGGCACTGAATAAGAGCATGGGATTAGATAAGCCTGCACTTGTGCGTTATGTAGATTGGATTGCAGGACTGTTTCGAGGCGATCTTGGAGTTTCATATCGTTACCAGCAGCCGGTTGCACAGCTTATATCAGATGCGCTTGAAGTAACTGGAAGTCTTGCGATAATAACACTTATTCTGACATTGATAATTGGTGTTTTGGCTGGTGTGTGGCTGGCAGACCACTCAGATAAGTGGTATAGTCTTCCGCTTTCCATGCTCTCACAGGTCAGCATTTCCATACCGTCTTTCTGTATGGCAATCTTTTTAATCAGCATTTTTACAGTTGGTTTAAAATGGCTTCCATCTATTGGTTTTGTATCATTTTCAGAAAGCCCGTCAGGATGGCTTAAAAGCCTTATATTGCCGTCATGCTCATTAGCGCTTGGTACAAGTGCAATAGTGATTCGTTATGTTAAGGTGTCAGTTAACGGGCAAAGAAAGCAAGATTATGTGCGTACTGCATACAGTAAAGGTTTAGGAAAAAATAAGGTGATGTACCGTCATGTGCTTAGAAATTCCCTGATTCCGGTAATTACCATTTTTGGTATGACAGCAGCAGATATCTTAGGCGGAAGCATCATCGTCGAAAATGTTTTTTCCATGCCGGGAATCGGAAGGCTGATATCTGTCTCAATTTCAAGCAGAGATTTGCCGCTGTTGCAGGGACTGACATTTTATTTGGCACTTATTGTTGTGGTATGCAATTTTATTGTTGATTTGATCTATTCGATTGTCGATCCAAGGATTCGCTTGAAGTAAGAGATGCTTACTCATGTTTTTTTGCGAGTCAAGAGGATTTCTGACCTTTTGACTTTTGTGTCATAAAAATAGAGTACGGCAAACTGTAACAGAAAAGGAATAAGAGTAACGATATGAAACGATATTTAAAAAATAAAAGCTTTCTTACAGGAGCAATTCTGGCGTTTATTATGCTTGGGATGCTTGTTGTCAGCTTATTTTGGCTGCCATACGATCCAGAAGAAATGTATCTTGCACCAAAGCTGTCGCTTCCTAGCATATCACATCTTATGGGAACAGATCAGTTTGGTCGAGATGTGATGAGCCGCATAATGAAGGGTATACAGGTATCATTTGGTATTGGTGTTGTCGTTGTAGCAGCAGGCGGACTAGTGGGAACGCTTCTTGGTGCCTGCTCTGGATATTTTGGCGGTTATGTCGATGAAGTGATTATGAAAATTGTGGACGCACAGATGGCATTTCCTGGGATTTTGCTCGCGTTAATGCTGATGTGTATATTTGGACGCGGTTTAAGCAATACGATTCTGGCATTGTCAATCATGTCCATTCCGCGTTTTGTACGTATGGCGCGAAGCGGATTTTTAAAGCTTCGTGAAGCTGATTTTGTAAAAGCAGAGCGTGTCAGGGGAGCATCTGCACCGAGAATCATGTTTTTGCATATATTGCCAAATCTATTCTCAGAGCTGACGGCAACTGCATCACTAACATTTGCGTCAGCTGTCATGTCAGAGGCAGGCTTAAGCTACTTAGGACTTGGTGTAGCACCGCCAAAGCCAAGTCTTGGACTGATGCTTTCAGATGCCCAGCAGACGCTTCTTATGGCACCATGGAACATTGCCATGCCAGCGATTGTTATTACATTGCTTGTCATGAGTTTTAATTTGATTGGAGATGGAATCCAGGAGGTGACAGTGAACTGATGGAATTTCGTGCAGAACAGTTTTCAATTGAGTTTGAACATGAAAAAAAGTGGTATCCTGCAGTAACAGATTTAAATATGCATATTGATGCCGGTGAGATGGTTGCATTAATTGGTGAGTCTGGCTGTGGAAAGTCAATTACAGCTCTGTCGATGATGGGCCTTCAGCCAAAGGATACGCGCCTTGGCGGTCATCTGTGTTTGGATGGTGAATCAGGTTCTGTGGATTTAACAGGGCTTACACAAAAAGAGTGGATGAAGCTTCGCGGAAGCGAGATTTCAATGATTTTTCAGGAGCCGATGACGGCACTCAATCCACTGATTAAAGTTGGAAAACAGGTATGCGAATGTCTTTTAACTCACCAAAAGGGCATAAGTAAAAAAGAGGCAAAGAGCCTTGTCTTAGAACAGCTAAAAAGCGTTGGTCTTCCAGATGTGGAAGATCTGTATGAATGCTATCCTCACCAGTTATCAGGTGGACAGCGCCAGCGAGTTATGATTGCAATGGCATTTATAAATAATCCAGCTCTTTTGATTGCCGATGAGCCAACAACTGCGCTTGATGTTACAATTCAGACGCAGATTATGGATTTGATGCGCCAGATGAATAAAAAAACTAATACAGCTATTCTTTTAATTTCTCATGATCTTGGCGTTGTAAGCCGTCTGTGCAGCCGTGTTTACATTATGTATGCGGGACGTATTGTGGAGAGTGGTCCGGTAGATGAAATTTTAACTAATCCGCTTCATCCATACACAAAAGGCCTTGTAGAGGCGATTCCTGATATTACAAAGCGCGGAAAGCCATTAAAGGCTATACCAGGCAGTGTGCCTGGATTATATGCAAGAAGCAATACTGGCTGTGGCTTTGCAGAAAGGTGTGAGTACTGCACAAAGCAGTGTCAAAAAGAAGTGCCTTTGCTAGTACAGGATGGTGGACGCGCTGTAGCATGTTGGAATAAAAATTTTGACTCAGGAAGGGGCAATACTCATGACTGAACAAATAAAACAAAGACAGCCATTGATTGAGCTAAAAGATGTGACAAAAACATATCATGACGGTAAGAGAAAGGATGTTTTTGCCGTATCAAATTTTAATCTGACGCTTTACGAGGGAGAGACACTTGGTCTTGTCGGGGAGTCTGGCTGCGGAAAATCTACCTTAGCCAACGTAATCATAGGATTACTTAAACCGACATCAGGTTTCGTGAAATTCAACGGTTTACAAATGCAATATGGTAGCTCAGAAGCGAGAAAACAAT
>ERZ827363.3009-NODE-3009-length-13416-cov-3.242123_pt1 | contig 13416 bp, 9 predicted proteins | sample MGYA00519776_ERZ827363 | MGnify/ENA primary metagenome ERZ827363 (study PRJEB31778, sample SAMEA3449288) | human gut metagenome | biome: human gut; feature: human-associated habitat; material: faeces | place: United Kingdom | collected 2010/2012 ...
TCCACATTCTGAACGATTTTGAACATCTGAAAATCATCGCATCGCACGATCTCGACATGATTCTGGAAACGTGCAGTCGCGTGATTCTGATGTCCGGCGGGTGCATTGTCTGCGATGGAGATGCAAAAGAAATTTTGACGAACCAGGAACTTCTCGAGGAAAATGGACTGGAACTGCCGTTCTGCCTGCAGAAGCCGGTGTGGTAGAAAAGGCCGAAAAAAACAAAAGAAAACAACAACCGGGGATATCTGAAATCAAAAAATCAGATATTCCCGGTTGTTGTTTTTAAAAAGAATCCGAAGGTCGAATCGGGATTCGGATCTCCGTTACAAATTTTTCTGGATCGCTTGTCATTCCGTTGTCAATTAAGGTGATTTCCTGCGATCGTCTGTCATAAAGATATCTCCAAAGAAAATTTATACAGCAGTACGAATCGGTTTCTTCTTTAAGTACCGAAACACCAGCAGGCAGATGATAATAGAGGTCAGAGATCCACATGCCGTTGTAATGCCCATCGGGAACAGCGTGTCCGGGAACCAGATGGAAGTCAGATACACACCGGGGATTCTAACAAGCAGAATGGCAATGATATTGTGCAGGAAGGAAAATTCCGACCGTCCGCAGGCACAGAAATAGCCGCTGAAGGTGAAGTGGACTCCAGCAAAAATGCAGTCCCAGATATAACCGCGGATATACTGACCGCCGAGGCGTGCAACCTCCGCATCTGTTGTGAAAAGACCGACCACAGGAACGGAAATAAACTGAATCGTAATAGCGACGATCAGTCCGAAAACGACAGCAATCAGTGCAGCACACCACATGGTCTGTTCGGCACGCTTCTGCTTTCCAGCACCGATGTTCTGCGCGCCGAGCGCCGAAACAGTGGAAAGCATGGAAGATGGAATCAGGAACAGGAAGCTGATGATTTTCTCTACAATACCGACTGCAGCCGCTGCTTCCAGACCGCGCCGGTTAGCGATGATGGTAATGATGATAAAGGCGATCTGAATAAAACCATCCTGCAGGGCGATCGGAACACCGATTTTAAGAATCTGTCCCATCACAGCTGTCTGAGGGGAGAGATCCGACCGGGTAAGACGGATGCCGGTATCACGTTTGCGGATCGCAATCAGTGCCAGAATGACGCTGAGTGTCTGGGAAAGCGTGGTTCCAAGCGCGGCACCGGATGGACCAAGATGCAGGGCGCCCATAAAGAGATAGTCGAGTGCGATATTGGCCGCACATGCGACTGCGATGAAGTACATCGGGCTTTTCGAATCACCAAGTCCACGGAAGATGGAACTGATGATATTATACGCGATGATGAATGGAATACCAATGAAACAGATCGTCAGATAAGCGACGGTGCCGGAAACGGCTTCGAATGGTGTGGACATCACAAGTACGATCGGCTTTACCAGAAGAAGCAGGATTACCATCAGCACGACGGAAACACCGAGAAATAAAGTGATGGTATTTCCTGTGCAGCGTGATGCCTGCTTTTTATCTTTTGCGCCGACGGCCTGCGCGATGCTGACAGTCGTTCCCATGGCAAGTCCCACGATGATAACGGTAATCATATGCATAACCTGACTGCCGATGGAAACGGCTGTTGTACCGGCCGCGCCTTCAAACTGTCCGATGATGAAAAGATCTGCCATGCCGTAGAGCGTCTGCAGAAAATACGATAAGAGATAAGGCAGCGAAAAATAGAAAATATTTTTCCAGATACTGCCGGTTGTTAAGTTTCGTTCCATGATAGGGAAACCTCCTGTTGTAGAATGTTACGATTATAGTAAACCCTACAATGATTATAGAGTCAAGAATATAATTTTCTGCACTTTATAAAAATACTTTAGATTTATAAGTTCGAACGTTTTCCGTGTGCACTCCTTGACAAATGTTCAAAAAAGAACTATTATACAAAAAAGTTCAAAATAGAACAAATAAGAATATCAAGTTAAAAAAGAAGGTGAAAAAGTATGTTTGATGAACAATGGCAATTTGCAGTGGAGGTAGAACGAAAATACGCCAAGTACCGAAAAAAGGTCATGGTGCGTTATGATCTGTCAGCTGCGGAAGTGGATGTTCTGCTGTTTCTTGCGAATAACAGCCAGTTTGATCTTGCAGTGGATATTGTGCGTGTGCGGAAAATGCAGAAATCGCATGTTTCACTGGCAGTGAACAAGCTGTGTGAAAAAGGATACATTCAAAAAGAAACAGATGCGGCGGATCGCAAGAAAGTGCATTTGAAGCTAGAAGAAAGTGCATCAGAAATTATCCGCTTTGGACAGGATTGCCAGAGAGCGTTTGGAGAATCGTTGTTTTCCGGAATTTCCAGAGAAGACAGGGAAGAATTTCTCAGATTATGCGAGCTGATTCGGAGGAACGTGACGGAAAAATAAAAACGCTGAAAGCCAGAGAGAAGAACATAATAGAAAAATAAGACAAAACAAAAACAGAAAGAGGAGGAAAACAGTCATCTGCCCCTAAATGGCAAAGTACAGGAAAAGTGCAACGGATCTAAGCGGATGACAGAAAAACTATGACAATAACACAACTTATCGTATGTATTGTGGCTGGTCTTGGCGCCGGCCTTGGCACGGGACTTGCGGGACTCTCCGCAGCGGCCGTTGTTTCACCGATGCTGATTACCTTTTTACACATGCCGGCTTATCAGGCGATTGGCATTGCGCTGGCATCGGATGTGCTGGCATCAGGAGTAAGTGCCTGGACTTATAAAAAGAATAAAAACATTGATATCCGCCATGGCGTGATTATGCTGATATCTGTTCTGATTTTTACACTGGTCGGCAGCTTCGTATCTTCGCTTGTGCCAAATGGAACCATGGGCGGATTTTCGAAAGTGATGACACTGTTTGTCGGACTGAAATTTATCATCCGTCCGATCATGACGACGAAAGAAGTACAGGCAAACAAATCAGAAAAACAGAAAATCCAGCAGTCGATTCTCTGCGGTGTTGTGATTGGATTTATCTGTGGATTTGTCGGAGCAGGCGGTGGCATGATGCTGCTTCTGGTGCTGACAAGCGTGCTCGGATATGAGCTGAAAACAGCAGTTGGAACGAGCGTCTTTATTATGACCTTTACAGCTCTGACCGGTGCAATCTCTCATTTTTATATCGGCGGCGCGCCGGACATTCCAATTCTGATTGCCTGTGTCATCAGTACCCTGGTCTTTGCACAGATTGGAGCGAAATGGGCCAACGGGGCAAATGTGAAAATGTTGAACCGCATGACGGGAATTTTGCTCTGTGCGCTGGGAGTGGTGATGCTGTTTTTCTAACTACGTCGACTGACACTTTAGAAGTTTTCAAATATGATTTAACCAAATCAAGGAAGTCCCTTTCTTCCATGGTGAAAAACAATAAGCAGCGAATCGGATTGAGAATATCTGCTGCTATATAGGAAAAAATCCTGTGGGACATGAACTGCCTCCCAATCTTCAAAATGGAAAGCGGAAGATTGAGAGATAGTTTAACGTCTTGCAGGATTTTTTCTATCATAAAACTATAGATTTTACGCAGATAACCTCAAAATCAGAAAATGGTGTACAACTGGATGAAAAATAAATCAGGATCTCATCGCACCATCCACGGAAAGAATTTCTCCGGTTACATACGAAGCCATATCGCTTGCCAGGAAGAGGAATGCGTTTGCAATGTCTTCTGCCTCACCAATTCTTCGAAGAGGAATGCGGTTGATGAGTGGATCAATCATTTCTTTTGGAAGTGCGGCAACTATATCGGTACGGGTGATGCCAGGTGCAACCGCGTTTACACGGATATGGAAAGGACCAAGTTCCCGTGCGAGGGACCAGGTCAGACCGTTGACCGCATATTTACTGGATGGATAGGCAACGCCGCCCGGCTGGCCGCAGATGCTGACCATTGAGCTGGTATTTAAAATACAGCCGCCGCCCTGTTCTTTCATAATAGCAACGGTTGGAAGAATGCCGTTCATCATGGCGTTGACATTCAGATCCATGACACCGGCAAAGCGCTCTGCGGTATACTTGTCAATTGGCGTACTGTCTGAGACACCGGCATTGTTCACAAGAATATCGATTTTGCCGTATTTTTCTTTGACTTTGTTGATCTCATCTACCATGGCAGCTGCATCGGTCAGCTTTGGCCATGCACCGGAAACTTCCCAGTCCGGGTTTTCTTCTTTTAAAGATGCAACCGCTTTTGCAACGGTCTCTTCCCGGGATCCGAACAGGACGACTTTCGCGCCGTTCTGCAGAAATTTGTGCACAATGGCATAGCCGATTCCTCTGGTTCCGCCGGTAACAATTGCAACTTTATCTTTTAACATCATACCATTCACCCGATCCCGTTTTTTTATATCAATGAAAACTGATTATGCAGGCTGTAGTTTTTATTTTTTTAACGATTCGGAGAAAAATGAATTTTGCATGAAAAATCATTTGACTTTGAATGACGATTCGTTTTGGAGAATACAAAAAACGGGATATTTCCTTTCTCTTAAATTTTGTTGCAAATCCTTTCCTTTACTATACGGGATATCGTTGGTGGACAGTCAATGCAAATTTTTTCAGAAATAAACAGCATTCTTTTCTCAAAAGCAGAAGATTTCTATGGAAAAAGAGAATTGTTACGTGGCTTTTTGAGGGAAAACAGGATATAATAGGAAACAAAAGTATACACCAGGTGTATGCTTTTATAAAATCAAAACGAAAAAAAGCGGAAAAACAGAAAGAAAAAGAGTGAAAAAAAGAGAAACGGTCAGAATGCGGGGGAATGACTGGACAAAAGGAAAAACGGGGTGCAACAATGAGAATTCAGGAAGTAATCAAAAAAACAGGATTGTCCAGGAGGACGGTTTATTATTATATCGATCAGAAGATGATCTCGCCTGTTGTTGATGAATATAACGGTTACCATGATTTTTCAGAAGCAGATATTCAAAAACTTTTTATCATCCGCAAGCTGCGCGAGGCAGGACTTTCACTGGCGGATATCCGCGCGATTCTTCACAAGCCGCGCACAACACCATTTTATCTGCATAAACAGCTGAATGCACTCCAGTCGCAGATGCTTACCATTCAGCAGACGATCAGCGAAATGGATCGTCTGAGCGGACAGCTTCCTGTGTGCCAGTCGCTTGACCAGCTTGCGGGGATGCTTGCAGATACCGATTTTTGCCCGGAAGATCCTACCCGGAATCAGATGGAATCCCGGGATGCCCGGCTGCTGGCACAGTATTTGTGGATGGCATATCTGGATACGCCGGTTACGGAATATCAGCAGTTTTTGTGGCAGAAAATCACACAGCATACGATTGAGCACGCAGGTACGGATTTGAAAATGATGTCCCGTTATTTACAGTACATTTCTCCGGAGCAGATTGATGCGACGAATATCAACCAGTATCTGCGCAATCAGAAAATTATCTCTCTGACGGAGGAAGATTATCCGGGTTTTATGGAAGAGCTGAAAGTTTCTTTGCTTGCGTTTGCGGCAGATCCGGTACAGCAGGAAAAATGGCGTCTTCTTTATCAGCCGGTGATCCATCCGACGGCGTTGTTCTGTGTATCCGTGAGCGGATGGATGCGGGAATTTCATCCGGCATACCGCCGCTATTATGAAAACACGCACACCTGCTGCCGGATGCTGAAAGATTTTATGGACAGTGATGAGGGAGCAGCGCTGAATGCGACACTGCGGGAGGCATTCCAGGGAAATTGTGATGTGCGTACAGGATATTACGGAGAACTGGAAGTGGCGGCAACATTCCATAAAAGTATTTATGCATTGCTGCCGCCAGAGAAGATCCGAAAATTTCTGGAAGAAAATTCAGATGAAAAATGATCTGGTTTTAGGATTCTGTTTTTATCATTCGAAGCGAGGATGCCCGGGGAACAAGTGTCACCGGCAGTACAATTTTTTCCGGTTCCGCCGCAGGGTTTTCCAGTGCGGAAAGGAGAATCCGGCTGGCTTCCCGTCCGATGCTTTCAAAGTCCTGATGAATAGAGGTAATTTCAAGACTTCGGCTGAGACTCGTGTCATCAAAACCACAGAGGCAGAGATCTTCCGGAATCCTAAGGCCGATGGTACGGCAGGCAAGGAAAATAAGTTCGGCAACCTGGTCATTTTCTGCGAGAAGTGCAGTAATTCCATTTTGCCGCAGGATAAGGAGCTGCTGTTGAAAAGGTGTGATTTCTGTTGAAAGGGCATCTTCTGTAGAAAGTGCATGTGGCCAGGTGATAAGCTGCCGGGAATCGGGCATGATTCCGGCGGCTTTTGTTTCGTGCAAAAATCCGCCGAAACGATCACGGACCGACGAGGTTTCGGAAAGGGGAGCTGTTGTGAAAAAGGCAATGTTGCGATGCCCCTGTTCCAGGAGGTGACGGGTGAGCTGCCGTCCGCCATCGTAATTGTCGCAGACAACATTGTTTAAATACGGACAGTCGGTCTGCTTGTCGATGATGACAACCGGGCGGTTTGCAAACAGGAAATCGTTTAACTGTTCCAGGTGGATATTGTCACGCTTGGGATAGTAGACAAGTCCGGCGATGTTCTGAGAACGGAGCAGTTCCAGTGTCGTACGTTCCTTCGGAGAGGAAGAGCCGGTGATATGAATGCTTAAAAAGTATCCTTTTTCCGCCAGTGCGGCACTTAAGGAACCAATCGTTTCCGAAATGTTTCCCTGTGTTGTGGCAAAGGGAAGCAGCAGGGAAACCATTTTTGATTTGCTGTCGGTTTCTGATGCGGAGGAGGAAACCGGTGGGATTTTCTGCGAGACAAAGCTTCCAACGCCGCGTTTTCGATACAGGATTCCCTGCTGTTCCAGATCTTCAATCGCCCGCTTTGCTGTGATGCGGCTTACCTCATATTGCTCCGAGAGCATTTTTTCCGTGCAGAACACGGCATCGGAAGAAAACTGTCCGGTGCGGATGCGCTCTAAAAGAGCTTCTTTGATGATTTCATATTTGGGTTTCGTTATTCTTTTATTTCTATCCATGTCTGTAAAATTCCTCAAATAGTATGATTGGTGACAACTGTATTTGTAAAAGTGTGATATCGACTTGCTTTGTATTATAATCTCGGGAAAAAGATAAGTCAAACTAAAAATAATATATCAAATAAAAAGAAAATGATATAAAATCATGGAAAAACGTAGAAATACTTGACAGAAGCATTGCGTTTTTTTATGATATGATATATCAAATCAACACGGCAATACAGGAACAAGACTTAAATAGAAAGAGTTTTAAGTTTGAAAATCATTTTTATAACAGGAGGAAACACATCATGAAAACAACTGTTCATATTATTTCCCATTCCCACTGGGACAGAGAGTGGTATCAGTCTTTTGAAAAACACAGAATGAAACTGATTGAGCTGGTAGACAATATTTTGGAAAAAGCAGAGAACGATCCGGAATTTGGCGGATTTTTCCTGGATGGACAGACGATTGCCCTGGACGATTACCTGGAAGTGCGCCCGGAAAAACGCGAGCAGGTGGAAAAATGCGTCCGTGAAGGAAAAATCCAGACTGGCCCGTGGTACATTCTGCAGGATGAGTTTCTGACCAGCGGTGAGGCATGTGTCCGCAATCTTCAGGTCGGCATGCAGGAAGCAGCGCGTTACGGAGCGATCGGAAATGTCGGTTATTTCCCGGATGCATTCGGAAATGCGGGACAGATGCCGCAGGTGCTGAAGCAGGCGGGCATGGATGCGGTTGTGTTCGGACGTGGCGTAAAACCGATCGGACCGAATAATGAGGTAACCGGAGGACAGTATGAGTCCACGTATTCCGAAATGATGTGGGCATCCCCGGACGGAACGAAACTGCCGGGTATTCTGTTTGCAAACTGGTATAACAACGGAGTGGAGATTCCGGTGGATGAGGCAGAAGCAAAAGTTTACTGGGACAAAAAACTGGCCGATGCGAGAAAATTTGCGGCAACACATCAGCTTCTGATGATGAACGGATGCGACCATCAGCCGTTGCAGAAGGACATTACCGAGGCAATCCGTGTCGCACGGAAACTGTACCCGGACATTGAATTTATTCATTCGGATTTCAAAACCTATGTAAAGGCAATGGAAAAAGAAATTTCCGAGAATTTCTCTACGGTAAAGGGCGAGCTGACAAGCCAGGAAACAGACGGAAGATGGACCCTGGCAAACACCGCTTCTTCCTGGATAGGACTGAAAGTGGACAACCGTGCCGGCGAAACAGCGCTGGAGCGGAAGGCAGAACCGGCGGCAGCCATGGCAGAGGTGCTTGGCAAAGCATACCCGGAAGACCAGATGATTTACAGCTGGAAAAAGCTGATGCAGAATCATCCGCATGACAGCATCTGCGGCTGCAGCGTCGATGAAGTAAATGAAGAAATGAAAACCCGCTTTGCGAAGAGCAGACAGGTGGCAGATGCGATTTACGATGAGAGTGTAGAATACCTGACCGATCAGGTGAATACCGCGGCACTTCCTGGAAACAGTGAAAAGATTCCATTCGTTGTATGGAATACTTCCGGGAATGCGAAAAAACAGGTCATTGCAAAAGAACTGCACCTGTTCCGCGATTACAATCTGTTTGTATGGGATGGTTATGAGGCGGCCGAGGCGGTAGAAATGCCAAATCTGGTGCTTTGCGATGCAAACGGAAATGCAGTTCCGGCAAAAATCGAAAATGCAGGAATTTCCTTCGGATATGATCTGCCGGATGACCGGTTCCGTCAGCCATATATGGCAAAGAAGGTGCTGGTAACGTTTGAGGCAGAAGTTCCGGCGATGGGATATGCAACATATTATCTGGAGCAGGCAGAGCCGGATCAGAACCAGGAAACCTCTGCAGATTTTGCGAATGAGCGCGTTCTGGAAAATGAAAACCTGAAAGTTACGGTCAATGAGGACGGTTCCTACCAGATTCTGAATAAGGAAACCGGAAGAACGTATGAAAATCTGGGATTCTATGAAGATACCGGAGATATGGGAAATGAATATATTTATATTCAGGACTCTGGAAAACAGACAATCACAACGAAAGGCATGAAAGCTGAGATTCGCTGTGTGGAGAAAAATGCATTCCGCACGGTAGTTGAGATCTGTCACGAAATGATGATTCCGTCCGGTATGGGAGAGGAACTGCAGAGACAGCGTGAGATGTGTATTGACCCATATACGCGTGTGGCAAATCGTTCGAAGGAACTGGTTCCGATGGAAGTAAAGACGGTTCTGACACTGGAAAAATCGGGAAAAGGCCTGCACGTTGCAACGACAATCTGCAATCAGGCAAAGGATCACAGAGTCCGCGTTGTAATGCCGACGGGTCTGAATACGTCTACGCATCTGGCAGATTCTGCCTTTGAGGTTGTGAAGAGAAATAACCGTCATAATGATACTTGGACGAATCCCTGCGGATGTGAAAGACAGCAGTGTTTTGCTGCAATGGAAGATGAGACAAATGGTCTTCTTGTGGCAAACCGCGGACTGTATGAATATGAGGTTCTGGCGGATGAGGAGAATGCGATTGCGGTAACGCTGCTTCGCTCCGTTGCGGAGATGGGTGACTGGGGTTATTTCCCGACGCCAAAGGCGCAGCAGATCGGAACGTTTACCCTGGAGTTTGAAGTTGTGCCGTATGCAGCCGGTAAGACGGGCGAGGCATTTACCGAGGGTTACGCATTCCAGCAGGATCTGACAGCAGCACAGGCCGGTCTTTCGAAAGCATGGCTCAGAAAGCCGGGTCAGGTAAAACCGGAACTCGTATCGGGCGAGATGCCGCTGGAAATGAGCTTCCTCCGCTTTGAAGGGGAAGGAATTCATCTGGCGGCGTTTAAGAAGGGACTTGCAAAGGACGATCTGTTTGTGCGGTTTGTGAACAATATGCCGCAGGATGAGGTGCTTTCCTTCCGAAAGGAGAGCTGGATGAAAGAGGTTTACCGCAGTAATGTAGTGGAAGAGAAGGGTGAGGTACTTTGCCCGGATGAGAACGGGGTGTATCATGTGACACTCCGGGAGTTTGAGATTGCGACGTTTGGGGTTGTGAAATAACGGCTGGCGCGTGAGCTGGGAGTGAGAACGGGAGGAAAGTCTGGATCCGCCTGAAGGGCGGATCGGCGCAAGATGGTTGAAAAGAATAGGATGGAAAAAGCAAGAATGTGCTGGACTTTAGAGGGGACAAGTTATATGCTGGAAATATGAGAAAAATTTCCAAAGGAGGGTTTTTAAGATGCAGAAATGGACGAGCAGGATTGAGACCCCGATCAAGGCAGAGCTGATTTGTTATGATGTGAATGGAATTCATATTGTGTTTGGGGTGACGGAAGAGAATCAGCTGAAGCTGTTTCATTTTTCACATGCACCGTTTGACGCGCAGAATCTTTGCCGGAAGCCGGATGGAGTGTGGATGATGGAGGGAATGCGGGAAGCTCAGATTAAGGAGAGCTTCCAGCTGGTGCAGGTGAATTTTTCGGGGTATAACCGGCCGTATGAGAAGCATGGAAATAAGTATATTGTGACGGCTCCGGGCTTTATGCTGAAGTTTGATTCGATTTCGGAGGAGAGAAATGAGAACGGGGATCTGCTTCGGATTGTGCAGTCGGATGATGTGACGGGCGCGAAGGTGGAGTCTGTGATGCAGTTTTTTGATGGGATTCCGGTTGCGAGAATGTACAATACAGTGACGAACGAAGGAAAGGAAGACCAGACACTGGAGTACATTTCGAGTTTTAGTTACTGGGGTATTGAGAAGGAACAGAAAGAGGGAATTCCAGAGCTTGTCAGCTCGGATGACAAGATGTCGATGGTTGTGGTTCACAATGGATGGCAGAAGGAGCTGACGGTGAAGAAGTACCGGTTTGCAGATCTTGGCATGGCGCAGACGCAGCCGCATAATTATCAGAGAACTTCGAAGACGATTGAGATTACGAATACGGGCAACTGGTCGGCGAAGGAATATGTGCCGATGGGATATATTGGAAACAGTGCGGCAGATTCGAGTCTGTTTTTTGAGATTGACCACAGTGGTTCCTGGCATTATGAGATCGGAGATCAGAACTGCCATTTTTATCTGGCGGTGAGCGGTCCGACAGAGATTCAGTCACACTGGTCGAAGAACCTGAAGCCGGGAGATTCCTTTACAACGGTTCCGGTGGCTGTCGGCGTAGGTCATGATGATTTCGAGGAAGCGATTGGTACTTTGACGAAGTACCGCAGAAAGATCCGACGTCCGAACAAAGATAATGAAAATCTGCCGGTTATTTTCAATGATTATATGAATTGTCTGTTTGGAGATCCGACCACAGAAAAAGAGTTCCCGCTGGTGGATGCGGCAGAGAAGGCCGGATGTGAGTATTTTGTCATTGATGCCGGCTGGTATGCGGACGGCAACTGGTGGGACAGTGTCGGTGAGTGGCAGGAGAGTAAAAAGCGCTTTCCGAATGGAGTGCGTGAGGTGACGGATTATATTCGTTCGAAGGGCATGATTCCTGGTGTCTGGCTGGAGCTGGAGGTTATGGGTATCAACTGTAAGAAGGCTTCCATTCTGCCGGATGAGTGCTTCTTCCTGCGCCACGGCAAGCGTGTGTATGACAGAAGCCGTTATCAGCTGGATTTCCGTCATCCGCTTGTGATTGAGCATGTGACCGAAGTCATCGACCGTGTGGTACGGGACTACGGTGTCGGCTATATCAAGATGGACTACAATATTGAGCCTGGTATTGGTACGGAAGTGGATGCAGACAGTTTTGGAGACGGTCTTCTGGAGCATGAGAGAGCGTATCTGGCATGGCTGGATGGCATCTACAAAAAGTATCCGGATCTTGTCATTGAGAACTGCTCGAGCGGCGGTCTTCGGATGGACTATGCGATGCTGGCGCGAAACAGCATTCAGTCGACGAGCGATCAGGAGGATTACCGCAATTATGCGACGATTTCGGCGAATGCAGCCATCGGCGTGACGCCGGAGCAGGCGGCGATCTGGTCATATCCGCTGCGGGACGGCACAAAAGAGGAAGTTATTTTCAATATGGTCAATGCGCTGCTGCTTCGTATTCACCAAAGCGGCCATCTCGCAGAAATTTCGCCGGAGCGGTTTGAACTTGTAAAAGAGGGAATTGACTGCTACAAAGAGATCCGCAGCGGCATCAAGGACGGCGTTCCGTTCTGGCCGATGGGATGGGCGGATAATGAGGACAAGCACCTCGCAGCCGGAATCCGCGTGCCGGGGGATGTGATTTATCTTGGTGTATGGAGACGCGGCGGAGAGGCTGATTTTGAAGTTCCGCTGAACCGAGCATTCCCAGGGAAAGAGCTGGAGGTTTCCTGCATTTACCCGAAAGCATGCGGTGATGTGTTCCATTACGATGACTACAGCAAGACGCTGCAGATTCACTTCCCGGAGACGTATATGGCGCGTCTGTTTCAGATTAAAGTGAAATAAAATTACATAAATCCCCGCCCGCGGAATAAATTGTATCGGAGTGTATCTGATAGGATTTTTCCGGGGAGGGGATTTTTTTGCGTATTCTTTCGGCACTTTCGGATCTGATGGTTCCCGTGCTGATTTTTTATGTGGTCGGACTGGGGCTTTTGATGAAACAGGATGTGTTCGGCGATTTTCTGAACGGGGCGAAGGACGGCATGCGGACGGTGATCGGAATTGTGCCGACCTTAATCGGGCTGATGGCGGCGGTCGGTGTGCTGCGGTCATCGGGATTTCTGGAGGATTTTGGAAAACTGCTCGGAACGGTGCTGGAACCGGCGGGGATTCCATCTGCCCTGGTGCCGCTCGGGGTTGTGCGTCTCTTTTCCAACAGTGCGGCGGTGAGTTTGCTGCTGGATCTCTACAAAGAGGCGGGGTGTGATTCCTTCGCCGGACGGGCGGCTTCGATTATGATGTCGTGTACGGAGACGGTTTTTTATACGATGAGTGTCTACTATCTGACCGTGCGGATCTCAAAGACGCGATGGACGCTTGCGGGGGCGCTGATTGCAACGTTCGCGGGGCTTGTGGCGAGTATCTTATGTAGTGCCATGGTATGAAGATGTAAGAAATTTGCTAGTTGTCTTGCCGCACAGAATATTGTATAATCGGTAGGGTAAATTGCCGTTTTGCGCGCTGAAACCAAGGATGAGAGGGAAAACTGTGGGAAATTATGAGACGCTGAATGAGCTTCTGGTGACGCTGTTCCGCGATGTGATGGACATAGAACAGAAGGTAATCATTACGCCGGAGTTTAAAGACATCACGAATAACGATATGCATGTGATCGAAGCGATCGGGATTGGTGAACCGAAAAATATGTCATCGATTGCCAGAGAACTGTCCGTTACGGTGGGAACGCTCACGATTGCCATGAACAGCCTGGTCAAAAAAGGCTATGTGAAGCGCATCCAATCCACCACCGATAAGCGGGAA
>ERZ827363.3016-NODE-3016-length-13388-cov-2.674342_pt1 | contig 13388 bp, 10 predicted proteins | sample MGYA00519776_ERZ827363 | MGnify/ENA primary metagenome ERZ827363 (study PRJEB31778, sample SAMEA3449288) | human gut metagenome | biome: human gut; feature: human-associated habitat; material: faeces | place: United Kingdom | collected 2010/2012 ...
GCGCTCTACATCGACTCCATCAAGCAGGGCGTCACCACCGTCTTCGACCATCACGCCAGCTATGGCGAGATCCCCGGCACGCTGCACACCATCGCCGAGGAGAGCAAGCGTCTCGGCCTGCGCTCCTGCCTGTGCTATGAGGTCTCCGACCGCGACGGCGAGGAGAAGTGCCTGCAGGCCATCAAGGAAAATGCCGACTTCATCACGGAATGCGAGCAGCGCAAGGATCCCATGCTCGCGGCGATGTTCGGCGGTCACGCGCTCTTCACCATCTCCGATAAGACCTTCGACCGCATGGTCGAGGCCAACAACGGCCGCACCGGCTATCACATCCATGTCTCCGAGGGCATGAACGACGTGTACGATTCCCTCCAGAACTACGGCCGCCGTCCCGTCCAGCGCCTTCAGGATCACGGCATCCTCGGCCCCAAGACGATCCTCGGTCACTGCATCCATGTCAACACCGCCGAGATGGAGATCATCAAGGAAACGGGTACGATGGTCGTGAACAATCCGGAATCCAACATGGGCAACGCCATCGGCATCTGCCCCGTCCTCCAGCTCTACAAGCGCGGCATCCTCCTCGGCATGGGTACCGACGCCTACACCAACGATATGCTCGAATCCCTTAAGGTCGCCCTCTGCTCCCAGCGCAGCCAGAACTGCCTGCCGAACGTCGGCTGGTGCGAGGTCACGGATATGCTCTTCAAGAACAACGCGAAGATCGGCGCGAAATACTTCCCCGACCAGCTCGGCGTACTCAAGGCCGGCGCCGCGGCGGACATCATCGTGATGGACTATAAGCCGTTCACCCCGTTCTCCGACGCGAACATCGACGGCCACATGATCTTCGGCATGACGGGCCGCCAGTGCCAGACCACCATCGCCGCCGGCAAGACGCTCATGCTCGACCGTCAGCTCGTCGGCATCGACGAGGAGGCCGAGAACGCCCACATCCTCGAGGCCGCGAAGAAGCTCTGGGGCAGCCTCAATCACTGCGAGTATTAAGGAAACATTACATAGGAGGAACAACGATGTCTGAGAAAATGTATCCCATTCCGTTCGCGTCCCTGATGAACTGGGTCGTGACCGAGTACGCCCAGAGCGGCGACATCTTCGGCGTCCACAAGAAGTATGAGGCCACGGGCAAGAGCCTGCCCATCTTCGGTGAGCGCATCGAAACGCCCTTCGGCCCCGCCGCCGGCCCCAACAGCCAGCTCGCGCAGAACATCATCGCCGCCTACTTCGCGGGCGCGCGCTTCTTTGAGGTCAAGACCGTGCAGAAGATGGACGGCGCCGAGCTTGCCGCCTGCGTGCCCCGCCCCTGCATCCTCGCCGCCGACGAGGGCTACAATCAGGAGTGGTCCACCGAGCTGACCGTTCCGCAGGCGCAGGACGAGTACATCAAGGCGTGGTGCGCGCTCAAGGTCATCTCCAAGGTCTACGGTCTCGGCGATCCCGACGGGTTCGTGTTCAATATGTCCGTCGGCTACGACCTCGAGGGCATCAAGGGCCGCAAGGTCAACAGCTACATCGACAACATGATGGACGCGAGCAGGACCGCGCAGTTCAAGGAGTGCAAAAAGGTACTCACCGAGCTCTTCCCCGCCGAGCGTGACTTCATCGCGCATATCTCCCCGCGCGTGTCCCGCTCCGTCACCGTCTCCACGCTCCACGGCTGCCCGCCGCAGGAGATCGAGCGCATCGCAAGCTATCTGCTCACGAAGAAGCACCTGCACACCTTCGTCAAATGCAACCCCACCATTTTGGGCTACGAGACTGCCCGGCGGACGCTGGACGCCATGGGCTATGACTACATCGTCTTTGACCAGCACCACTTCAACGAGGATCTCCAGTGGGCAGACGCCGTTCCCATGTTCCAGCGGCTCCAGAAGCTGGCGGACAGCTGCGGGCTGGAGTTCGGCCTGAAGCTCTCCAACACCTTCCCCGTGGACACCACGCGCGGCGAGCTGCCGAACGACGAGATGTATATGTCCGGCCGCAGCCTCTTCCCGCTGACCATCGAGATGTGCAATCGCATCTCCCGCGCGTTCGGCGGCAAGATGCGTATCTCCTTCGCCGGCGGCGCGGAATACTTCAACTGCGACAAGCTGTTTGCCGCCGGTATCTGGCCCATCACCGTGGCCACCACCATCCTCAAGCCCGGCGGCTACAACCGCCTGCTGCAAATGGTGGAGAAGGTGGAGGCTCTGCCCTACCGCCCCTTCTCCGGCACGGACACGCAGGCCATCTGTGACCTGTCCACCGCCAGCCACACGGACTTCCACCACGTCAAGCCCATCAAGCCCCTGCCCAGCCGCAAGTCCACCGAGCAGGTGCCCTGGCTCGACTGCTTCATCGCGCCCTGCAAGGGCGGCTGCCCCATCGAGCAGGACATTCCCGAGTACCTCGAGCTGTGCCGCAAGGGTCTCTACGGCCCCGCGCTCAAGCTCATCACCGAGAAGAACGCCCTGCCCTTCATCACCGGCACCATCTGCGCGCACCGCTGCCAGGGCAAGTGCTCCCGCAATTTCTATGAGGAGAGCGTCCATATCCGCGACACCAAGCTCCTCGCCGCGCAGAAGGGCTACAATGCCCTGATGGCCTCCATCAAGCTGCCCGAGCGCGTCGAGGGCAAGCGCGTCGCCATCATCGGCGGCGGCCCGACCGGTATCGCCGCGGCGTACTTCTGCGGCCGCGCCGGCATCGAGACCACCATCTTCGAGCGTGAGCGCAAGCTCGGCGGCGTGCCGCGCTACGTCATTCCCGCCTTCCGCATTTCCGACGAGGCCATCGACAAGGACATCGCCCTGATGATGAGCTACGGCGTTGAGGTCAAGTGCGGCAAGAGCGCTCCCTCCGTCGCGGAGCTGAAGGAAATGGGCTACACCCATATTCTTCTCGCCACCGGCGCGTGGAAGGCCGGCAAACTCGACATCGAGGGCAACGTGCAGGGCGTCATCGAGTGGATGAAGAAGGAAAAGAAGCAGGTCAAGCCCAACCTCTCCGGCAACATCGTGGTCGTCGGCGCGGGCAACACCGCCATGGACGCCGCCCGCGTCGCCAAGCGCATGGGCGCGCACACCACCATTCTCTACCGCCGCACCAAGAAGTTCATGCCCGCCGACGAGCACGAGCTGCAGCTCGCCATCGACGAGGGCGTGGAGTTCATCGAGCTGGCCGCTCCCGTCAAGCAGGCCAAGGGTATGCTGCTGTGCGACAAGATGGTGCTCGGTGAGCCGGACCCCTCCGGCCGCCGCAGCCCCGTGAAGTCCGGCGAGCAGTTCTCCATCCCCTGCGACCTCGTGCTCTCCGCCGTCGGCGAGCGGGTCGATTCCGACCTCATGGCCGCAAACGGCATCGAGATGGAGCGCAAGGGCCCCGCGTTTGAGACCAATGTCGAGGGCGTATACTGCGCGGGTGACGCGCACCGCGGTCCCGCCACCGTGGTCGAGGGCATTGCCGATGCCGCCCGCTTCGCTGAAACTGTGGTCGGCGCGCCCTACGAGTATGAGATCCCCGCGCAGGCGTTCATCACCGAGTCCGACGCCATCGCCAAGCACGGCATCCTCAAGATGTCCGGCAAGTGCGAGGGCGAGCGCTGCCTGCAGTGCTCCACCGTCTGCGAGAACTGTGTGGACTCCTGCCCGAACCGCGCGAACGTCGCGGTCGTCATGCCCGACGAGAGCCACCAGATCATCCACGTCGACAAGATGTGCAACGAGTGCGGCAACTGCACGCAGTTCTGCCCCTACGCCAGCGAGCCCTGCCACGACAAGTTCACCCTCTTCCAGACGGCGGAGGATATGGCGGAGAGCAAGAACCCCGGCGTCCTCTTCCTCGACGCCGACCATGTCCGCGTCCGCATGGCGGAGGAGCGCGGCTACGATCTCACCACCTCCGACAACGATCTGCCGGTGGACATCGAAGCGCTGATCTTCACCATTCGCGACAAGTACAGCTATCTGTTCGCGTAAGCACAAACTTTCTTACAAGGTACAGGCGCGGCCGCCGAAAAGCGGCCGTGCCCTTTTTCTTTCATACGAACACTCCCCGCAGACCGCCGCAGTCGCGCAGAGCTTCGGCGCGGACGGCGACCTCACGGGCGAAGCCGCTCAGATATTTTCCAGCGCCGCGTGGGAGGGCGAGCCGCTCCGCGAGCGCATCCGCCGCTGCAAGCAGGTCGGCCATGATCTGCTCGGGCCGCGCGTGTTTCCAGCGCTCGCGGAGCGCGTCGATCTCGCCGTCCGAGAGCGTCAGCCCCTCCCCGCCGAGGAGCGTGCGGGCGAGCGCGTTCGCCGCGGCCGGCGCATAGAGATTCACCAGCAGCCCGCGCCAATCGGGGCAGGAGCGCTCCAGCACCGCGCGGACCTCGCCCTGCGGCAATCGCGTGAGCAGACTATTTTCCGCCGCCAGACGGTCCAGATATTGGTTGACATAATTTATCCCCAGCAGGCTCTCCGATACCGGAACGGCAAGCTGATAGTCAATGTCACAATCAAACCGCTGCGGGAAAAAGCGCGTGTCATAGCAGCGGAAGCCCCTGCCGATGCTCCGCAGCGTATCGCGGAGCGAGCGGTTCTCCAGCGGCGGCAGCATCTCAACGACCTTTCGCCAGAGCGCGATCGTCAGCGCGGCATCCCGCTGCGCACGGCGTTGCCCGCGCGCCAGCTCGTCCGCAAGATCGAGCGGAAGCAGGACGCGGATACGGTCCGCGCGTTCCGCCTCGTATCGGCTCCCCACATCCTCCGGCTGGCTGCTTGCCTCCGGTTCCTCCGGCACAGCAAGGAAAAACAGCACGCCGCGCAGCAGCTCCCGCGCGGCGGCAGCCGGCACGGAGCTGCTTTCATTCGCGGTGTAAAGCGCGATCTGCCGCACGAGCAGCGCGGCGAGCTTTTCCTGCCACAGCCTCTCTTCGGCGCCCGTCAGGGGGCGCGTCAGCTCATTCGTCATCGTCCCCCACCCTTCCCGTGCGCGCAAAGCGCAGCATCGCGCGGCCATCGAGATCGGCGATGCGGTCCGCGCAGCCGCCTGCCCAGCCGTTGTATAGCCGCACCAGCGCGGCGAGCAGCTCGTCGTCGCCGAGATGTTCGCCGCACGCGCCCTTGAAGTGGTAGAACAGCTCCGTCAGCCCGCCGAGCGCTTCCTCCCAGTTCTCCGGCCCGACGCAGGGCGAGTCGTACAGCGCGACCGCCAGCTTCGGCAGGATGCCCTCGCCCGGCTCGATGCGTTCCGTCTCCCGCAAGGCCAAAGCGCGGCGCTCCAGCAGACGTCCGCATTGCTCCGGCGTGAGCGTCAGGCCGAAGCGTTCCGTCACGGCGTTCCCGCGCAGCAGCGCCGCCTCGGTCCGCTGCGCGGACAGCGTGCCGAATAACATCAATTCATTCATCTCTTTTTCACCTCGCCATGTTATCTACACCCCCGGCAAGGAAAAGACAAGACTTGAAAATTTGCCCGAAATGTGGTAATATAGAATTCGTAAAAAGCAAAAAAGCGCAGAAGAAAGCCGCCCAAACGGGCGGCTTTCCTAATTGTGCAGTTTTTTACTTGGCGGGAACGGTCAGGATCTGGCCGATGTAGATGATATACGGATCGGCGAGCTTGTTGGCCTCGGCCAGCTTGGTGTAGAGCGTGCCGGTGCCGTAGAGCTTGTAGGCGATATTCCACAGGCAGTCGCCCGCGACGACGGTGTAGGTATCGCCCTCGGTCACGGTGGTATTGCGGCCGGCGATGACCTTTTCGCTTTCGTTCGTCGGGACATCGGAAGCAGCAGTCTTGATGGTGATGCGGCCCTGCGGGGCGGCATACTGCTCGCCGACCACGCCGCCGAGATTATTGACGATATAGTTGATAAGGACCTGGTTGTCGATCATCACGCCGTCCTTGAGGAGCTTGACGTTGTCGGTACCGAACATCGCGTAGCCGTCGCCGCCCTGCTTGAGCATATAGTTATGGGAAGCGAGGGTATAGGTCTTGCTGACGTCGAGGGGCTGACCGCCGACCATGATGTCAGACACACGGTACGCGCCGTCGACCTTGACGAACTCGGACTTATCGTTCTTCACCACGGAGCTGGGAATGTCCGCATTGATGGTGTAGGTCAGGCCGGAAACCTGCAGGAAGCCGCCGCTCTCGCCGGGATAGGCCGCGGAGCCGAGCTCCAGAGCGTCCTTGATCTGCTGACCGGTGACCTCAACGAGGCAGGCCTCGTTGCCGAAGGGATGGACCTTGATGATATCGCCGTAGGTGATGTCGCCGACCTTGATGTTGTCGCGCACGCCGCCGCCGTTGACGAAGGCGATGTCAGCGCCCAGCAGGATGCGGTAGGCATCCGCGCACAGGTCGCCGAGGTTGGTCTCGGCATTGCGGACCGCGCGCTTGCCGTCCGCGCCGTTGATGGTCAGCTCCACGCTGGTCTTGGCAACGACCTGCTTCTGCAGGGCGTCGAACTTATCGGTGATGGTCTGGATATAGGCCGCCGCCTCGGCGTCGGGCTCGACCGTGTTCAGATCAACGTTCTCGTGGGTGATGGTACCGTCGGCCTTAATGATGATCTTGCCGACGTTGGCGAGCTTGGTGCCGGTCCTTGCCGGACTTATCCTTGATCGTTTCGGAGAAGGTGGAGTGGGAGTGGCCGTCGATGAAGGCGTCAAAGCCGGTGGTGTTGGCAATGACTTCCTTGCTCATCCAGGGAGAGGACTGCTCGTCGATGCCGAGATGGCCGAGGCCGATGACATAATCGGCGCCCGCGGCCTTGGCCGCATCGATGGCCTTCTGCACCGCCTTGTAGAGGTCAGCGCCGTTGTTGCCCTCGCAGAAGCCATAGATGTAATTGCCGTTGGCATCCTGGAAGTAGGTCGGGGTGGACTTGGTAAAGGTCTCCGGCGTGCAGACGCCGACGAACGCGACCTTCACGCCCTTGACCTCGAAGATCTTATAAGCGTCGAAGTAGGGCTTGCCGTCCTTGCCGGTGAAGTTGGCGGAGATGTAGGGATACTTCGCCAGATCCTTGGCAATGTGCAGGAACTGATCCATGCCATAGTCGAACTCATGATTGCCGGGAACGGCAGCATCGTACTTGAGGTAGTTCATGATGTCGACGATGTACTCGCCCTTGGAGAGCGTGCCGATCACACCGCCCTGAACATGGTCGCCCGCGTCAACGAGCAGATCCGCGCTCTTGTGCAGCGTTGCGACCTTGGCATACTTCTCGTAGTCGCAGTGAACATCGTTGGTGTGCAGAATGGTGATGTCTTCCTTGGGGGCGGCGGCATTGACCGTCACGGCAAGGGAAAGGACCATCGCCATCGTCAGCAGCAGGGACAAAAACTTGCGCATAGCTTTTTTCCTCCTGAAAATTTTTGCCGGAGCGCTTGTCCGTATCGGGCGCACAGCTTCGGCAGGATATGTTTATTGTATCTTCTTTTCCGCTTTTTCACAAGCCGCATTCTCTCGCCATAATCACAGATTTTCACCGCGCTTTCTTGTCGCTTTTGCCGATTTCTCTTTTTCTGTGGAAATCGCGGCAAAAACGTGCTATGGTAAAGGCGTATGAATATTTTCAGACAAAGGAGCTGAATGGATATGAAAAAACTGCTCAGGGGCGGCTTTGTCGTCACGCCCCGCGGCTCCCGCCGCGCGGACGTCCTGCTCGACGGCGAGAAGATCGCGCAGGTCGGCCACATCTCCCCCGCCGAGGCAAAAAGCGCCGAGGTGACGGACGTTTCCGGCTGCTACCTCTTCCCCGGCTTCATCGACGCGCACACGCACTTCGATCTCGACGTGTGCAACACGACCACCGCCGACGATTTCGCGTCCGGCACCCGCAGCGCCATCCGCGGCGGCACGACCACCATCATCGACTTCGCCTGCCCGAACAAGGGCGAGACGCTTGCCTACGGTCTTGATCTCTGGCACAAAAAGGCCGACGGCAAATGCTCGTGCGACTACGGCTTCCACATGACCATCGACGACTGGAACGAGGGCATCGAGGGCGAGCTGGACGATATGTTCGCCGCAGGCATCACGTCCTTTAAGATGTACCTCACCTACCCCGCCATGATGATCGGCGACGGCGCGGTGTATTCCGCGCTCAAGGCGCTGAAAAAGCGCGGCGGCATCGCGGGCGTCCACTGCGAGAACGCGCGCGTCGATCACGCCCGCGTTCTCGACGCGCGCATCGCCGAGCTCAAGGCCGCCGGACGCGCGGCGGACGTTTCCGCCCACCCCGAGGCAAGGCCCGACTATCTCGAGGCCGAGGCGGTCGCGCGGCTGCTGCGCATCGCCGAGGCGGCGGACGCGCCGGTGGTCATCGTCCACCTGACCAACCGCGAGGCGCTCGACGAGGTCGCCTTTGCCCGCGCCCGCGGGCAGAGGGTCTATGTCGAGACCTGCCCGCAGTACCTTGCCCTCGACGACGGCGTGTACTACGACGCCAACTGGTCCATGGCCGCGCGCTATGTCTGCGCGCCGCCCATCCGCGCCGAGGAAAATCAGCGCGCGCTCTGGCGCGGTCTGCGCCGCGGCGAGATCCAGACCATCTCCACCGACCACTGCTCGTTCACCCTCGCGCAGAAGGACATGGGCCGCGAGGACTTCACGAAGATCCCCGGCGGTCTGCCCGGCGTGGAGACGCGCGGCGAGGTCGTCTACACCCGCGGCGTCGCCGCGGGCAGAATGACCGTCGCCGGAATGTGCCGCGCCCTGTGCGAAAATCCCGCGAAGCTCTACGGGCTCTATCCCCGCAAGGGCGTCATCGCCGCGGGCTCCGACGCGGACATCGTGGTCTATGATCCCAGGGCCAGCCACATCCTCTCCGCGCGCGACATGGTCACAAAGGCCGGCTACACGCCCTTTGAGGGTCTGCGCACCGAGGGCGGCATCGCTAAGGTCTACCTGCGCGGCAGCCTGATGGTCGAGGACGGCAGGATCGTCGGCGGCCCCGAGGGTCAATACCTCCGCCGCGGTCTCTGCACCCTCTGAGCAAAACAAGAGAAGAAAAGAGGAACGCTTCCATGAACCTTCGTACCATTCTGTTTTCGCAGTATCCCGCGCTGTTCCTGCTCGCGGTGCTGTTTCTGATCGCGCACCTGCGCGTGCGCAAGACCTCCGCGGTCAAGTCGGTGCTGTGGGTCATTCTCTTCGGCGTGGCGCTCGCCGCGTCGGTGGTGTGCTGCTTTCTCGGCATCCAGGCCGAGCTATGGACGCTCAAAACGCTCATCACCCTCGGCTTCTGGAGCTGGTTCGGCGTGGGTCTCGTGCTGCTCTTCCTCGTGCTGCGCGTCGTGCACGGCATGGAGAAGCGCTCCAGTCGGCGCAGGCTCGACAAGGCCATGAAGCAGGCGGAGAAGCAGAAGGAAGAGGAGGTCTCCCGCGCCCGCGCCGAGGGCGCCGCCGCCGAGCGTGAGCGCGCCGAGGCTGAGGCCGCCGCCCGGGCAGAGGAAGCCGCTCGGGAAGAAGCCGCCCGTGCTGCGGTGGAAGCGGCTGCCGCGCAGGACGCTCCGCACGGGGAGACTGCCCCGGCAGAGGCAAACGAAGCCGCCGAAGCGGCAGCGGAGGAATAACCATGGAACAGACCGGATCGCAGCGCGTCGCCTGCTATGACGTGCTGCGCGTCGCGGCGACCTTTGCCGTCGTTGCACTCCACCTTTCCGCGCAGCATTGGGCGGACACCGATATTTATTCAACCGCGTGGCAGGCCTTTAACCTGTATGACAGCCTCGTCCGCTGGACCGTTCCCGTCTTCGTGATGATCAGCGGCGTATTCTTTCTCGCCGGCACGCAAAGCCTGCGGCAGATCCTGCGGAAAAACGTCCTGCGTATCGTTACGGCCTTTGTTTTCTGGTCTGCGCTCTATGCCGCTTACGCATACTTCTTCAACAAATGCGCCCTGTCCACCGCGGTCACGCTGTTTTTCTCCGGACACTACCACATGTGGTTTCTGTTTATGATCGTGGGACTGTATCTGATCGTCCCGCTGCTGCGGCCCATCGCGCAGAATGAGACGCTGCTGCGCTATTTTCTGCTGCTTGCGCTTGTTTTCAACTTTCTGCTGCCGCAGCTCGGCGCACTTCTTTCTCTGTTTTCCTGGCCGCTCTACAGCAGCTACCTCTCGCTGTCGGGAATGCTATACTACCACTTCACGCTCGGCTTTGCCGCCTATTTTATGCTGGGCCGCTATCTCAGTCGCAAGGAGCTTTCGCCCAAAGCGGCCCGTTGGTGCTATGCGCTCGGCGTAGCCGGTCTCATCGTCACCGTCGTTATGACGTCCTATGCCTCCCGCCGTCTGGGCACCGCCACCGTGCTCTTCTACAACTACGACTCGGTCGGTGTGCTGCTGATGTGTCTCGCCGTCTTTGTATTCGCCCGTAGGCATTTGAATTTTCCCTCACTCGGCGAAAAGGGACACGCGCGCATCCGCGCGCTCTCCCGCTGGAGCTTCGGCGCCTACCTCGTGCATCCGCTGTTCATCGAGACGTTCGATCAATTTCTCGGCGTCAACACGCTCTCCTGCAACGCCTTTTTCTCCGTGCCGCTTCTGACGCTGCTCATCGGCACGCTGTCCTTTTTGGTCTCCGCGCTGCTGAGCCGGGTCCCCATCGTCAATAAATACTTCGTCTGAGCGCAAGAGGAGCGCGGGCCGCAGCCCGCGCTCCTGTGTTCGTTCACTTTTTTCTTGCTGCGACAAAGAGGTTCGGCGGCGCGGGAAACAGGTTTTCGGTCTCCAGCACCTCAAAGCCAGCCGCGGCGATGGACGCCTCCAGCGTGTGCATACGGTCAAACGACACATAGGGCATTTTCCCTGTGTGGCTGCGCCACCACTTGCGAACACCCTCGCGTGTGAGCCGCTCGCCCAGGCAGTCCGTCGCCGAAAGGAATACTCCCTCCGGCCGCAGCAGCTCATGGATGCGCGTGAGCACCTCCGCGCGGTTTTCGAGGTAGAGCAGCACATTGCAGGCCACCACCGCGTCAAAGCTGTCAGGCCGCAGGCTCTCGTCAAAGAGATCCATGCACGAGGCGCTGACATTGCCGACCCCCTGCTCTGCTATTTTTTCCTTCAGATGCCGCACCATCTCGTCCGAAATGTCAATGGCGCACACCTCGGCGGCCATCTGCGCGACCGGTAGCGTGACAAGTCCCGTGCCGCAGGCGAAATCCAGCACCCGGTCGTTCGGCGTGAGATAGGGGCGGATGCACTCCGCCGTTTTGCGGTAGGCATCCGCATACGCTGCTCCCGATTGCTCGTCATAATGCTGCGAGCGGCGGTTCCAAAACTCGCGCGGCGCTATTTTTTCTCTCATTTTGTTTTGATCCCGCGCTTGGCAAACTCCTCGACCAACAGGTCAAGGTCGTTCGGCAGGCTCATCGGCTCGCCGCAGAACTTGATGGCGTTGGCAACATCCTTGAGGCCGTTGCCGGTGACGACGGAGACGACCGTGTCGTTCGCGCCGAGCACGCCCTGCTCGCAGAGCTTCTTCACGCCCGCCGTGCCGGTCACGCCCGCCGGCTCGCCGAACACGCCGCAGGTGGTGCCGAGCAGCTTCTGCGCCGCCATGATCTCCTCGTCGGTCACGTTGACCACGATGCCGTTGGACTCACGGATCGCCATGAGCGCCTTGTCCGCGTTGCGCGGCACGCCGACGGCGATGGAGTCAGCGAGGGTGTTCTCCTCCATCGGCTCCCAGGGCTTATTCTCCGCGATGGCGCGGTTGATGGGGTGGCAGCCCTCCGCCTGTGCGGAGATCAGGCGCGGCAGCTTGTCGATAAAGCCGATGGCGTAGAGGTCCTTGAGACCCTTCCACACGCCCGCGATGGTGCAGCCGTCGCCGACGGAGATGGCGAGGTAGTCGGGCATCTTCCAGCCGAGCTGCTCGGCAATCTCGAGCGAGACAGTCTTCTTGCCCTCGGAGAGGTAGGGGTTGATGGCGGCGTTGCGGTTGTACCAGCCCCACTTGTCGATGGCCTTCTTGCTCAGCTCGAAGGTCTCCTCATAGTTGCCCTGCACGGAAATGACGTTCGCGCCGAAGGTCATCAGCTGCGCGACCTTGCCCTTGGGGGCGCGGGAGGGAACGAAGATGAAGGTCTTGAGACCCGCGGCGGCGGCGTTGCCTGCCAGCGACGAGGCCGCGTTGCCCGTGGACGAGCAGGCGATGATCTCCGCGCCCGCCTCCTTCGCCTTGGCGACCGCCATAGCGGAGGCACGGTCCTTGAGGGACGCGGTGGGGTTCTGGCCGTCGTCCTTCACCCACAGCTTCTTGAGGCCGAGGAGCTTCGCAAGACGGTCCTCCTCGTAGAGCGGGCTCCAGCCCACGCGCAGGGGCGTGTCGGGCGTGGTCTCCTCCACGGGCAGCAGCTCGCGGTAGCGCCACATCGTGTTCGGGCGGCTCTTGAGCTTTTCCTTGGTGAGATTGGCCTTGATGTAATCGTAATCGTAGATGATGTCGAGGATACCGCCGCACTCGCAGTTGGTGAGGTTGGGCACGGCCTCGTATTCCTTGCCGCACTTGACGCAGCGCGCGCATTTCACATTTTTCAGCATAATAATTTCTCCTAAAACGGAAGATTGAAAATGGTCTCGAATCCCGCAGCAAAAGCAATCGCTTCGTAACCCCGCCGCAGCAACGGCTGAGGAGACATATACCTGCACAGGCGCAGATGCCGCTCAAAAGGGGATATCTCTTACCGTAAGAGATATCCCCTTTTGGAAACCCCAGAGAAGCGCAAGGGCTGCGCCCTTGACCTGCCATCGCCGGCCCCTATCTGCGGGGATGCTGCACACGCTGTGCAATGAAATTTTATTCGGCTTTCGATCCGGTCTGCTCCTCTTTCCGCTCAGCCGCTGCTGCGGCGGCGTTTCGGAGCAGGCTTTGTCTCTGCTTCTTAGAGCGCCTTGAGAAGGCCGGTGGCCTCATTGAACTCGTTGATGAGCTCATCGAGCTCGGCAGCCTGCGCGTGAACGGCGTCCCAGGTGCCCTTGGTGTCGTACCACTGGGCGTTCAGGTCCTCCACGTCCATACCCTGCTGCTCCACCCAAGTGTAGTACTTCAGGTTGTGGACGCGCTTGCGCTCGGCATAGCCCATCTCCATCATGTTGTCGGTCTTCAGGCCCAGCATATGCAGAGTGTGATCCATAGCGGCCTCATGCGCGTTATATGCGCCGTGCATCTCATTCAGCTCCTCAATACGGGACTGATACATTACGGCGGAGTCGGTAAGCACAGTGCCCACCACGTCATTCTCGGTGAGCTCATAGTACTTGGCCATCTTAATGCAGCACAGCACGTTGGCAATGCCGGAGATGCCCAGCCAGCTCATCTTCTCCACCTGCTCGTCGCTCATGCCCAGCTCGTTTTTCATGTAGGCCTTGCCCTCCGCGGTGTTGAACAGGC
>ERZ827363.3029-NODE-3029-length-13333-cov-3.881006_pt1 | contig 13333 bp, 10 predicted proteins | sample MGYA00519776_ERZ827363 | MGnify/ENA primary metagenome ERZ827363 (study PRJEB31778, sample SAMEA3449288) | human gut metagenome | biome: human gut; feature: human-associated habitat; material: faeces | place: United Kingdom | collected 2010/2012 ...
GAGCCAGATGGAAACGGTACTCAGCTCTTACGGCTATACAGAAGAGAGCATCGAGCAGGAATGGTCTGACAGTGTGGAGAGCAGTATCAGGTTAGAACTGATCGTAAAAGCCATTGCAGAAAAAGAAGATATCCAGATTGACGATACGGAGTTTGAAGATTATGTAAGCACGATCGTAAGCAGCGGCGGTTTCGGTGATGCTGATACGTTATATAGTAACTATGGTTATGGCGATTATGTTTACGGAAAGAATCAGATCCGTGTGATTTATCTTGCAGGATTAGTTTTAGATAAATTGGCAGAGACAGCAGAGGTTACGGAGAACGCAGTAGAAGAAACGACAGAGTCTGTGGAAAGTACAGAATCCGCAGACAGCACAGAAGAATAAGAAAACGATACCGAAACAGAGGTATGAGATCATAAAAGAGTCGACAGACGTTGATGAGAGAAAGGGAGAGTAGAAAAATGGAATTAGTAAATGTAAGAGATTTATTCCGCAGACAGGATGAGTATGTGGATCAGACCATCGCGATCGGTGGCTGGGTGAGAAACATCCGTAACTCCAAAAACTTTGGATTTATCGTGGTAAACGACGGAACTTTTTTTGAACCGGTCCAGGTTGTTTATTCCGATGTTCTGGAAAATTTTGAAGAGGTAGAAAAATTAAATGTCGGAGCAGCGATTATCGTTACCGGTAAATTAGTTGCAACTCCGGGCACAAAACAGCCATTTGAAATTCAGGCTGAAAAAGTGGAAGTAGAAGGTCCTTCTACACCAGACTATCCATTACAGAAGAAAAAACACAGCTTTGAGTATTTGAGAACCATCTCTCATTTAAGACCGAGAACCAATACGTTTGAGGCAGTGTTCCGTGTGCGTTCCCTCTGCGCTTACGCAATCCATAAATTTTTCCAGGAGAGGGATTTCGTGTATGTGCACACACCACTGATCACCGGAAGCGATTGTGAGGGTGCAGGTGAGATGTTCCAGGTAACAACACTTGACATGAACAATCTTCCAATGACAGAGGATGGAAAAGTAGATTACAGCAAAGACTTCTTTAATAAACCAACCAATCTTACCGTAAGCGGACAGTTGAACGGTGAGACTTATGCGATGGCATTTAAGAACATCTACACATTTGGACCGACGTTCCGTGCAGAAAATTCCAACACGACCAGACATGCAGCAGAGTTCTGGATGATCGAGCCGGAGATCGCATTTGCAGATCTGGAAGATGACATGATCTTAGCCGAGAGCATGTTAAAATACATCATCAACTATGTACTGGAGAATGCACCGGAAGAGATGGCATTTTTCAACAACTTCATTGACAAAGGACTCTTAGAGCGCTTGCAGCATGTGGCAAATTCCGATTTTGCCCGCGTGACATACACAGAGGCAGTTGAGATCTTAGAGAAACACAATGACAAGTTTGAATATAAAGTTTCCTGGGGAACTGATCTTCAGACGGAGCATGAGCGTTATCTGACCGAGGAGATCTTCAAACGTCCGGTATTCGTAACCGATTACCCGAAGGAGATCAAGGCATTCTACATGAAGATGAATGATGACGGAAAGACCGTAGCAGCCGTTGACTGTCTGGTACCTGGTATCGGTGAGATCATCGGAGGAAGCCAGAGAGAGGATGATTACGATAAACTTCTTGCAAGAATCAATGAACTCGGCTTAAAAGAAGAAGATTATCAGTTTTATCTGGATCTCCGCAAATATGGTTCTGCAAGACATGCAGGATTCGGACTCGGTTTCGAGCGCTGCGTTATGTACTTGACAGGAATGTCTAACATCCGTGATGTTATTCCGTTCCCAAGAACCGTAAATAACTGCGAATTATAAAAAAGAATAGATTTACAGAGGACTGCCGCCCGGATGAATAAGATTCTGCGGGCGGCAGTTTTTTGATATCCGAATCTTCATAGGAAAATGCGTTCTGCAAATTTGTGTAAACCTCCCAAAAACCTGCAAAAATTGAGAAAAAATGTAGCATAAATATAATTGACATAATGTATAATAAGTAGTAGTATCAAAATACAAAAGATATAGTAACAAATACTACATGTAAAAATAATAAATACTATTTTGCTAAAAGGAGGTCATATTATGTTACAGATAGGGATTCGTGAACCGGGAAGCGCCATTACACATTTTATAGCTATGATGATGGCAATATTTGCCACATCGCCGTTGTTAGTCAAGGCTGCGCTGAATGGAAATCATACAACGATTCTGGCAATGGCCGTGTTTATGGGAAGCATGGTGCTGCTTTATGGTGCAAGTACGGTGTACCATTCGCTTGTTGTCCGGGATAAAATTTTAAAGATATTCCGCAAACTCGACCATATGATGATATTTGTCCTGATTGCCGGATCTTATACGCCGGTATGTCTGATCGTACTTGGCGGGAAGTCGGGTTATACGCTGCTTGCGGCAGTGTGGGGCATTGCGGCGGCAGGAATGCTGATAAAAGTGCTCTGGATCAACTGCCCGAAGTGGTTTTCTTCCGTGATCTATATCGCAATGGGATGGGTGTGTCTGTTTGTATTCCGGGAACTGTTAGCCACTCTTTCCCAGGCAGCATTTTTGTGGCTGCTTGCAGGCGGTCTGATCTATACTGTCGGCGGTGTGATCTATGCATTAAAACTGCCGGTGTTCAACGCGAAGCACAGTCAGTTTGGCTCCCATGAAGTATTTCATCTGTTTGTCATGGCTGGAAGCATCTGCCATTTTGTATTCATGTATCAGTATGTAGCGTGAAAAATAAAACGATTGCCGGATAGATTTTATGGAAAAGTTAGGTTATAATGTAACAGCAATGAAAAATGAGCAGTGACAGGCAGATGAGAAATGAAATGCCTGTATGAAGAGGAGACAGATATGAGATATACGTTGGAAAATGAAAATTTAAAAGTGGAGATTGACTCATTTGGAGCAGAGATCAAATCTGTAAAAAGAAAATCAGATAACTTTGAATATATGTGGTGTGGTGATAAAAAGTACTGGGGCAGAACATCCCCTGTATTATTTCCGTTTGTCGGTGCGCCGAAAAACAAAGAATACCGTTATGACGGAAAAACTTATACGATGGGACAGCACGGATTTGCAAGAGATATGGAGTTTACATTAGAGGCACAGACGGAAGAGAACATCTCATTTGTACTGACCGATACTGCGGAAACCTGTGAAAAATATCCATTTCATTTTGCACTGCACATTGGTTATGAATTGTGCAAAAACGAGGTAAAAGTAAACTGGACTGTGGAAAACACCGACACAAAAGAATTATATTTTTCCATCGGTGCACATCCGGCATTCAACTGCCCGGTTCACGGAGAGGAAAATAAAACCGGATATGGTCTCAAATTTGGCGGACTGGCAGATACTATTCATCATCATGGAAACACACCGGACGGTATGGCGGTGATGGAGGATAAAGTCCTGGCACTGAAAGATGGCTGTGTGACATTTACGGAAGGATTCTTTGATGAGTGCACTTACATGGTCGAAGGAAAACAGACCGGAGAGGTTTCCCTGCTTGACCGTGAAGGCATCCCGTATGTAACCGTAAAATTTGACACTCCACTATTTGCAGTATGGTCACCGGAAGGAAAAAATGCACCTTTCGTCTGCATTGAACCATGGTACGGAAGATGCGATGCCACAGATTTTACCGGCACATTGCAGCAGCGCGACTACGAAAACATGCTGCCGCAGGGCGGAACATTCAAGGCAGCTTATAGTATTGCATATCTGTAAGATAGAGTCAGCAAAAGGTGGATCATAAAAATAAAAAACGCAAAAGCATGTAAAAAAAGCATAGCTTTTGCGTTTTTTTCATATAGTGAAACAGAATCGAAAACCTGTGGAGTGGTCAATGAATATACAGTCAAAAATGAAAACAAGAGATGCAAAAAACAATCCGGTCACTGCGGTATTGGTGTCCGTGCTGGTCATGTTCCTTTTAAGCTGCCTGTTCCTGTTACTGTTGGCTGCACTGTTATATAAGTTTGATCTGAGTGAATCGGCAGTAAAGGTGGGAATCGTTGTCATTTATATCGTCTCCGGAGTGATCGGTGGATTTTTCATGGGAAAGATCATGAAAACACAGAAATTTTTATGGGGATTTGCAGCGGGAGCCATTTATTTTTGCATTTTATTCCTGATATCAGTGTTGGTTAAACAGGGAGTCTCCATGGAACTGCCGAAAGTGGCGACAACATTTATTCTATGTGCGGTATCCGGGATGGCGGGCGGAATGATAAGTTAGTGGTTACTGTCAGTGTGCCAATTAGCATATAGACAGGACTTGCGCAGAATATCAGCGGCGTGCTATACTCAAAGAAAATGTGCATGAATGAAAAAAAATTATCAATGTTTCATGCAGAAAAAGATACGCACGAGGAGGAAGACATGGAAAGACAGAAGAGACAGGGAGCAGAGTACGAGTTTTACGGAAAACTCCCGCTGAAAAAGGCAATCCCGCTGGGATTACAGCATGTGCTGGCAATGTTTGTGGGAAACCTGACACCGATCCTGATCATCTCAGGGGCATGTGGTATTGCAGGTGAGGAGTTCGGCAGTCTGCAGGTCGATCTGCTGCAGAATGCGATGTTGATCGCCGGGATCGTGACACTGATCCAGTTATTTGCGATCGGACCGGTTGGTGGAAAGGTACCAATCATCATGGGAACGAGTTCCGGATTTATCGGTGTGTTTAACAGTGTGGTTCAGGTAATGGGAGGAGGAATCCTTGCATATGGAGCCATTATGTGTGCATCCGTCATTGGTGGTCTGTTTGAGGGAATCCTTGGATTTCTGTTAAAGCCGCTCCGCAGATTTTTCCCTGCGGTTGTAACGGGAACCGTTGTACTGTCGATCGGATTGTCACTGATCGCGGTCGGCGTCAATTCTTTTGGCGGCGGCAATACGGCAAACGACTTTGGTTCAGTAGAAAATTTACTGCTCGGAGCAGCTGTTTTACTGATCATTGTAGCAGTGAAACACTGGATGAAAGGTATGGCGAGTGCATCATCGATCCTGATCGGTATTGTGGCAGGCTATATCATTGCTGCGATCATGGGACTGGTACTGCCGACAACAGCAGTCAATGCGGATGGTGTGGAATACACAAAAGCCTGGGTGTTAAACTGGGATAAGGTTGCAAATGCAGCCTGGTTTTCCGTTCCGAAATTAATGCCGGTCAAACTGGTATTTGACTGGAGAGCAATCATTCCGGTTCTGATCATGTTTGTTGTTACCGCGGTTGAAACAGTCGGAGATATCTCCGGTGTTATGGAAGGTGGAATGGGCAGAGAAGCTACCGACAAAGAACTTTCCGGCGGTGTCATCTGTGATGGAATTGGTTCTTCGCTTGCAGCACTTTTTGGTGTTCTGCCGAATACTTCTTTCAGTCAGAATGTAGGACTTGTCACAATGACGAAAATCGTAAACCGTATGGCGCTTGCATCCGGAGCCGTATTCCTGATTTTATGTGGTTTATTCCCGAAACTTGCAGCACTGATTTCAATCATGCCGCAGAGTGTACTTGGAGGAGCTGCCGTTATGATGTTTTCATCCATCGTGATCAGCGGAATCCAGCTTATTACCAAAGAACCGATGACGATGCGCAATATCACGATCGTCTCCGTCGCATTGGGACTTGGCTATGGAATCGGATCCAGCAGCGGCATCCTTGCACATCTGCCGCAGGGCATCCAGCTGATCTTTGGCGGTTCCGGTATTGTTCCGGCAGCCATTGTGGCGATCATCTTTAATATTATCCTGCCGAAGGATGCGGAATAAAAAAAACTTCCCATATGAAAAAAGTTATGTTATACTGTATAAGTTAACAGAACTCCGCGCGAAAGCGAATAAATACATAGTATTACGGGGAGCGGGCAAATGGCGTATCCCATGTGTGCGGAAATTACAAAAAAGGAGAGAAGCATCATGAAACATGTAAAGACATTAAATACCAAGAGATTACAGAACACAATCAAAAAAGGCGGCTGCGGCGAGTGCCAGACATCCTGCCAGTCTGCATGCAAAACATCCTGTACAGTAGGAAATCAGAGCTGCGAGCACAAATAAGATTTGAGCTGGTACAGCCGGGCATGCATAGCATGGTAAAAATTGTGCATATGAGTGCCGGATATGCCATCATGGCATCATACAAAATGACTGTGTGATACAACGATGAAAATCATACGGTCGGATATAAGTGAAATCTGCAAACGACCGTTCGCATAGCGTGCGGTCATTTGTACGTTTTATCGGCAACATTAAAATGCCGTAATACTTGAAAAAAATACATTGATTTGCAGAAAACTTTAAATGTTTTGCTGTAAAATCAGATAGAAAGAGAGGAAATATTATAGTGGTTCATCAGTATAAGAACAACGGCTATGATATTGTTTTAGATGTAAACAGCGGAGCGATTCATGTGGTGGATGACGTGACTTATGATGTCATTGAGATGATCGATCAGAGCCAGCCGGAATTGTATGCAAGGGATGAGATCGTATCTGCACTGTCCGGAAAATACGGCAAAGAGGAAGTGGAGGAAGCAATCGATGAAGTCCAGACATTGATCGATGAGGAGTCACTTTTTACAAAGGACACTTACGAAAACTATATCATGGATTTCAAAAAACGCCCGACGGTTGTCAAGGCACTCTGCCTGCATATTGCACATGACTGCAACCTGGCATGTCAGTACTGCTTTGCTGAGGAGGGAGAGTACCATGGAAGAAGGGCACTGATGTCCTTTGAAGTTGGAAAGAAAGCACTGGATTTCTTAATTGCCAATTCAGGTAACAGACGAAATCTTGAGGTGGATTTCTTTGGCGGCGAGCCGCTTATGAACTGGCAGGTCGTAAAAGACTTAGTTGCCTACGGAAGAGAGCAGGAAAAGCTGCATGACAAGAATTTCCGTTTTACACTGACCACAAATGGTGTGCTTTTAAATGACGAGATCATGGAATTCTGTAATAAAGAGATGGCAAATGTGGTCTTAAGTATCGATGGAAGAAAGGAAGTTCATGATAAGATGCGTCCGTTCCGCAAAGGGGCAGGAAGTTATGATCTGATCGTTCCAAAGTTCCAGAAATTTGCAGAGAGCAGACATCAGGACAAATATTATGTGCGTGGTACATTCACACACTACAATCCTGATTTTGCAGCAGATGTACTTCATCTTGCGGATCTTGGTTTCAAACAGATCTCCGTGGAGCCGGTAGTTGCAGAACCGAGTGAACCGTATGCGATCACAGAGGAAGATCTTCCACAGCTGTTTGAGGAATATGACAAACTTGCAGCGGAGATGGTAAGACGTCACAAAGAGGGAGATGATTTTAACTTCTTCCATTTTATGATCGATCTTGAGGGCGGTCCATGTGTGGCAAAACGTCTGTCCGGCTGTGGTTCAGGAACCGAGTACCTTGCAGTGACACCATGGGGAGATTTTTATCCATGTCACCAGTTTGTCGGCAATGAAAAGTTTTTACTTGGCAATGTGGATGAAGGTATAAAAAATACAGAGATCCGTGATGAGTTTAAGTGCTGTAATGTCTATGCAAAAGAAAAATGCAGAAAATGTTTCGCAAGATTCTACTGCAGCGGCGGATGTGCAGCAAATGCGTATAATTTCAGCGGTGACATCTGTGGGGCATATGATATCGGATGTGAATTGCAGAAAAAACGTATTGAGTGCGCGATCATGATCAAGGCTGCCGAGGCCGATTGTGAATAAATAAGAAACAGGAAGGAAAAAGAAAATGAAAAAGAGTAAAGCAGCAGTCATATTAGTTGCGATTCTCGCTGCATTTGCGGGACTTGCCTATTATGCATCTATTATTCTTTCATCGACTGGTATTGGGGAAGAAATGAGTATTCCGCTTGGACTTGATCTGTCCGGTGGTGTATCGATCACCTATCAGGTCATGGATGAAAATCCGAGCGCAGAGGATATGAGTGATACGATTTACAAACTCCAGAAGCGTGTGGAAAGTTACAGTACAGAGGCATCCGTATATCAGGTTGGAGATGATCGTATCGCCGTTGAGATCCCGGGTGTTACGGACGCAAGCAAGATTTTGGAAGAACTTGGTAATCCGGGTTCCTTAGAGTTCCAGCTTTCAGATGGTACCGTATTTATGACGGGTGACCAGGTGGCAGATGCACAGGCTGCAACAACCACAGATCAGTATGGAAACAAGCAGTATGTGGTACAGCTTACACTGACAGATGAGGGAGCAAAGACTTTCGGAGAAGTTACTTCTGAAAACGTCGGAAAAGCACTTCCAATCGTATACGATGGAGAAGTTATCAGTTATCCGACTGTTCAGGAGGCAATTACCGGAGGTACTGCACAGATTTCCGGTCAGAGCACCTTTGAAGAGGCACAGACTTTAGCAACACAGATCAGAATCGGTTCTCTTTCCCTGCAGTTATCAGAGTTAGAGTCCAGTGTGGTAGGAGCACAGCTTGGAAGCCAGGCAATCTCCTCCAGTTTAAAAGCGGCAGCAATCGGTCTTGTGATCGTAATGGTATTTATGATCATTGTATATGCAGTTCCGGGTGTCGCAGCAGCTTTAGCACTTGCAATTTATACAGCACTTGTGATTGCAACTTTATACTTATTCGAGATCACATTAACATTACCTGGTATTGCCGGTATTATCTTAAGTATTGGTATGGCAGTGGATGCGAACGTTATCATCTTTGCACGTATCCGTGAAGAAATTGCATCAGGAAAATCCGTGATTACTGCAATGAAGAATGGTTTCCACAAAGCGATGTCTGCAATCTTAGATGGTAATATCACAACATTGATTGCAGCGATTGTTCTTATGGGATTAGGTTCCGGTACTGTAAAAGGATTTGCATATACACTGATGATCGGTATTATCCTTTCCATGTTTACAGCACTTGTTGTCACAAGATGGATCCTTTATTCTTTCTACTGGTTAGGAATGAGAGATGAAAAATTCTACGGACGTGCAAAAGAGAGAAAGACGATCAATTTCCTGCAGAAGAGATATGTATTCTTTGCAATTTCTATTGCAGTTATAGCTGCCGGATTTATCGGTATGGGAGTACATAAGGCATCTGGTCAGAACTCCCTGAATTATGGACTTGACTTCATGGGAGGAACTTCCACTACTGCTGATTTCGGCAAAGAATATACGATCGAAGATATTGAAAATGATATTATCCCGGTTGTAAAAGAAGTAACTGGAGACAGCAATATTCAGGCAAACAAAGTAGAGGGAACAACTCAGATTACGATCAAGACACGTACTTTATCCAAAGAAGAGCGTGATGATCTGAATAATAAGCTGGCAGACAGTTTTGATGTAGATGAATCCACCATTACATTCCAGAGTATCAGTTCCACGATCAGTGGTGAGATGCGTGCGGATGCAGTCAAGGCGGTTATTATCTCCACAATCTGTATGCTGATCTATATCTGGTTCCGTTTTAAAGATATCCGTTTCGGTGCCAGTGCGATCATTGCCCTGATCCACGACGTACTGGTTGTACTTACCGTATATGCGCTGATGCGTATTTCAGTCGGCAATACATTTATCGCATGTATGCTGACGATCATTGGTTATTCTGTCAACGATACGATCGTTATCTTTGACCGTATCCGTGAGAACCTTGCATTAAAGCATGGAAAACAGACAAGGGAAGATCTGATGGAAGTAGCAAACCGAAGCCTGACACAGACCTTATCACGAAGCATCAACACATCCATAACAACATTTATTATGGTATTTATGCTGTTCCTTCTTGGTGTAGCAAGTATTCGTGAATTTGCGCTGCCACTGATGGCAGGTATGATCTGCGGTGCATATTCATCTATCTGCATTGCAACCGAGTTGTGGTATGTGATGAAAGTTCATCTTGGTAAAAATAAAATAACAGAATAAGATCTGTTGAAGAAAAGTGAAAGTCCTGGCAGTTATTTGCCGGGACTTTTAAGATTCATAGGAAATTACGTCCTATGAATCTTAAAGCCCTCCGGGCGGGATCACACTGCGTCGGAGATGAATTATGTCGCGGAGGCGACACCGCCGCAGGCGGTGAATCCTGTAGGACAGGATTCTATTTTAGAAAAAAGGAGAAACATATGGATACGATCGCAGCTTATCTGATCTTTTTAAATCTGGTGGGCTTCCTTATTATGGGAGAGGATAAAAGAAGGGCGAAAATGCATCGATGGCGGATCTCAGAAAGAATGTTGTTTTTAGTCAGCATTTTAGGCGGCAGTATCGGAACGTGGGCGGGAATGTATGTGTTCCGCCACAAGACGAGACACTGGTATTTTGTTATGGGAATGCCGCTGATCCTCATTTTACAGATCGCAGGTGCCATCTGGCTTTATCGTCAGGGCTTATATCATTTATAATAATTTGATATAACTATTCTGGCATTTGGAATTGCCAAAAAAAGGAAAGTCATATATAATGATAAACATAGCAAAAAACAAGTGTTTTTCGTAGAAAGACACATTGATCAAACAGCAAAGAAAGGGAGAATTACGGATTATGTATACACTGGAAGATATTCAGGCAGTTGATATGGAAGTGGCAAATGCCATCACCGATGAATTTGAACGTCAGAACAGTCATATTGAGCTGATTGCATCCGAAAACTGGGTAAGCAAGGCAGTGATGTCGGCGATGGGCAGTGTTCTTACAAATAAATATGCAGAAGGTTATCCGGGGAAAAGATATTACGGCGGATGTGAGTGTGTGGATGTTGTAGAGGAACTTGCAAGAGAGCGTGCGAAAGAGCTGTTTGGCTGTGAGTATGCGAACGTACAGCCACATTCCGGTGCACAGGCGAATATGGCTGTACAGTTTGCCATCTTAAAACCGGGTGACACGGTCATGGGAATGAACTTAGATCACGGCGGACATTTGACACACGGAAGCCCTGTAAACTTTTCCGGTACTTATTTTCACATTGTACCTTACGGTGTCAATGACGAGGGATTTATTGATTATGACAAAGTAGAAGAGATCGCGATGGAGTGCAAGCCGAAGATGATCATCGCAGGTGCAAGTGCTTATGCGAGAACCATTGATTTCAAGAGATTCCGTGAGATCGCAGATGCATGCGGAGCAGTTCTGATGGTCGATATGGCACATATCGCAGGACTTGTCGCTGCAGGACTTCATCCAAGCCCAATCCCGTATGCACACGTTGTCACAACCACAACACACAAGACACTGCGTGGACCGCGTGGAGGTATGATCTTATCCAGTCAGGAAATCGCAGACAAATATAACTTTAACAAAGCTATTTTCCCTGGAATCCAGGGCGGACCTTTGATGCATGTGATCGCAGCGAAAGCAGTCTGCTTTAAGGAGGCACTTCAGCCGGAGTTTAAAGTATACCAGCAGAATATCATTGACAATGCACAGGCACTCTGCAAGGGACTGTTAAGCCGTGATATTAAAATCGTATCCGGCGGTACAGACAATCACCTGATGCTTGTTGATCTGACAAATTATGATCAGACCGGAAAGGCAGTGGAGAAACTTCTCGATTCTGTCAATATTACCTGCAACAAGAATACGATCCCGAACGATCCGAAATCCCCATTCGTAACAAGCGGTGTACGTCTTGGAACGCCGGCAGTTACTTCCCGTGGACTAAACACAGAGGATATGGATCAGATTGCAGAGGCAATCGCCATGATGATCAAGGAGGGTGAACCGGCAGCTGATAAAGCGTGTGCAATCGTAAAATCGCTGACAGAGAAATATCCGCTGGAGAGATAAAAGAGAATAGAATATAATTTAATAATGAATAAAAAATGAGGAACCTGTTTCGTGACAGGTTCCTCTTTTTTTGTGACCTTTGAGTTTGTTATTTTACATCATCTGCAATACGGTACAGTGTGTACGAGGTAGAAATCGTATTTTTATTTTTATCGAGATATGTGATTTTCACGATTGTCGGTGCCATAATATCACCATCACGGCTGTATGACTCATAAGAGTAAGTACCATATGCGTAAGAGTAGTCATGTCCGTAATAGTATCCATAATGTCCTAACTGGATACTCTTTCCATTTTTTACCTTTTTTGTTATCTCGGAGTTTGAATAAGTGGTTGAATAGGAAGAATTTGTTTTTGCAACTGGCTTGCTGTAAGTAGAGTATTCGATCTTCTTTAATTTATAACCCTTGTTCATTTTGACATTGACTTTGACAGAATTTTTATTGTAGACTGCCTTTGCGTAATCATATTCTTTGTTGTTAAAAGTTACACTCTTAAAAGGACTATTGTTAGAGAATGTCGGCTCGGTTACATTGACTTTGACAGTAAATTTTTTAATCTTTTTATTCTGTGCATTATATACATCAAAAGATACTGTGTATTTACCGGTTTTCTTGGCATAGACACCAACGTATCCGGAATTACTGGAGCTGGAAAGTGAAAGTCTTGTTACTTTGGCTTTCAGGTTTTTGCTCGATGTTTTGATATTTTTGATGTTTTTTCCGTTTGTACCGAGCTGTACGGAGATAGCCGAATCATTGACCATCGGATAATTTTTGTAATAAGAAACATCTACAGCCTTTGGGGCGCTTGGACCTGTTGCAGCAGATACCGGCGCAGAAGGGATCAGTAATAATCCGGCGCACAGGCAAAGTGTAAGAACAGCGCAAGTAATTTGCTTAAATAATTTCATATCAGATATCCTCCTGTTGGATTATTTTGCAAGACGGGAAATGGAATAAATACTCTCACATTCCTGCTTGGTATATTTGTCGATATAAGTAATAGTGATCTTGGTACGCGCAGCAAGTGAGGTAGAATAGTTTCTGCCGCTGGAATATGAATTATCAAATATATATGCGTACTCGCCAAGCTTTAAGGTGCTGTTGTTTTTCATTGTTTTTACAACTTCTTTACCTGCCTTATTGTAAGTGGTGACAGTGATTTTTTTCAGCGTGTAACCTTTGTTCATTTTAACAGATAATTTGCCGGATTTTTTGCTCGTAAGGGCATAATTAACTTCTTTACCTGCAAATTTGACAGATTTGACTGGCAGGTCATTTTTTACATATACTGTTACTTTACCCGAAGAAAGTTTGTTTCCTGATTTATCGCAGATATTATAGGTGACTTTGTATTTACCGGTTTTTTTGGCATAGAGGCCGATAGACGCAAAGGTATCCGTGTATGTATCGTCTGAACTGGTAGTATAATAGTGGGTGTTTTTTGCAATCAGATTTTTACTGCTGGTTTTGATGTTTTTGATATAACATACTTTGGCTTTTGGCAGATTGACATAG
>ERZ827363.3031-NODE-3031-length-13324-cov-3.015148_pt1 | contig 13324 bp, 10 predicted proteins | sample MGYA00519776_ERZ827363 | MGnify/ENA primary metagenome ERZ827363 (study PRJEB31778, sample SAMEA3449288) | human gut metagenome | biome: human gut; feature: human-associated habitat; material: faeces | place: United Kingdom | collected 2010/2012 ...
CCTTGAGCAGTTCTTTGCCCGGGCCGGACTTGGTGATGCGGCCCTGTTCGAGAACATAGGCGTTGTCCGCGACGGAGAGCGCCTTGAGCGCGTTCTGTTCCACGAGCAGAATGGTCTTGCCCATGGCCTTGATCTCGCGGATGGTATCAAAAATGGTGTTGACCAGCAGCGGCGCGAGGCCGAGGGACGGCTCGTCGAGCATGATGAGGTCGGGTGCGGACATGATGCCGCGGCCCATCGCCAGCATCTGCTGCTCGCCGCCGGAGAGCGTGCCGGCGATCTGATTTTTGCGCTCCTCCAAGCGCGGGAAAATCTCATACACGCGCTTGAGGTCGCGCTCGATGCCGTCCTTGTCGCTGCGGAGGTACGCGCCGACCTTCAGGTTCTCGTAAACGGTGAGGTTCGCGAAGATCAGGCGGCCCTCCGGCACCTGACATACGCCGAGCCGGACGACCTTATTGGCGGCGGTCGGCAGCGGCTGACCCTTGTAGAGGATCTCGCCGGACTTGTACTTCACAATGCCGGAAATGGCGTTCATCATGGACGATTTGCCCGCGCCGTTGGAGCCGATCATCGAGACGATCTGCCCCTCCTCGACCTCGAGCGAGATGCCCTTGAGGGCGTGGATGCCGCCGTAGTAAACGTTCAGGTCACGAATTTCAAGCATCGCCATCGCCGTCGTCCTCCTTTCCGAGATAGGCCTCGATGACCTCGGGGTTGCTCTGGATCTCCGCGGGCGTGCCCTCGGCAAGGGGCTTGCCGAAGTTGAGCACAAAGATGCGGTCGGAGACGTTCATCACGAGGTCCATGTGATGCTCGATGATGAGCACGGTCAGGTCGAAGCGGTCGCGGATCTCGCGGATGAGGTCCATCAGGGCAAGCGTCTCCTCCGGATTCATGCCGGCGGCGGGCTCGTCGAGCAGCAGCAGCTTGGGATCGGTCGCAAGCGCGCGGGCGATCTCCAGCTTGCGCTGCTGGCCGTAGGGCAGGTTGACGGCGATCATGTCGCGCTGCTCCCAGATGCCCATGATCTTCAAAAGCTCCTCGGTCTTTTCGCGCAGAGCCTTTTCCTGGTAATAGTACTTCGTCAGCCATTTGGGACCGACCTTGAGGCGCCAAAGCGACTGGAAGATGTTGTAATCCGCCTCCGCATGGCACGCGGTGAGAACGTTGTTGTAGACCGTTTCGCTCTTGAACAGGCGGATGTTCTGGAACGTGCGCGCCATGCCGCGGGACATGATGTCGTAGGGCTGCTTGCGGAAGGGCTTGACATCCGTTTCGCGCATATCGTCCTTGATGATGGCGTCGCCCTGTCCGACGACTGTACCGTCGAAAATGACGCGGCCCTCGGTGAGCGCGTAGACGCCCGTGATGAGGTTGAAGATGGTGGTCTTGCCCGCGCCGTTGGGACCGATGAGCGCGTAGATCTCGCCTTTTTTGATCTTGAAGGAAACGTCGCCCACGGCGGTCAGGCCGCCGAAGCGCTTGGTGACGTGCCAGAGCTCGAGCATGACGTTGGGGTCATGGTGCTTGAAGGTGATGTCGCTCATACCGACGCCTCCTCTCCGACGCTGCCGCCGTCAGGCGGAGGCAGGTCCTTTTTCTTCTTGGTGAAAATCCGGCCGACGGCACGGCAGATCCTGCCGACCGGCAGCTCCTTGCCGCCCATGAGGCCCTTCGGACGGACGATCATGATGACGATAACGGCGAGGCCGTACATCACGAGACGCCAGTCACCGACCGCGCGCAGCAGCTCCGGCAGCGCGCAGAGCAGCACCGTGCCGAGCACCGAGCCGGTGATGGAGCCCATGCCGCCGAAGATGACCATAATGGTATACTCCGTGGACTTGGTCATCAGGAACATCTTGGGCTGAAGATAGCCGAAGTAGTGCGCCATCATGCCGCCTGCGATGCCGGCGTAGAGCGCGGACATGCACATGGCGAGCATCTTGGAGCGGAAGGTGTTGATGCCGCTCATCTGGGCCGCCAGCTCGTCCTCGCGCACGGCGAGCATACTGCGTCCGTGCTTGGAGTTCATCAGCAGCGCTGTGGCGGTGAGGAAGATAATGACGATGAACAGCGCCGAGGAAAAGAGCGTGGAGAGGAAGGTGCCGACATCACCGTTGGAAAGTGCGTTCCAGTCACCGAACAGAGTCGTTTTGAGCGGGATGCTCGCCACGCCCTTCGCGCCGTCGAGCAGGAAGTCCTTGCCGCCGACGTTGATGGTGAGCTGCAAATTGTTAAAGATCAGCCGTATCGCCTCGCCCACGCCGAGCGTGGCAATACAGAAGTAGTCGCCCTTGAGGTTGAGCGTGATCTTGCCGAGGCCCGCGCCGAGCAGCATGGCGGCGAGGCCCGCGATGATGAGCGAGAGCCAGTAGGGCAGACCGAACGCCATCGTGCAGAGAATGGAAACATACGCACCGATGCACACGAAGCCCGCGTGACCGAACGAGAACATACCGGTGTAGCCCGTAAGGATGGAGAGGCCGAGCACGATGAGCAGGGTGTAGCAGGACTGAATGAGGATGCCTTCGATATAATACCAGCTAAACATATCGTTCCTCCCTCCTTACGCCTTGTCTTCCACGACCTTGCCCATCAGGCCGGACGGCTTGATGACGAGGACGAGGATCAGAAGTCCGTACACGAACAGGTCGCGCAGGTTGGAGTTGAAGGACGCGACAAAGATCTCCATGATGCCGAGCAGCACCGAGCCGACGATCGCGCCGGGGAGACTGCCGAGACCGCCGAACACCGCCGCGACGAAGGACTTGTTCGTGACCTGACCGATGGTGGGCTTGACGATGAAGCGCATGCCGTAGAGCATACCGGCGAAGCCGGCGAGCACGCCGCCCATGAGGAAGATAATGAAGATCACGAGATCGCCGTTGATGCCCATGAGGGTCGAGGCCTTCTCGCTGTAGGAGCAGGCGCGGATGGCAAGGCCGACCTTGGTTTTCTGTATGATGAACATCAAAATCAGCAGCGCGACGGCCGAGACCACGATCATCAGCAGACTGTCGACGCCAAGGGAGATCCCGCCGATGTTGATGCGGTTATCGAAGATCGGAGGGTAGTTTCTGGGGGTGCCGTCGATGGTGGCGATGACGAAATTTTCCAGGAAGATGGAAGCGCCCATCGCCGAGATGATGAAGTACAGGGACGGAGCGTGACGCTTACGCAGCGGCGAGTAGACCAGCCGCTCGATGATGACGGCGAGCAGACCGCTGCCCACGCCGCAGAGCAGAAACGCCGGAAGAAACGGAACGTTCAGCGCCGTGAGTGCAAAATAGCCCACATAAGCGCCGACCATGATGACGCCTCCGTGGGCAAAGTTGGAAAAGTTCATAATGCTGTAGACCAGCGAATAGCCGACCGACATCAGCGCGTACATACCGCCGAGGCAGATGCCGTTGACCAGCTGCTGGAGAAAATATTCTATACCCATGTATAGCCTCCTTTTGTCCTGTTAACCTCGGGCGCCCCGCACGGGGCGCCCGAGTGTCGAAAGGGTGCTTGCTTTTTCTGTTTTGGGGATGTGCTTAGTCCGCGGCGATGTAGGTCTCAAAGACGTAGGTCTTGTTCTTGCCGTCGATGCGCTCCACGCAGCCGGACTTGCCGACGGGGTTGTGGTCCTCGGCAGAGATCTTGATCTTACCGGCCATACCCTCGACCTCGACCTGAGAGTACGCGTCGGCGATGGCCTGCGGGTCATCGCTGCCGGCCTTCTCGACCGCCGCGCACCAGAGCAGGAACGCGTCGTGCGCCATGTAGCCGTTGAGCTCCATCTTCGCGCCGTTGTACTTCTCGGCATACTCCTTGCGGAAGGCGTCGCCCGCGGGATCGACGAGGGAAACGTGGTTGATGACGTAGGAGCCGTCCACCGCGTCGGCGGCGTCGAAGAGGACCTCGGACGCGCAGCCGTCGCCGCCGAGCATCGGCACCTCAATGCCGAGGGTGCGGGCCTGCTTGTGGATCATGATGAAATCCTGATAGAAGATGGGGGTGAAGATGATCTGGGGCTGCGCTTCCTTGATCTTGGTCAGCTGCGCGGTGAAGTCGGTGTCGCCGGCGGTGTAGCCCTCCTCGGCGACGATGGTGCCGCCCTTGGACTCAAAGACCTTGACGAAGTTGTCCTTCAGACCCAGCGCGTAGTCGTCGTTGACGTCGTAGAGGATGGCGGCCTTGTCGAAGCCGAGGTTATCGTACACGAACGTACCGGCGATCTTGCCCTGCTGGGGATCGAGGAAGCAGACACGGAAGTTGTATTCCTTGAGCTGACCGTCCTGCATGGTGACCTTCTCGTTGGTCGCCACGGTGGACATATCGGAGATCTTGTACTGGTCGAGGACGGACTGGATGGCGATGCACTGACCCGAGGCGTTCGGGCCGATGATCGCGCAGACCTGATCCTGCGCGCACAGACGCTTGGCGACGTTGACCGCCTCCTGCGCGTCGCCCTTGGTGTCGTAGCAGATCAGATCGACCCGCTTGCCAAGCAGTCCGCCGTTGGCGTTGAGGTCTTCAACCAGCATCTTGAGGGTCTGGCTTTCGCAGGTGCCGTAGGCGGCCTGGTCGCCGGTGAGCGAGCCCATCCAGCCGAGCTTGATGGTGTCGCCGCCGGAGCTGCCTCCGTCGTCCTTCTTGCCGCAGCCAACGAACAGTGTCGCGAGCAGCAGGCAGGCGAGGGTGAGAGCAATGAGCTTCTTCATGGATTTGCGCATGGTTTGTATCCTCCTTCAATTTGTTGTGACCGTTTTCCTTTCCCGGAACGGTCAGGGCTTGCAGGGATGGATGTCCGCCGTGCGGAGCCGGCCCCTGCATCAATGCCGTCCATACTTGATGTGTATGACGCAAGAGAGCGGCAAATGAATTGCAAAGGGCCTATGTCCAAAATAACACCTCGCCGAGTTATTGTCAAGTCATATCATGAGATACTTGCAAATCGTATGATTTTTGTGCAAAATAACAAAAATGACCGAATCGAAGCTCGAAAAGCAGCGAAAAAAACGCTTCGGCTGCGGAAAAACAGCCGAAGCGGCAAGGGAAAAAGAGATTATAGGCGACTTTCCTGAAGCGCGACCTTTTTGCGGAAATCGCCGGGTGTCATCACCTTGAAGCGCAGGAAATTGCGGTTGAAGGTCTTGACGTTGGCGTAGCCGACCTCCATGGCGATGTAGGTCACGGTCTGGTCGGTGGTGAGCAGCAGCTCGGCGGCGCGGTTGATGCGGACGTAGTTGAGAAATTCCTCGAAATTCTTCTCCACCTGCAGCATCAGTGCGCGGTTCATTTCGGCGGCGGTGCAGCCGAATTTTTCGGCGACCACGCGTGCGGAGAGCGGCTCGTTGTAGCTGCGGCAGATATACTCCACCAGCGCGTAGACGCGCCGGTCGGTCTCGATGCGGCAGATGCTCTCCACGCGCCGGTAGGTCTTGCGGTAGTCGTTGATGCGCATTCCCACGCGCGCGGAAAAGACCTTGGAGATATGCGAGGCGTCCACATAGCCGAGCGCCGCGGCGATCTCCTCGAGCGTGAGGTCGGTATAGAGCAGGTAGTTGGCGGTTTTGCCGATGCGCATTTCGTTCAGAAGGTCAAAGAACGAGAGTCCCGTCATGCCGCTGATATAGCTGCTCAGGCTGCTCTCGGAGACGTAGAAGATGCGCGAGAGCCCCTTGAGCGTCAGCTTTTCGCCGGTGTGGCAGTAGAGATAGCGCAGGATCTCGCTCATGTCCGGCGCGGCGGAGGCGCGGTCGGCCGCGGCGGGCTCGGGCTGCTCGGCGCGGAAGCGCTCCATGAGGATCACCAGCTCGACGAGGCGGTTGACGACGGCGAGCGAGCCGAGGACCTTCGGCGGGGCCGCGCCGAGAATGGATTCCAGCCCCACCTCCTCGCGCAGCGAGAGGAAAAATTGCTGCATCCGGTGGGCCTGTCCCTCGTTGCAGTAGAGCGCGGGCTGCCGTTCAATATGCGCGAGCCAGTCTACCGCGTCGCCGCGCTCGTCGGAGAAGGCGCGGATGTAGCGGTTGAGCGTGTGGAGGTTGTAGATCACGAGGTGATATTGCAGCGGCTCGGCGACCTCCGTCACCGCCGTGATCTGCCACGGCAGGATGGAGAGAAGCGTATTCGGCCGCAGCTCCACGTCGTGCCCCTGAATGCGGATGACGCCGTGCCCCTCGCAGATGTAGAGGAAGCGGGCCTCCTGATGGATCAGCGGCGCGGTCGGCGCCTCGATGGTCTCGTTGTCGAACGAGCACAGCTTGCTCCGGTCGAGACGGGAGCGTTCAAAGGACTGCATCGCGGCAAGGTCTTTCATATCGGTCACCTCATTCGGCCCGCGCCGGACGGCGCGGGGTTGCCTTATGCGTTGTTTCGGTATATAGTATACCGCAGAGGCGACCCATTTGGCAAGTGCCGGAAAGCTCGCAGGGAAGCGGAGCAGCAAAGGGCATGCCACGCAAATTTGCCGTTAAATACAAGAAAAATAGCTGAAAATGTCCAGCACGTTTTTCAAAAATTGGTATGCTATGTACAGAACATGAGTCAATTTCCCCCATTGGGGGCGAACTATCTTGAAGGAGGATTATCCCATGCCTGTTAATCTCAAAGGCCGTTCTTTTCTCACACTGAAGGATTTCACCCCCGATGAGATCCGCTATATGCTCAACCTCGCCGCCGATCTGAAGGCGAAGAAGCGCGCCGGCATCCGCGGCAACCTGCTCGCCGGCAAGAACATCGTTCTGCTCTTCGAGAAGACCTCCACCCGCACCCGCTGCGCGTTTGAGGTCGCCGCCTATGACGAAGGCGCGCACGTCACGTTCCTCGACTCCAAGTCCTCCCAGATGGGCAAGAAGGAGACCATGGTCGACACCGCGAAGGTCCTCGGCCGCTTCTTCGACGGCATCGAGTACCGCGGCTACGACCAGAAGGTCGTCGAGGGTCTCGCAGCCAACGCCGGTGTTCCCGTGTGGAACGGTCTGACCGACGTCGATCATCCCACCCAGGCGCTCGCCGACATTCTCACCCTGATGGAGAACACCAAGAAGCCCCTCAACAAGTGCAAGCTCGTTTTCTGCGGCGATACCCGCAACAACGTGGCGTACTGCCTGATGTACATCTGCGCCAAGCTCGGCATGCACTATGTCGGCTGGGGCCCGAAGGAGCTCGCTCCCGCCGCTGACGTCGTGGAGTATTGCCGCGAGGTCGCCAAGGAGACCGGCGCCGTCGTCGAGTACGGCGAGGACAAGGCTCTGCTCAAGGGCGCCGACGCTCTCTACACCGATATCTGGGCTTCCATGGGCGAGGAGGACAAGATCCCCGAGCGCGTGAAGCAGCTCACCCCCTACAAGGTCACCGGCGACGTGATGAAGGCCACCGAGAACAGCGACTGCATCTTCCTGCACTGCCTGCCCTCCTTCCACGACTTCGACACCACCATGGCCAAGAGCCAGATGGAGCTCGGCTACGATATCCGCGAGGTCACCGACGAGGTGTTCCTCTCCCCGAACTCCAAGGTGTTCGACGAGGCCGAGAACCGTATGCACACCATCAAGGCTGTCATGGTCGCCACCATCGGCAACGTCTGATCGAAACAACTCGCTCAAGGGCGACGATCTTTTCTTCACTCACGGCAAAGCCTCCGGTGCAAACCGGAGGCTTTGCCGCATTCCATCATTATATAATATAAGGAAGCCGCTCTGCCCACGGCAGAACGGCTTTTCGTTCAATCCTCCGGCATGGCGACGGCGCGCACGGGCGAGCCGTCAGCGTTCTTGAAGCGCAGGGGGAGCGTCGCGTAGGGAAAGGTTTTCCCCACAAGGGAGGCGAGATTGCAAAGGTTTTCCGTGTTCACAAAGCCTGCGCCGAGCAGGATCTTGTGCACGGGATAGTCCACCGTGTCCATCGGGTCGATGGAGATGGCGTCGGTGCCGACGCCCTTGAGCGGAAAGGCGGCAAGGTACTCCGCCGCCTCAAGCGAGAGCACGGGGAAGGGGGAGAAGTACTGCTCGCTGCCCCAATATTTCTCCCAGCCGGTGTAGAGGAGCAGGAAGTCTGCGGCCTCGATCTCCGAGGCATGGAGCTGGAGCCGCGCTTTGGGGATCTCCTTTCCCGCAAGGTCGGAGCAGTCGAGCACATAGGCCGTGCCGACGTACTTGTCCGCCGGAAATTGATCGAGCGTCTTGCCGTCGCGCAGCATATGCGCAGGGGCGTCCATGTGCGTTCCAGTGTGGGAGCCCATCGTCAGCAGCGTTTCGCGGAAGCCGTGCTGCTCAAAGGTGTTCGAGGGCGTGAGCTTCGGCGGCTCGGTCTCGGGATAGACGGGCATGGCCTCTTCGATGAGGTGGGTCAGGTCAAGAATTTTCATGGCGCTTCTCCTTTTCCAAAAAAATCATCAGGGCGGCGAGGTCGGCGGGAGAGACGCCCGAGATGCGCCCTGCCTGTCCGAGCGAACGGGGACGGATGGCGGCGAGCTTTTCCCGCGCCTCGAGCCGCAGGCCGTCGATGCCGGAATAGTCAAGCTCCTCGGGCAGCAGGCGGCTCTCGAGCCGCGTAAACTCCTCGACCTCAGCCATCTGGCGGCGGATGTAGCCCTCGTACTTCACGGTGATCTCCACCTGCTCGGCGATGTCCTGCGGGCAGGCGACGCAGCCGGCGTCGAGGGCCCGCAGATCGTCGTAGCGCAGCTGCGGGCGGCGCAGCAGCGCGATGAGCGGGCTGCCGTCCGTGATCTCCGCCGTGCCGCGCTCTCGCAGCAGCGCGTTGAGCGCATCGCTCGCGGGAAGGCCGGTGTGCTCGAGCCGTTTGATCTCCCGCGCGACGGCGGCGTACTTTTCCTCCACGGCGGCAAGACGCTCGTCGGAGATGAGGCCGATGTCGTGCCCGAGCTTTGTGAGCCGCCGGTCGGCGTTGTCCTGCCGCAGGAGCAGGCGGTACTCGCTGCGGCTCGTCATGATGCGGTAGGGCTCGTTCGTACCCTTGGTCACAAGATCGTCGATGAGTGTGCCGATGTAGCTCTCCGAGCGGGAGAGGACAAAGGGAGACTGCCCCGCGAGCCTGCGCGCGGCGTTCACACCGGCAACAAAGCCCTGTACGGCGGCCTCCTCGTAACCGGACGAGCCGTTGAACTGCCCCGCGCCGTACAGCCCCGCGATGGCTTTCGTTTCCAGCGTAGGCTTGAGCGCGGTGGGGTCGATGCAGTCGTACTCAATGGCGTAGGCGGGGCGCATGATCTCCGCGTGCTCGAGCCCCGGAATGGTATGGACCATCCGCACCTGTACGTCCTCGGGCATCGAGGAGGAAAAGCCCTGAATGTACAGCTCCTCGGTATCAAGCCCCATCGGCTCGATGAAGAGCTGGTGGCGGGGCTTGTCCGCGAAGCGGACGATCTTCGTCTCGATGCTCGGGCAGTAGCGCGGCCCGACGCCCTCGATCACGCCGGAGTAGATGGGGCTGCGGTCGAGATTTTCGCGGATGATGCGATGTGTCTCCTCGTTCGTGTAGGTGAGGTAGCACACCGCCTGATTGCAGGGAACGTGCTCGGTCATGAACGAGAACGGCAGCGGCTCGGCGTCGCCATCCTGCCGCTCCATTTTGGAGAAATCGACGCTGCGGGCGTTGACGCGCGGGGGCGTGCCGGTCTTGAAGCGGCGCAGAGGAAGTCCGAGCGCGCGCAGCTGCTCCGCGAGCGGCAGGCTCGCGTGCATCCCATCGGGGCCGCTTGACTGAATACATTCGCCCACGATGGTGCGCCCGTCAAGGTAGGTTCCCGAGCAGAGGATGACGGCCTTTGCGCCGAACACCGCGCCCGTCGCGGTGACGACGGCGGAGACTGCGCCGTTTTCCACTCGCAGCTCCACGATCTCCGCCTGCCGGAGTGTCAGGTTTTCCTGCTGCTCGAGCGTATGCTTCATGATCTGCTGATAGCGGCGGCGGTCCGCCTGCGCGCGCAGAGACCACACGGCGGGGCCCTTGCCGCGGTTCAAAAGGCGATACTGGATGCAGGCGCGGTCGGCGGCCTTTGCCATCTCGCCGCCGAGCGCGTCCAGCTCGCGCACAAGATGGCCCTTACCCGTGCCGCCGATGGCGGGGTTGCAGGGCATATTGCCCACCGCGTCAAGGTTAATGGTGAAGCAGACCGTTTTCCGTCCCAACCGCGCACTTGCAAGCGCGGCTTCAATGCCGGCATGGCCCGCGCCGATGACGGCAACGTCGTAGTCGCCGGCAAAAAATTCGTACATAGGCGTCCTCTCGCCTCCCGAAGAACAAAATTGGATACATTATTTTACCACAGGGCTTTGAGCGGAAACAAGCAAAACGAATTAGCGCAAAGCACAAAACAGAGAAAATATTTTTGTGAAATATGTGGAAAATCACGCTTGCGCACTTGACGAAGAAGTGGTATCCTACACTTGAAATTGAAAAGAGAAAGGAGCGTGAGAACCAATATGATGTTTGAAAACTTCAAGGGCTTCGACGTCGATGACATGATCTTCGGCACGACGGATCGTCAGCGAGCGCTGAGCGACCAAAACGGAACCACGCAGGGATGCGTGGATTTTTTGTTTTTATGGGGCAGTTTGCACCGTTGACGATAAAAAATTGGGAAAATCCGCCGCCGAGGCGGATTTTTCTTGCCTTTCGCGCGGCGGTATGATATACTTTTTCGGCTAATGCAGTATGAGAAGAGGAGATCACCATGGCTGTTATCGAATACGATTCCTACAAGCAGAAGCTGCTCGCCATGAGCGACACGTTTGAAAACCTTCAGAAGGCGCTTGACATCGAATCCTCCAAGCATGAGATCGCGCGGCTCGAGGCCGAGGCGCATGAGGACGGCTTCTGGAACGACATCGAGCGCTCGCAGGCCAATCAGATGCGCACCAAGCAGCTGCAAAATAAGGTCCACCGCTTTGAAAAGCTCGTCTCCACGCGCGACGACCTGCTCGCCCTCATCGACATGGGCAACGAGATGGACGACGCCAGCCTGCTGCCCGAGCTGGAGGAGGGCTTCGCCGATCTGGAGAAGCGGATCGAGGAGGTCCGCCTCACGACGCTGCTCTCCGGTGAGTACGATAACTGCAACGCCATTCTGACCTTCCACGCCGGCGCGGGCGGCACCGAGGCGCAGGACTGGACGCAGATGCTCTACCGTATGTATATGCAGTGGGCGAACAAGCACGGCTTCGAGTTCGAGATGATGGACTATATCGACGGCGAAGAGGCCGGCATCAAGAGCGCGACGGTCATGGTCAAGGGCGAGAACGCCTACGGCTATCTCAAGAGTGAGAACGGCGTCCACCGTCTGGTGCGCGTTTCCCCCTTTGACGCGAACGCCCGCCGCCAAACGAGCTTCGCCGCGCTCGAGGTCATGCCCGAGCTGCCCAACGACATCGAGGTCGACATTCGACCCGAGGACATTGAGATGCAGGTCTACCGCTCCTCCGGCGCGGGCGGCCAGCACGTCAATAAGACCTCGTCTGCGGTGCGTCTCATTCATATCCCCACCGGCATCGTCACCGCCTGCCAGACGCAGCGCAGCCAGTTCCAGAACCGCGACTACGCCATGCAGATGCTCAAATCCAAGCTCATGGAGCTGAAGATCCAGCAGCACGCGGAGAAGATCAGCGACCTCAAGGGCGTGCAGCTCAAGATCGAATGGGGCAGCCAGATCCGCTCCTATGTCTTCATGCCCTACCAGCTCGTCAAGGATACGCGCACGGACTACGAGACCGGCAACATTCAGGCGGTCATGGACGGCGACCTCGACGGCTTCATCAACGCCTACCTCACCAAGGCCGCGAACGGCGAACTGAAAAAATAAAGAAAAAGGTGCTCTGTCCGCCGGACGGAGCACCCTTTCACGCACGGAGATACGGAAAATGGACGAAAATATCAGAGAAGAGATCCTACAGGAAAATAAAATGGGCACCATGCCGGTCGGCAGGCTGCTCTTCAGCATGGCGGTGCCGATGATGGTATCCATGCTGTTTCAAGCGCTCTACAACGTGGTGGACAGCATCTTTGTGGCAAAGCTCAGTCAGGACGCGATGAACGCCGTATCACTTGCGTTCCCGCTCCAAACGCTGTGCATCGCCTTTTCCGGCGGCACGGGTGTGGGTATGAACGCGCTGCTCTCCCGCTCGCTGGGCGAGAAGAATCAGGCGGGCGCGGACCGCGCGGCGAATGTGGGACTGTTTTTGACGCTGTGCAATTTTGTGCTCTTCGCCCTCATTGGCTGGACGCTTGCGGGACCGTTCTTCCGCTTTCAGACGGACAACCCGCAGATCATCGCTTACGGACGCGACTATGTGACCGTCTGCATCGGCTGCTCGATCGGCCTGTTCTTCCAGATGTATAATGAGCGCCTGCTGCAATCGACGGGACGCACGAACCTCTCCATGATCACGCAGATCGCCGGCGCGGCCACCAACATCGTTCTCGACCCCATCCTCATTTTCGGCCTGCTCGGCTTCCCGCGGCTGGAGGTCGCCGGTGCGGCGATCGCCACCGTTATCGGTCAGCTCGTCGGCGCGTCCATCGGCTTCTATCTCAACCTCACGCGCAATCCCGACGTGCATCTGCGCCGCCGCGAGATCCGTCCTCACGCCGCGACGATCAAGGAGATCTACGCGGTCGGCGTGCCGTCCATCATCATGCAGTCCATCGGCTCGGTGATGGTGTTCGGCATGAACAAGATCCTCATCTCCTTTACCGAGGCGGCGACGGCGGTGTTCGGCGCGTACTTCAAGCTCCAGAGCTTCATTTTCATGCCCATCTTCGGCCTGAATAACGCGATGGTGCCTATCATTTCGTACAACTACGGTGCGGGCAAGCCGGAGCGCTTCCGCAGGACGATCCGCCTTTCGGCTGTCACAGCCATCGCCATCATGTGCGTGGGTCTTGCGCTCTTCGAGATCATCCCCGGTACGCTGCTCGGTCTCTTCTCCCCCTCGGAGGAGATGCTGACCATCGGCAGGACCGCGCTGCGCATCATCGGCCTGACGTTCCCGCTCGCGGGCTTCTGCATCGTCTCGGGCAGCGTCTTTCAGGCGCTCGGCACACCGTTCTACAGTCTGATCGTCTCGGTCTGCCGCCAGATCTGCGTGCTGCTGCCGGTGGCGTATCTGCTCTCCCTGACCGGACGGCTGGAGCTGGTGTGGTGGTCGTTCCCCATCGCCGAGCTCGTGAGCCTGACGCTCTCCTCGATCTTCCTGCGCAGGACCCTGCGCGCGGCCAGCGAACGCCTGAGCCAAAAATAAAAAACAGGAGACGCCGTCCGGTGGGTGGCGTCTCCTTGCTGTATTCTGCGCTTACAGCCCCAGAC
>ERZ827363.3035-NODE-3035-length-13320-cov-2.555296_pt1 | contig 13320 bp, 9 predicted proteins | sample MGYA00519776_ERZ827363 | MGnify/ENA primary metagenome ERZ827363 (study PRJEB31778, sample SAMEA3449288) | human gut metagenome | biome: human gut; feature: human-associated habitat; material: faeces | place: United Kingdom | collected 2010/2012 ...
GCCTTCGGAGATACGCTGGTTTGCCAAGTCCTCGGGCACAACGAACGATAAAAGTAAGTTCCTGCCCGTCAGCAAAGAGTCGCTGAATGATACTCATTACCAAGGTGGCAAAGATGCAGTCGCCCTCTATCTGGGTCAGAATCCTGACAGCCGCTTTTTCTCCGGACAAGGTTTGATTTTAGGTGGAAGCCACAGCCCCAACCTCAACTCCAGGCACGGGCTTGTAGGCGATCTTTCTGCTATCCTGATACAAAATATACATCCGTTAGTGAACTGCGTCCGTGTTCCGAGCAAGAAAATTGCTCTTATGAGCGACTTTGAAAAGAAGATAGAAGCAATCGCCAACAGTGCCGTATCAAAAGATGTAACGAGCCTTTCGGGCGTTCCTTCATGGATGTTAGTACTCATTAAGCGTATCCTTGAAAAGACCGGTAAACAATCGCTGGAAGAAATATGGCCCAATCTGGAAGTCTTCTTCCATGGTGGTGTTGCTTTCACCCCTTATCGTGAACAATATAAAGAAGTGATCCGATCACCCAAAATGCATTATGTAGAAACATACAATGCCTCCGAAGGGTATTTCGGTACGCAAAACGATCCGAATGATCCGTCCATGCTGTTGATGATCGACTACGGTATATTCTATGAGTTCATCCCATTGGAAGATGTAGGTAAAGAGAATCCCCGCATCTACTGCCTGGAAGAAGTGGAAGTGGACAAGAATTATGCATTGGTTATCTCTACTTCTGCGGGTTTGTGGCGCTATATGATTGGAGACACCGTGAAGTTCACGCAAAAGGATCCATATAAATTCGTCATCACCGGACGTACCAAGCATTTCATCAATGCTTTCGGTGAAGAATTGATTGTGGATAACGCGGAAAAAGGTTTGGCAAGGGCTTGCGAGGCTACCGGAGCATTGATTTCCGATTATTCGGCTGCCCCTGTATTTATGGATGCCAATGCTAAATGCCGTCATCAATGGTTGATTGAGTTTGTACAGGCACCGGACAGTATAGAGAATTTTGCCAAAATACTGGATGATACACTGAAAGAAGTGAATTCCGATTATGAAGCAAAACGACAGAAGAATATTGCCCTGCAACCTCTGGAGGTGATTGTTGCCCGCAAAGACCTATTCCATGACTGGCTGGCACAAAAAGGAAAGTTGGGTGGACAACACAAAGTTCCGCGTCTCAGCAATACAAGGGAATATATCGAGGAAATGCTGGAACTGAACAACTGATTCCTGCAATAGCATAGGACAATACGATAATAAATAAGAAAGGCCGCATCAGACAAAACCGATGCGGTCTTTTCCATTTTTGTTCCATGCCTTGAAACTCACAGTTTCATTACTTGAAACTGCGAGTTTCACGCCGAGAAACCAGTAGTTTCACACCGAGAAACTAACAGTCATCCCAGGCTATCAGAAATTATAAGCCAATCCGATACCCAGTATCTCTTTGAACTGTACCTTCGGCCCTCTTTCAACGCCCTCATCATCAAAGGTTTTCACATCATTATCATACTTCAGTGTCATATTCAGGGTTGCTGATAGCACTTTATTGATCTTCATACTGATGAGCATCCCAGTTGACATCCACATTACCAAAGTCTTTATTATAAGGAGTGAAGAAATCGGCTGTAGTAATCAGATTCACATTTTCCATGACAGGCAGCTCTGCACGGGCTTTCAGGAAAGCTCCGGCTTCGATCTTAAAGTGATCCCCCGGATCAACACCGAAAGAACCTAAATCAGAAAGATAATCATCGCTCACAAAGGTCATCTTTGTGGAGACAGGTGAAAGGAATATAGAATAATTACTCTTCGGACGATATTCCATACCCAATGCCACATTAGAATAGGCGGGAGCAAAGAAGTTAGATATATAGTGACTCTTGTCCGGATAATTATATCCTTTGGCAAATTGAGTATTCAAGTCAGCCATAAGCGTATAATACCAAACTTTAGTGGCTGCATAGCCCAACTGGGTAGATAATCCTATTTTATCAGAACTCTTTCTCATCCCTTGCGATTTGGTTTTCGAAAGACCATAATCCAGCACCAGGTTCGTCACCCATAGCCAGTTTCCGCTCTTATGTGTCAGTGACCCATTCAGGTAAGCATTCCCGGCAATAGAATTCTCACCACCGGCCGACCAGTTTGTCATTGCAGTTTGCGACATATTTATACCTGTCACACCCTTCAGTACCCAAGCTCCTTCTTTATATCCCTTATCGTCCGTTTGGGCAGAGACGATTGTTGCCAAAGTGGCAAATAGTATCATTAAATATATACGTTTCATACTGTTATTCGTTTTAATTGTTCCGCAAAACAAAGACGTCTTTGTATTTCAAACAGAGTAAACTATTTTTTTGTTCAGAAACAAATAAAAGAATGATTGTACGGAAATTACAGGATGATACCTCCTCCCAGCAACAGACCTGCCTCATCGTAAAATGCCGCAGCCTGTCCGGAAGCAATGGATTCCAGTGGTTCGCGCAATAGCACATGCAAGAGATTCTCATCCGTTATACTGACAGTGCAGTGATTAGCTTGCTTCCGATAGCGAATCCTGACAATGACATCCTCGGAATTCAGTAAACGGGAAGTATCCACAATATTCCAGTCTTTCAACAGCATTTCCTCTTTGTAAAGAGAAGCCAGAGGCGCAAGTATCACTTCGTTCCTCTCTTTATGTATCTCTTTTACGAAAACAGGACGGTTCAGATGAATACCCAATCCTCTGCGCTGACCAATCGTATAGAAGGGATATCCTTCGTGCCAACCTAAAAAAGTCCCGCTTTCATCGAGAAATTGTCCTTTTCCCGGCAAAGCATCCTGCGGAACTTCACGCTGCAAGAAAGAGCGGTAATCCATCGGGCAGAAGCATACACCAAGACTATCCTTTTTGGTTGCTGTCCGTTCAAAGCCCCGCTTAGCAGCATAGGCACGCACTTCATTTTTAGTCCAATCACCCATTGGAAGGAGCATACGTTCTAAAATGTTCTGTTGCAGTCCCCAGAGGAAGAAAGTCGGATCCTTATCACGGTCGGCAGCCGGGGCTATAAAGTAATAGCCATCCCGGAAAACTTCACGTACGTAGTGTCCGGTAGAAATCCAATAAATGCCCATTTCATCGGCAATCTTTGCCAGCAACGGCCATTTCAGTTCATTGTTGCAGAGAGTACAGGGAACAGGGGTACGGGCGGAAAGATATTCATCTACGAAATAGCGGATAATGCGTTCACGGAATAATTCGCGGGCATCATAGATGATGTGCGGGATATTCAGGCGGGAAGCGAGATTACGGGCATCATCCAAAGATTCTTCAAAGCCTTCCGAATCATAGAAACGAAACGTTACACCGGTTACTTCATAACCGGCCTCTTGCAACAGCATGGCGGCAACAGAACTATCTGTGCCTCCGCTCATACCTAATAATACACGCTTAGCAGACTTCATGAGTACAAAAATAAGAATTATTTCTCTGGCAAAGAATAAACATATATATGAATCTGTGGTGAACTTACACCCATCAGTAATATGAAATAAGTTCAGCCGCTGTCGCACTTATTATACAATAAAGAAGCGGGAGAATGTTCTTTCCAGTCTTTCAACCTTCCAGTACATCTCCCGCTTATGATGAAGAGAATCTCTATCTTATTCTTCTTTTTCCAGTTTTCCGGCTTTCACTTCTTCAAAAGTAGGATTGAAAGCATTGCCAATTACTTCCCACGCTTCAGCATCGTTCAGGCCCGCAATAACTTTTGCCAATCCCTTATAAGAAATCAGTCCCATCTGTTTTTCAATATACACCGACTCGGCAGATTCCAGGTTTTCAAAGCAATCCAGATTGGTAATCACTGTATTAGGATTGCTTCCGGTAGCACCACCTATTGTTAGTTTCAGAGTACCCACACGCTTCAAAGCAGGCAGATTAATACTTTCCAGCATAGCAGGAACTCCATTTGTAAAACAAGTACCGATGCTGCACACGCCTGTTACTTCCTGCAAAACAGGCAAACTCAGAGTTTTAAGTACTCCCCCATAAGTAAAGCTACCTACTTTGGCCAGCTTCGGAAACTGAACAGGTTGCACTACATTGTTCACATAAGAACCTTCCTGAAGACTCATAGCCCCCGTTACCTCTTCCAGATCTTCAAAACTGATTATGGCAAGGTTGGCATTATAACCTTGAGTAACCGTCAGTTTTTTAGCCTTCTTCAGACCTGGGAAGGTAAAGTTCGCCTCCTCTTTCACAATTGCAAATTCCAATGAGATCTCTGCATTCTCAAGTCCTTCGAAACGCATTCCTTTACTACCTGACACTGACACTTTTCCCGTGAAAGTGTCATCGCCTTTCAATAGCAGACCTTCAGGAACAGAGCTCAATTTCAGTTCGTCAATGGTCAAGCCTGTAACATCCATTTCTTTCAGAGCAGCCACATTTCCCAAAGATAAATAAGAGAAATGCGCTCCTTTCAGATTCTTCAGGAAAGATATTTTCTCCAGCTTAGGCAACTGTTCCATTGAAACCCGACTGACAGAAGTCAATGAGCCCAAACCTGTTATATCAGTAACCCCTGGCATGGATGACAAAGAGAATGTCCCTCCGATAGTCTTCAATGCATTGAATCCAGATAAAACAGTAGCCTCTTCACTATAGCCCCCCAAAGAGAATCCGCCACCTACGGTCTCCAATTCGGGACAGGCATTGTCCAGTTGTTTCACATTCGATAATGTGGTCAATTTCAGATCTCCTCCTACATTCTTCAACTTTTTCAACGGCTCCATATCAGGAATGGCAAGATAAGATATAGTAGCGGCACCGTCTACAGTAGTCAATGAAGAAAGATTAAGTTCTCCAAGGCTTTGACAGTGTTCTATGGTCAGTCCGTTTTTACCTACATAAGCAAGCGAGCCTAAATCCAGTTTTTTGACACCATTATTATAAATGCGCATACTGTTAGCTTTCGTCAGTTTAGGGAGACTCACTTCATTCAGATTGTTCATTGGATATTGCAATGAGAAGCTGTATGATATTTCTTCCAACGAACTAAAGAACACGTCCTCCAAATCCGAAAGCGACTCAAGCGAGATAGTAGCCGCGGAAACCAAGGCAGGGAAGTTTATTTTCTTCACCTTCTTGTAGCTTTTCAGAGTCAGCTGATTACCCAGCGTTTTCAGAGCCGGGAAGCTAACTTCTTCCGTCAGTTCAAGCGTTCCGTTCTGTCGTCCGGTAAAGGTGATATCCTTTCCTATAATCTCCAAAGCCGGGAATTCCAACTGTTTGAAGTGGATTGCCTGTAAGGTCAACGTACCGCCCACACTTTCCAGTTTTGGCAGATTCAGTGTGCGAAGCGTATCAGCCGAAAGATACAGATCGCCACCTACCATCTTCAGTTGAGACAGTTCGATGTGTTCCAGTTCCTTGTTACCAAACGCTCCGTTCGTACCGATACGGCCTGCAATCTTCAGTGCTCCTGCCCTTTCCAGATTCTCCAGTCCTGCAACTGAAGTACCTTTGTAAGTAGGATTGATAAGCACCGTTCCGGATACTTCTTTCACACCACTCAGCGCAGCGAAAGAAAGTAACGAATCTTCCTTTACGCTTCCCGTTTCCTTACCGATAATCAGATTTCCTTCTATGCGGCTGATACCACGTGCTGCAAAAGCTTCTACGTCTTCAGCCGTTTCCAGCAGCACATCCCCCTCACCGACAATCAATGTGCGGCTCAGAGAGTAATGATACGTACGTTCCTTACCATTATAAGAGGTTACAGTCAACGTCTGATTTCCTTCCCAATCTGTTATATTCGACGGATCCGGGGTAATCGTGGCAAGCTCACTACACAAAACCTCAGCTTTGGCTCCCTGCACCGAAACACCTTCGGGCACAGACAGAGTCAGTTCATCTTCAGTAATAGTGGCCGCATAGGTCTTTCCATCCTGTAATTTCAGGCTGAATGAAGTGATATAGTTTTCGCTTCCGGAGAAAGCAGAGTCTTCGTCATCGCAACCGGCCAGCAGCGAAATGAAGCCTATCATCAATATGTATGCTAAACTTTTTAGTTTCATATTTTCTTTATTTTATACTTGATTATTCTTCTTCGGCAGGCAGGGTCCATAGTCCATCCTCTGCCAGCTGCTTGTACGTTGGATTATACAGGTTATCCTCAACAATCCAGTTCGTTTCAGGACAACTCTTGATGGCTTTCTTCAATCCCTCATAAGAGGCCAGAGCCTTGTGGTTCACTATTTTGAAGCCACCAATACTCTCCAGAGATACAAGGAAGTTCAAGTCCGTCAGTTTAGTGTTCTGCATATTCTGGGTTTCATTATAACCATAAGGGCGAAGATACAACGTCCCGCCCACCGTTTTCAGTAGCGGATAGTAAAGAACCGGTTCATAAACATTGCCATATTGCTCATAACCTGTCTGAATAAGCAGATTTCCACCTACCTTTTCCAGCTTGGGGAACGAACGTTCATCAGTGGTATTGACACATATCCGAGTATCTCCACCAATTATTTTCAGTTCGGGGAAATGGAACTCTTTGATATTAGAGTAAAGGTCGAATATACCACCCACTTCTTGCAAGTCGGGCATAATGATCTCCTGAATATTCGAATTATTCCAATAAGAAAAGTCACCAGTGATTTTGTTGATACCAGCTATATTCGTTGTTCCACCATTATTGCTAAGATAGTTGAGCTTTAGAGAACCGATTTCCTTAAAACCCTGGAATTGGGGAGAGAGACCGGACATGACTATGCTTCCGGCAAACACATCATCACCCTTCACGACAGTTGTACTCATGTCCGAACCCTGCAACAGTAATTCTTCCATTTCTACACCGCGCAAATCAATCTCACTCATACCTGAACCTAAAGAGATCTTTCCCACCTTCTTCAATTTAGCCGGCATCTTCACGCTACCGGTAGCTGTCAGACTCAGAGTTCCGCCAATACTTTCCAGCGAAGCCAACTGCTCGGGATTGAATCCGGCAATGGAAATACTGGCATTACCGTCTATCGCCTTCAACAGAGGCATATTCATCTGATTCACTTTCGGGCAACTAAGCGATAATTCACCTAAATGAGTCAGCGCCGGGAAAGAAACTTCATACAGCGGGTTATCTGCAATGCTGAGTTTCCCCGAAATATCCTGTAACTTCGGGCAATAGAGCAACAGAAGAGTTTTTCCGGTCACATTCAAGTCTTTGCAGGACAACAGTTCGCTGAAGTCCAGACGAATGGCTGACATACTCACTTCAATACTTCCTCCTACATGCTTCAAAGACTGGAAAGACATTTTCTCTACCGATGATTTACCTTTCAGCGAAAGGTTACCGCTCACCTGTTGCAATGCGGAAAATTCCGTAGAGACAAAAGGAGCTTCCATCGAGAGGTTACCGCCCACACTCTTCAGTGAAGAACAGGAAATATCACCCACAGCCGCGCTCTTTATGTCTAGATCACCCCCTATACGAGTCAGCTTATTCAAATCCACGGTCCACAAACTGTCAGCCGAAATAATCTGGAAAGAACCACCTATCTCTTCCAGATTCTCCAGCCCGGCAAATTCATGCCCACGGTAACGGGTATTAATGGTGATACTACCGGACACCTGCTTCAAGGTTGACAATGCTGCCAGAGACTTAATGGAATCTGTACCCAACTGCTGTCCGATAATCAAACTACCATCCAGATACGAAATACCTTTTGCACCGAAAGCATCCAATTCTTCCTGCGTATTCAGCAAGATGATACCGGTTTCGGGTACACTGCTTCTGCGAGGCGTATAGAGGTATTTGCGTGACTGGCCTGAAAGGGAAGTCACGGTAAAGAACATTTCCTCCTCCCAGTTATACACTGTAGCGGGGTCTGGCTTGATTGTAGCGTTCTCGCTGCACACCACTTGAGCCTTAACATCACTGAGTATCACTTCTTCCGGAATGTTCATCACAATGGTGTCCCCCCGGAAAGAGGCTACAAGAGATTGGTCTCCCTGTTTCAGGGTAAAGGAAGTGATAAAGTTATCAGTTCCCTCAAAAGGATCATTGCTGTCATCGCAGCCCGTGAGACAGGCCAATACGAACAAAATGCTCCCAAGGATATATTTATTCATGATTCTATTTGTTTTAAATTACTAAATCAAGGTTTCAATCGCAAGTCCATAGCAGCAGAAGATTCGGTAGAAATCTCACCTACAGCTGCTCCTTGTCCCATTTGTGCCGTATGAACTTTCACAAAGTCGATGTATTTCAGATTAGCCGGGCTGCCGTCCTGCTGAATGGCGTTCTCAATACGGAATCCGGTCGGATCATTTATATTGTCCACATATCCCCAGTCAAAGCCCCAATTAGTTTCAATACCTTCCGTTTTAAACTGATCGCCCAAGCAAGTTCCTGTCAGGATATAGTATTCCTCTTTCATGAACCAAGGGAAATAACCGCTATTCGGATGGTAAGCATTTCGTCTCAGGAAAGTCAGGTTACCATCATTGTCAATCGAAAGTACATCCTGCTTATCCTGCGTAGGACGATAATACTTCAGAGCATAACGTTGAGTGATTCCGGGCTTTCCTGTTTCACTGCCTTTAAGTTCATACCAAGTATCATCAGCAATACCGTTTCCGTTTTCATCCTGGCTTACCCATACGACACCACACTCACACCAATATTTACCAAGCGGATTACCAACAATATCAAAGTCTGCTTCACCCTTACCGTCATCCTCTACACTGTGGTCAAAGCCCAAAATAAAATAACCGCCCCATGCGCCAAGAGAAGCGATCCAACCGGTTCCACCACCATTATTCAGTGTATTCTGTATCGTCATTCGTGCATCTTCGGCAGTCTTGTCCTGAGAGAAATTAACGAACTGCCCCGGAGCAGGCGTGAACTCAAAGCAATGATTGGATATCCAATAACTCTTTGCGGTCGGTGCTCTGAAATAGGTACCTTCCTTGGGAGTACACTCCACCTTAACCGTAGCCTCAGCTGTTTTACCACCGTCGATAGCCTTCACTTTTATTTCATAAATCTGGCCTTCAGCAGAAGGCGTAAACTTGAAATGAATGGAAGTTTCGCTCTGTACACTCCCGTCCACGCTCCATTCGTACACCGCATCATCGCTGATTGAGAATCTTACAGGTGCCAACACAAGGCTTCTGCCAATAGGACAAGTCATAGTTCGCACATCATGTATGGTGGAAGGTTCCACATAGCGGCCGTTATCAAAGAACAACACCGGCTCTTCTTCCGGTATCACCGAGATATTAATGTTCTTCACATCCACACCATCGGCATTGGTTACTTTCAGAGCAAGCGTATAAACATCTATCTCCTTCTCTTTAAATTGATAGATGGAGTCGTGGCTTACCACACGTCCGCCATAGCTCCACTCAAAAGTGGTACTCTCGTCCGTGTATTTGGTTTCGGCAGCCACCTTCAGAGCTACATCGCAATAGCCCACAGCCGAACTACTCACCGTAATTTCAGGCGGCAGACGGTCTACGACTGTTATTTTGGCTTGCTTTTCCACACTTCCGTTATCAGCATCCAGGCGGAAGTTCACAAAGAATTCTCCTAACTGATCACCTTTAAACTGATAGGTTTCCTGCTCAGACACAATCTTACCTGCACGTTTCCAAGCATACACAGGATTGATGGCATTCTCCGCAGTCACCTGCAATGTCACCTCATGTCCTATCTTTACTTTATACTCTCCGGTATCGGAGTTTAGCGAACACTCGGGAGCTCCAACCAGCCCCGCTTCGTCATCATCATCCGAACAGGCACCCAATGCAAACAGGCACAGTCCGACAAACGATAGTTTTAAATACAGATTTTTAAACATACTATTTATTGATTAGAAAATGTTACTTGCAATCGTTTCGTTGTAAATACAAAGTGCGCAGGGATGTCCCCTGTCGTAACGCTCCACTTCTTTTTTCCCTCGGGCGTGAAGCAATAGAGTGTTCCGGGGGTAACATAATTTTTGGCGTCGGTCACGAAGATCTCTTTGGTATCGGGATTCACAGCCAATCCATAAGGTACCTCGATACTCTTTTCCGTACCGTCCGTAATGAAGTTCGTAGTCACTACACGTTTCTTCCGCGTGTCATAAATGCCATAACTAATGGTATTCTGCCCGGTGTACTTACTATACTCCGTACTGTAATAGAAGAGCGAGTCCCCACTCAGACAAAACTCACTGGCCGGAAAGTTCAGCACATCAGTCACCATATCATTATGAGAGTTTATGACATATACCTTGGAGTGTATGTCGTAATAATCACCACGTGATGAAACATAAATATTTCCACGCGCATCAATTGCCATCCGATGAAGGTTGATGCCTACCGTTATTTTTTTGATTTCGGTAAAGGTGTTCAGGTCTATCACAGATACGGTATTATCGTAATTGGGTACACGATAACCTCCGGAATTAGCTACATAGAGTTTATTCCCTACCACTACCATCTCTTCCGGCTGATAGCCGACATCACAAGTGTCCACCACCTGCAAGGAATTCAGATCCACTTTAGCCACATACCCCAGTCTGGCATTGGGATCAATCACCACTTTACCCGCATAAGAACTGACGTAAGCATAGCGACCGTTGAAAACGATATAGCGACAGTTAGGAATAGGGATGGCAGCCAAGTGCCTTGCTGTATTGACATCCATCACCTCCACCAGGTGGGATACATTAATGACAGCAAACAGTTTATCACCATTTATCTGAATATCATTTCCCACATCACCCAGCGCTTTTTGTACGGTAGGATTCAATTCCGGATAAATGTTCTTACAGTAATTACCCGAAGCGTAATCGAAATAGTCCAGAGAAGCCTTGTTACTTCCCATATTCCCCTCATTCAACAGGAAAAATCCCTTGACCGGACCTGTCACCTGTACGCCCGGTGTCACATTCGTCACACTGGAAAGTACCAGTTCTTCGTCGTCGCTACGGCACGAAGATACCAACAGTATCAGCATGCCCGCAAGCCACATCAGTAATAATTTACTTCTTTTCATAAGCCGTGTATTTGGTTTTAAAGTTCTACATTTATCACAAAGCGGAAATTTATTCCCGGCATGGGATACCATTGTACCACCTCGTACTGCTGATTGAAGACATTATTGACTTCGGCGGTCAGTTTCCACAACATCTTTTTCCAATGCAAGCGGCGGGAAAGGGAAAGGTCGTTCGTATACCATTCCTTGGCATAATTCTCCGGAATGTTGGCACTCGATTCATAACGCTCGCCGGTATAGATAAAACTGTAATTCATGTCCCAATCCCTATAACTCAAATTAAGGACAGCCGAACCGCTGTGCCAGGGAATATAAGGTATCTGTCCACCGTAATAGTCACTTTTTGCATCGGTGAAATCCTGCGCTTTCTCATACGTATAGTTCACCCGCAGGTTGGCCTTCAGGTCTTTCAATAAATGCCATTCGGTTTGCAGAGCCACATCCACCCCGCGCATCTCCACATAGCCCAGATTTACCATTGTCCAACGGAACTGGTTAGAAGTAGGCATGGCTACAATCTTGTCGGTGACCTCGTTATAGTAAGCATCTGCCTGAAACTCCAGCCGGGCAGGATAACCTCCACGGAATTTGCGGGAATAAGTTACACCTATATCATATTGTGTGGTATATTCCGGATTCAGGTCAATGTTTCCTATGAAGGTATAGTAAAGGTCATTCAGCGTCGGCATGCGGAATATCTTTTTGTAAAAAGCACGCAGATTCAGATCTTCGTTCTTGAAAGGTTGCCAAGATGCCACGACGGTAGGCGTATATTTATGTTTATCACCTGCTGCGGCGTTGGGAACCTTCGTAGTCTCGTGTACAAATGTCCCCAGCAGACTGGCTTGTAGTTTGAATCGCTCAAAATGCAGTGCCGTAGCTGCCGCCACAAGTGCCGTGTAACGGCAGGGATAGACGAAGTTCACCAGGTCGGCATTTAATTTATTCCACTGAAAATCCACCGAAACGTCCGCACTCCAAAAAGGAAGAATATTCAGCATATTCGCTGCCGAAAAATAGAGTTCATGCTGGCGGTAATGATTGTTCACATACATTGTAGTAACATCCAAGCGCGGATCGGACAGATAATGAAGATAATCGTAAGCATACTTACCATTCGTCTGTAAACTGTAGTTTCCCCAATGTTTCCGGAAAGAGCCCTGCAAAAAGAAGTTCGTATCCCATTGGCGGTCTTCATGCACAAAGTCACCCGTCTCACGCACAGCGGCACCGGGCAATCCCCGTTCGGAATTAAATAAGCTTTGGCTTTCCATTCTCCCCCTTGCATATCTCCGAATAAGCCATACTCTGCACGAATGGCCTCCACATCACCGTTCTTACGGATTTCTGTTATATCATATCCGTTTTTCTGCCGGTAACGGAATTTATATTTCCCGCTGGTGTACATATACTCAGCACTCAGTGAACCGCTCACCTGCTTGCTCAGCCTATGCTCCAGCAGGACGGAAGGATTGACCAAACCGAAAGAACCGGTTTTGAAAGTTCCTTTCAGGCGATAGTTCTGTCCTTCGCCAAAAGAAGGATGACGAGCTGTCATGTAGATGGAACCGGCTGAAGCAAAATCCTTTGCCGATTGAAAGATAGCCATTGTAGAGTGAAACGGCCTCCATGTTATCCAACGAGAAACGTCCCAGATCGATTTGTCCGTTCTGAGCATTTCCCAACTGAACGCCGTCATAGAATACGCCCACATGTTGAGTGCCAAGTCCACGTATGTTGACGGTTTTCAAACCACCGATTCCTCCATAATCCTTTATCTGGATTCCGGAAAAATAGCGGATTGCATCAGCCACAGAATGGACACTCAATTTCTGAAGTTCTTCTCCGGCAAGCATTTGTACCGGAATCACTTCTTTACGGATGCGTTGCGCTGATACAGAGACTTCTTCTATATGATAAGTCTTTGTAGAGTCTACCGTTTGAGCATACAAATCCACGCAACAGCATACTAATGGCATTACCACTGCCAATAAAATGCGATGATACATTCGATTTCATGTATTAAAGAGAGTATCAAACCTCTGCCAAGAGTAATCAATGATAACCCTATAAAAAATAAGTACGACCGGATTTCTAATCCCAGAGAACTCCTGATTCCAGATCATGGCAGGTCTTCTGACTTGCTTCATCTGATGACTCCCTTCCCGTTCATGCAGAAAACAGTGGCGTGAGTATCGTCTTCAGACTTTGTTTGAAGCTTACAGCAGCGGGTCTGTTCAGGATTTACACCTGATTCCCTTTTCA
>ERZ827363.3042-NODE-3042-length-13298-cov-29.649173_pt1 | contig 13298 bp, 10 predicted proteins | sample MGYA00519776_ERZ827363 | MGnify/ENA primary metagenome ERZ827363 (study PRJEB31778, sample SAMEA3449288) | human gut metagenome | biome: human gut; feature: human-associated habitat; material: faeces | place: United Kingdom | collected 2010/2012 ...
CAGGGATCATCTGCAGAATGCGTCGCAGAAGATACTTGCCCATTGGTTTCTCCTTTTGATTACTCACTCGTTCGCCAGCCGTTTGCGGCTTCGTCCCCTACGCTCACGCGTATAGGACATGAGGCCCGGGGCGGCCGGCGCTTGCCCCGTTACGTATCAGTGATACTGCACCACAGTGCTTTATATTGCAGTTTCATGAAAGACAGCTGAAAATATACCCCACGCGCGGACATCTTCTGTTGATGTCGCATGTCCAGCCGTCATGGACCTCCGATGGAAGCCCCGTTTATTACGCGGAAAGGAAGGAACGGATATTCGAATCCGTTCCTTCCTTCATGTCGATCCTACGAAATCAAAATCAGAGAACGGCTCACTTGCCGGACTTGGTCATGTTCTCGTAGACCGGCAGGTTCTGCCAGTTCATCTCGAAGCCGGAGACACCGGTCGAGGCCACACCATAGGCATTGGCGTAGTACAGCGGAACGGCCGGCAGGTCGTTGAGCAGCACTTCCTGTGCCTGCTGGTACAGCTTGTTGGCGTCTGCGACGGACTTGGAGGCAGCGGCCTTGTCGCACAGCGCATCGAACTCCGGGTTCTTGTAGTCGCCATCGTTGGAGCCGTTGCCATCGGCAGCGGCGGAGGCGAAGTTCTGCACCAGGTAGTTTTCGGCGGACGGGTAATCCGGCTGCCAGCCGCTACGGAACGCGCCGTTCACCTTGCGGTCGGACACGGCGGTGCGGAAATCGTTGAAGGTCGGGTACGGGTTGGTGGCGGCCACGCCGGCGCCCAGCACGTTGTTGATGGAGTTGACCACGGCGGTGTAGATGACTTCGTGGCCACCATCGGCGTTGTAGGCGAAGGTGAACTTGTCATCGGAGGTCCACGGGCTGATGGCGTTGGCCTTCGCCCACAGTTCCTTGGCCTTCTTCTCGTTGTACTTCAGGTTGCCGGAGCCCTTGAGGGAATCGGAGTAGCCCGGGGTCAGCGGGGAGGTGAAGTCGGCGGCCGGGGTGCCGGTGCCGTTGAGCACCTTCTTGCAGATGTTCTCGCGGTTGATGGCCATGGAGACGGCCTGGCGACGCAGGGTGCCTTCCTCGGTGTCGGCTTCGAAGTGCTTCAGCTTGGCCGGGATGGTGAACTGCTGGATGACGGAGCCGGCCTTGTTGTAGGCCTGTACGGTGGAGTCCTTCTGGAAGGTCTTGGTGGCGGAGGCCGGGACGGACTCCATCACGTCGAGGGAACCGGACTGGATGTCGGCGTAGGCGGCCTCATCCTTGGTGTAGACCTTGAAGGTCACGCCGTCGTTCTTGGCGACGCGGTTGCCCTTGTAGTCGGGGTTCTTCACCAGCACGATCTGGTTGTCGTGGTCCCAGGACTGGAACTTGTACGGGCCGTTGCCGACCGGCTTCTCGCCGAAGGCCTTCGGATCCTTGAAGAAGGATTCCGGCAACGGAGCGAATGCGGTGTAGCCGACCTTGATGGCGAACACGGAGTCGGAACGGTTCAGGTCGACGGTGAATTCATGGTCGTTGACGACCTTCAGGCCCTCGAGCTGTTCGTCGCCCTTGAGCTTGTCTCCATCCTGGAGCTTGTCGTAGCCCTTGATGGTGGAGAAGAAGGAGGAGCCGAGCTGTGCGTTCTTGGCGTTGGCCGTGTAGCTCCATGCCTTGGTGAAGGATTCGGCGGTCACCGGGGTGCCGTCGGTGAACTTCCAACCATCCTTGAGCTTGATGGTGTACTGGGTGGCGTCATCGTTGGACTTGATGGACTCCGCCACTTCGTTGGAGGCGTTGCCCTTGGCGTCGAAGGAAATCAGACGTGCGAACAGCAGGTCGAGCGGCTTGCCGCCGCCGGTCTCGTTGCAGTCGCCTGGGATGAGCGGGTTCTGCGGTTCGGAATTGTATGCGGTGATGACGTTGGAACCCTTGTCAGCGGTGGAGTCACCGTTGGAAGAGCCGCAACCGCTGAGCAGCATGCCGAATGCGCATGCGGCCGCAGCGAAAGCCAGAGCTTTCTTCTTCATGGAATTCATATTCTCCTTATCCATTATTTCCAGAGCCGTAAGACCCTGTTCAAAAAGAAGGCGGGCGTCAATACCGTGGCATCAACGTCCGTCTTCGTTCTGATGGTGGGTTCATTATCACTCGATTGAGGGACAACCGCTCCATATCCGAGGGAGGCCCACGCAAAATAGTCAAATCAAAACTCATCATCTGATAAAACAATCCGTTTTTCCCGCTTATCGCCGGAACAACTTATCCGCATCGTGCGTATGGACGGACGCGGACATATCCGTTCGCTGTCAGCGTACTTTGCCAATCCGCGTCACGCCCGTGGAAACGCCTGCCCGTATCGTGCCTTCAACTGTTCGATGGACACGTGTGTGTAACGCTGCGTGGTCTTCAGCGAGGAATGCCCCAGCATCTCCTGCACCTCACGCAGGTCCGCTCCCCCGTCGAGCATATGGGTCGCCGCACTGTGGCGCAACGCATGCGGACTGATGTCTGGCACGCCGGCCTTCCGTGCCCGGTCGTGCACCACCTTGCGCACCATACGTTGACCGATCCGCCCGCCCTGCGATCCCAAAAAGAACGCGTCGTCCGACATGTCACCGCATAGTACGGGACGGCCATGTTCCAGCCAATCGCGCAAGGCCTTGTCGGCTGGTGCGCCGAATGGCATGACACGCTGCTTGTCGCCTTTGCCGGTCACTTTCACCGTGCGGTTGCCGAATGTCACGTCGGCCACGTCGAGTCCGACCAGTTCCGCCACACGCATGCCGGTGGCATAGAGCAGTTCCAGCATGGCCGCGTCACGCAGCGCGATCGCCTGTTTTTTCATATTCGGTTCCTGCGATCGCGCCTCCATGCCGTCCTCATCAACGCGGTCCATCAGCTGCTGCGCCTGCGTTTCGTTCAATACCGCCGGCAGCGTATCGGGGATTTTCGGCGTCTGCAACGAAGCCGCCGGGTTGGCGGACGCCATGTCATGGTCGTACGCCCATGCGAAGAATCCACGCACGGCGACGGTTTTGCGCGCCATGCTGCTGCGTGCGTGATTTTTGGACGATTTGGCCATCCACAGGCGCAAATCCTCGATGGTCACCTCATTCAGATCCACGCAACCCTGTTTCCGCAACGCCACCAAGCATTCCTCGACATCGCTGCGGTACGCCCTACGGGTGTTTGCGCTCAACCCTCGGTTGGCTTTCAGATAGGCGTCGAATCCGTCCAACGCATCATCGAAACACATGCAAACCACCTTCCGCTTCGTCTGAAATGAACAGACACCACGCAGACACCGTATAAATGCCATTCCGCAGCGCGATCGAATGTCATCTCACGCGATGGCACGATTCCATTATGTCCCCATACCGATAGACTGATGACGATTAGGCATCCTACGAACAGGCGGTATTATGACTCGTCATTCCATTCATGACGTACAGCATCCGACAGCCGAAAACCCCGATGATGGGATTGTGGCCAGCGCCATCGACCTGACCAAGGTCTACGGCTCAAAAGACAACGAAGTGATGGCGTTGGATCATGTGAATGTGGAATTCAAGCGCGGTGAAATGACCGCCATCATGGGCCCTTCCGGTTCCGGCAAGTCCACGCTCATGCATTGCATGGCCGGACTCGACGCCCCTTCGTCCGGCAAGGTGATGGTGGAGGGCCTCGAGGTCTCCTCCATGAACCAGAAGCAGCTGACGGATCTGCGCCGCGAACAGATCGGGTTCATTTTCCAGTCGTTCAATCTGGTGCCGACGCTGTCCGCCGAGGAGAACATCCTGCTGCCGTTGCAGATAGCGAAACGTCCGATCGACCGCGACTGGTTCAACCAAGTGGTCAAGGTGGTCGGTCTGGAGAAGCGGCTCACGCACCGTCCAAGCCAGCTGTCCGGCGGCCAGCAGCAGCGCGTGGCCTGCGCCCGCGCCATCATGGCACGACCGTCCGTGATCTTCGCCGACGAGCCGACCGGCAACCTCGACTCGCGTTCCAGCCGTGAAGTGCTTGGCTTCCTGCGCGATTCGGTACGCGACTACGGCCAGTCGATCGTCATGGTCACCCACGATCCGCGTGCGGCCTCCTTCGCGGACCGTGTGCTGGTGCTCGCCGACGGCAACATCACCCGCGACATGCAGCATCCGACGTACAACGAGATTCTTGAGGTGTTCGCCGGCGACGACGACATCGACGATGTTTCCAAGTACGCCGCCTCCACCGCCGTTCCGACCGTGACGGAGGACTCGCAGGCATGATTCGCATAGGATTGCGCGACGCGCGCAGCCATTTCGGCCGTTTCATCATGTCGATCGTGGCCATCGCGCTCGGCGTGAGTTTCGTGGTCGGCTCGTTCTGTTTCCGCGAAATGCTCAACAACCAGGTTTCACAGATGATGTCCACCAATGCGGACCATGACGTGTACGTGCGCGGTTCGCAGGAGAAGAAAAAAGATTCGTCGGCGATGTCGATGGGATCGACGAAAAGCTACAACGATGTCGACGTCGATCTGGCGGGTACGATAGCCAAGGTCGACGGTGTTTCCTCGGCACGCGTCGTGCACATGCTGTCCGGCGTGGTGCTGCTCGACAAGCATGGCGATGCGGTGACCACCATGGGGTCTCCGACGCTCGCCATAGGCATGGGCAAGTCGTCGCCGTGGCGGTCCGCCAAGTTCACGACCGGCACGTGGCCGAAGAACGGCGATGAGATCGCCCTTCATTCCTTCGCCGCCGAACAGTCGGGTCTGAAGGTCGGCGATAAGACGAAAATCGTCTATCCGGACGGCGCTCATAAGGTGACCGTCAGCGGCATCTTCACCACCGATGCCAGCCAGGCAGGCGCCATCATCATCGCCATCGATCCCGCGACGGCCAAGGAACAGGCGAACAAGCAATCGGACGATCCGGACAAGACTGCGTTGATCAGCGTCTACGGCAATAAGACCACGCCGCTTGACGACAACGCGCAGCAGCAGCTGGCGGACCGTATCAACAAGGCGCTGCCGAGATCGGCGAAGGCGCATGCCATCACCGGTGATGAATACCGTGACGAATCAACCAAATCCACGCAGGACGCGCTCGGCTTCATCCAACCGCTTATTCTGATTTTCGCGGTGATCGCATTGTTTGTCGGCTCGTTCATCATCGCCAACACGTTCTCCATGATCGTGCGCGAGTCGATGCGCGGCTATGCGCTGCTGCGTTCCATCGGCGCTTCTCCCCTGCAAGTGTTCTCCACGGTGATCGTGCAAGCTCTGTTGCTGGGCCTGGTAGGTTCGCTCGCAGGCATCGGGCTCGGCTGGGGCATGGTCAAACTCATCGCATCCGGTTTGGCGAATATGGGTATGCCATTGACCGGCGCCACCAATCCGACCGTTTCCGACATGCTCGTCGGCCTTGTGGTCGGCATTGTGGTGACGTTGATCGGTGCGGCCCTGCCGGCGCGAAATGCGGCGCTTGCCCCGCCGATTCAGGCGATGAACGAAACCGTCAATCCGGAAAAGCCCGTCCTCGCACGTGGCATCCTCGGCACCGTCATGGTGCTGTTGGGCTTCCTGAGCTGGGGTTTCACCTACGCTTTGGCCGCCGCGGATGGTGACGGCGGTCCGACGCCGTGGAAGGCGCTCAACAGTATCGCTGTCGGCTGGCCGCTCGGTATTGGCGCGGCGCTGGCCGTGATCGGCGTGATTGTGGCGGGACCGGCATACGTGTCCACCGCGGGCGCGGTGCTCGGCTGGCTGCCATCGAAGGCCTTCACCGTGACTGGGCGTCTCGCGCAACGTAACATTTCTCGTTCGAAACGTCGCACGTCCAACACCGCAGCCGCCCTGTTCGTGGGAGTGGCGATTGTCAGCTGTCTGGGCGTGGTGGCCACGTCGGCGAAGGCTTCGGTCAATTCGCTGGTGGATACCGGGCTCAAAGCCGATTTCGCCGTATCTTCGGCTTCGGCCGGGCAGATTCCCGACCAGGCCATCAAAGACATCAAAAAGGTCGATGGCGTGAATCATGTGGTGTCGAACCGTGTGGTGCTTGGTGTGAAATATGACGGCAAAGCCATCAACGGGTTCACGTTCGCCACACAGCCGGAGCTGTTCACCAAGATCTTCGCCGCCGAAACCACCGAAGGTGATGCCGCTGCCGCGTTGAAGGATGGCAAGCTGCTCGTCGGCAAGACCATTGCCGACGATCGTGGATGGCATGTGGGTCAGAAGGTCAAGGCCACGGCCGAGAACATCGTGGTAGACAAGGAGGCCACAGCCAAGGCGCAGGCCGATTACCAGGCCAAGGTGCAGGCGCATGTGCAGGAATTGCAGTCGCAGGCCCAGCAATTGGCCGCATCCGGCGACTCGGCAGGAGCGCAGGCCAAGGCTTCGGAAATCGAACAGTACACGAACGACGCCAAGAACGTCGATCCGAAAACGCTGGTCAAGACGAAGAAGGTCACCACCGGAAAGACGCTGACCATCGGCGCGATTGTGTCGAATTCCGTATACCGCGATTTCGCGATCGTCAACGACGATTTGGCCGAGCAGATCGGCAACAAGCAGACCATGTTCGTCATGCAGGCGTTCGTCACGGACAAGCGGGGCGCCGACACGGCCCAAGTCAAGAAGGCCCTGAAGAAAACAATCAAGAAATACTACACAATCGTCGTGTTCGATCGTGACGAGTACAAGTCCACGATGAGTTCGATGATCGATCAGATGCTCATGGTCCTGTACGCGTTGCTGGCTTTGTCCATCATCATCGCCATTTTCGGCATCGTGAACACGCTGGCGTTGAGCGTGTCGGAACGCACCAAGGAGATTGGTCTGCTCCGTGCCATCGGCACGTCACGTGGCCAGGTGCGTGGCATGCTTGGCATCGAAGCGGCGATCATCTCCGTGTTCGGCACGGTGTTGGGTTTGGTCGTCGGCGTCGCCGCGGGAGTGGTGATTCGTGCGGTCTACGCGTCCGAAGGTTTGGAGACGCTGGCGATTCCGTGGTTGCAGCTGCTCGTGTTCCTGCTGCTGTCGATTGTGGTCGGTCTGGTGTCCAGCATCTCCCCCGCCTCCCGCGCGTTGAAGCAGCCGGTCCTTGACGCCGTGGCGAGCGAGTGAGACAGTTGGAGCGGAACATCGAAAGGAGGCAGCAATGCCTATTCCCAATGAGATTCCAGTAGGAGCGCGCATCGTGGTGCGCACCTTGGAAGGCGTCGATCCTACCGATCATCGTATGAAGTTCCGCGATTACGTAGGCCACGTGCGTTCGTGGGACGGTCAGAAACTGGAGATGACGCGCGATGCGGCGGCGAACGGCTCACGTCCCGAGCAGCGTGTCACGATTCCCGCCGACGAAATCGTGACGATCAAGCCGGTGCCGGAACGTTCCATGACTCGGCCACGTCCGTAGTCGCATGCCTCCCCCTACCGCGCGCAAAGACAAGAGCGCCGCAATCGCACTGATTTTTCTGCGATTGCGGCGCTTTTGCATAGCGATGGCGTCAGTCGTCAGACCACGGAACGCGCCTGCGCGATCGCGGTACGCTCGCCGTCGAATCGCACGATATGCTCGCCTCTGCGGGCGGATTCCAGCAGCGTGCGCTGCCAATCGTTTTCGGGAATCGACAGTTCGACCGTCGCGCAATGTTCGGCGTACTCCGGCTGCCTGCTGGCGGCCTTGTAGTCGCGGAACGGTTGGCCTTGGGTGAAGAAACGGTCCATTTGCTTCACGTCGCCTTCCGTGGGGCGCACGCCGGTATCGGCCATGTCGTGCAGCACGTTGGCCACCAACGTCAATCGGTTGGCCATGTTGCGTAGCAGGGTCTCCACGTTGGCCGCGTCCTCCTCCACCATGGCACGTGTGCGGTTCGGATCGGTCAGCGCCACGCGCGTCATGTCACGCCAGGACCCGGCTGCGAGCGCGGCCGCGATGTTGCGGTTCGGGTTGGCCACCAGCTCGTTGATCATGGCGGTGGCGATGACGTGAGGCATATGTGAGATGAGCGCGGCGCAACGGTCATGGGTGGCGTCGTCAAGTACGATGAGCCGATTGCCGCAACGGTTCACGATCATGTCGGCCACGGCGCGGAACCGGCGGTATTCGGTGTGTTCGTCGACGGTGATGGCCCAGAGCGCGTCGTCATAGAGTGTCGGGTCGGATGCCTCCCAGCCGGACAGTTCGTTTCCGGCCATCGGGTGTGCTCCGACGTAGCAGCCGTCAAGACCAATGGCTTTGACTTGGTCGCGGACCATGCCTTTGACGCTGCCCACGTCGGTGAGCGTGGTTGTTTCCGTGTCGATCAATGGTTTCAATGCGCCGAGGATTTCGGGCATGGCCTTGAGCGGGTTGCACAGTACGAGCACGTTCGGTTTGGTTTCGGCGAGTGCCGCCAAGGTGGGTTTGCAGATGATGCCGTCGGCTTCGGCGGTGGCGTAGGGGCGGTCGTTGTGGTTCCATGCGGTCACTTCGCAGCCGGCGTTGACGAGTCGGCGTGCCAGTGATCCTCCGATGAGGCCGAGTCCTACGATTGCGATGCGTGGCTTCACCACATCAGCTCCCTTCTGACGGTTTCGTCGTTCTGCCAATCGTCCGGCAGGTGGCTGTCGTCGAGTCGTACGCCGCCTTGCGGCAGCATCCATGAGGTGACGGGCGGGTTGGGGCGTTCCCTGCGAGGGTAGACGGCGAGTGTTTTGGCCCAGTCGCCATGTTCTGCGATTTCCACAAGCGCGTCGCGGAAACGTTCCTCCCAAGGGGCGGCGTCGAGGGTGACGATGAAGCTGTATGTGCCGGTGCGTCCTTTGATGGGCCGTGAGATGAAGCTGGTCATGTTCAGTCCCGCGTCACGGAACACGTCGAGCAGGTTGGCGAGCACGCCTGGGCCGGTGACGAGCGGGATGAGCGTCAATACCGATTCGTATTCGACGTTAGCTTCGGCGCGTGGTTTGGCGAGCAGCCGTGCGACTTCGGCGCGTGGCGCGAGCACGAGGAAGTCGGTGGCGGCTCCTTGGTAGTCCTGGATGGCGGTGCCGATGCGGGTGATGTCGTACAGTTCGCCGCAGATGGCGGGACCGAAGGCGATTTCATCTGGGATAAGGTCCCGGCAGGCCGCCGCGTTGGATGTGGCCGGCTGTGTGGAGAGCCGATGTTCGGCGATGAATCGTTTGCATTGCGCGAGACCGTGCGGATGGGCGGTGGCGATGCGCGCTTCGGCTGGATCGGCTCCTTGCGCCACGTATGCGTCGAATTCGACGTTCACACCGACGCGTGCGAATCCGACAAGGTCCTTCGCGTCGATCAGGGCGTCGAGGTTGGGGACCACGTACCCTTCGACGTTGTTCTCCCAGGCCACGATTCCCCAGCCGTCGCCGTGCTGTGCGGCGTCAAGAATCTGCGGCACATCGTCCATGGGCATCAGGTCGAAGCCTTGCGGTTCGAGCCGTGCCAACTCTTGGGCGGCATTGACGGCCGCCTGATGGGTGAAGGTGCCTTGTGGCCCCAGATAGAACAGCTTGCGTGCGCTCATTGCCGCCTGTGCCTCCTTGTTGCGGGTCATCCTAAGCACCTTAGCGCATTCGCGAGGCTGTGGAGGGGTCTAGTCCACCGGTTGGGCGGTGTCATGGTCCGGTTCAGACGATTCGTTCTGGTCATATTCCGTGGAGTCATCCTCAGTGCGCGGCGGCATCGTGAACCAGCTTTTGGGCAGCGCCAGCATGATCAATGGAATCAGCACCACGCCGTATAGCCAGAAATAGCCGGCGTTGTTGCTGAAATACGGCAACGTCGCCGTCTCGCCGAATCCGACGGGAATCATGGCGTCCCCGCCCGGACCGTAACCGGCCATGACGGTCCAGACCACCAGTGACGAACTGATCAGATGCAATGCGAGGCCCGATACGCCATCACGTGAACGCGCCGACCATGTCGAGATGATGACCAGAGCATATGCGATCACAAGACCGTAGGGAATATTCGCCGACGCGCCCATGCGGTGCGCCATCGTGCCGATCACGCCGACGACGGCACCGGCGAGCAGGTCAACCAAAAACCGCGCCCATACCGGTAGACGATGCGACCACGGCAGCAGCCTGCGGTCGATGCCGTCCTGTGATTGCGATTGCGGTTCCGGCTGTGTTTCCTGCGTGCGTTGCGTCATGTCTTCCACTATGCCCTACGTTCCTTACAAAACAGCAAGAAAGGCAAGAGATACGCGGAAAACCGCCGACATCTCTTGCCTTTCTTAAGCGTTTAGCGCACTAGCGGAACACACTACCGTGCCCGCGAAGCGCCAAAACAATGCGAAGAATCACTTGTTATTCTGAGCGTTGTTCTGGCGACGCTGCTTGGCGCGCCACTTGTACCAATCCTCACGGCTCAGAATGATCTTGCGCACGCGGATGGATTCCGGGGTGACTTCCACGCACTCGTCCTCGTTGGCAAAGTCCAGGGACTCTTCGAGGCTCATCTTGATCGGCGGGGTCAGGGTTTCCAGCACGTCTGCGGTGGCGGAACGCATGTTGGTCATGTGCTTGGCCAGCGTGATGTTCACATCCAGCTCGTCCGGCTTGTTGTTGATGCCGACGACCTGGCCCTCGTACACCGGGGACTGCGGCTCGACGAAGAAGTTGCCACGTGCCTGCAGACGCTGCATGGCGTACGGAGTGGCGATGCCCTGACGGTCGCAGACCATGGAGCCGTTCTGGCGGGTCACGATCTGGCCGGCCCACGGAGCGTAGCCAGCGGAGATGGAGGAGGCGATGCCGGTGCCGCGGGTGGCGGACAGCAACGCGGTGCGGAAACCGATCAGACCACGGGAGGGCACGGTGAACTGCAGACGGACCCAGCCGGTGCCGTGGTTGGTCATGTTGTCCATGCGGCCCTTGCGGTCGGCGAGCAGCTGGGTGACGGCGCCCATGTACTCTTCCGGCACGTCGATGGTGGTGTTTTCCATCGGCTCGTTGACCACGCCGTCGATGGTCTTGGTGACCACCTGCGGACGGCCGACGGTCAGCTCGAAGCCTTCACGGCGCATCTGCTCGGCAAGCACGGCCAGTGCGAGTTCGCCACGGCCCTGCACTTCCCAAGCGTCCGGACGGTCAGTCGGCAGCACCTTGATGGACACGTTGCCGATGAGCTCGCGATCGAGGCGGTCCTTGATCATGCGGGCGGTGAGCTTGTGGTCCTTGCCTTCGGTGCCGGCAAGCGGGGAATCGTTGATGCCGAAGGTCATGGAGATGGCCGGGTCGTCAACGTGGATAAGCGGCAGCGGACGCGGATCGTCCGGGTCGACGATGGTCTCGCCGATCATGATGTCGTTCACGCCGGCGACGGCGACGATGTCGCCAGGGCCTGCGGATTCGACCGGGGTGCGCTCCAGGCCCTGCGTACGCAGCAGCTCGGACACGCGGAAGTTCTCGATGGAGCCGTCCACACGGGACAGACCGTAGGTCTTGCCCTTCTCAAGGGTGCCGTTGTAGATGCGGACCAGACCGAGTCGGCCGAGGAAGTCGGAGGAGTCGATGTTGGCGACGTGGGCCTGCAGCGGCGCGCCTTCCTCGTATTCCGGAGCCGGAATGTTCTTGATGATGGCCTCGAACAGCGGCTCGAGGTTGTCGTTGTCCGGCAGGCCGCCGTTTTCCGGCTGGTTTTCGGAAGCGTAACCGGCCTTGGCGGCGCAGTAGATGACCGGAAGGTCGAAGAGGGAATCCTCATCGAGGTCGATGCCTTCCTCGATGACGTCCTGGGCCAGGCCGAGCAGCAGGTCGGAGGATTCGCCGACGACTTCGGAGATTCGGGCGTCCGGGCGGTCGGTCTTGTTCACGCACAGGATGACCGGAAGCTTGGCTTCGAGGGCCTTGCGCAGCACGAAACGGGTCTGCGGCAGCGGGCCTTCGGAAGCGTCGACGAGCAGCACGACGCCATCGACCATGGAGATGCCACGTTCGACCTCGCCGCCGAAATCGGCGTGGCCGGGGGTGTCGATGATGTTGATCTTCACGCCGTTATAGGTGCAGGACGTGTTCTTTGCAAGGATGGTAATGCCCCGCTCCCGCTCCAGATCGTTGGAGTCCATGACACGGTCCTCAACGACCTGATTCTGCCGGAAAGCGCCGCCCTGCTTGAGCATCTCGTCTACCAGCGTGGTTTTGCCATGGTCAACGTGGGCGACGATGGCGATGTTTCTCAAATCTTCACGAATCAAAAGTAACCCTCCAAAAATTCAGTCGTTATTTGTGATATTTTCCTCCGGACGCAATGGAAAACGCCCGGTAAATCTGTTCGAACAGCATGACCCTCGCCAGCTGATGGGGGAAAGTCATCTTCGACATGGAAAGCCGCAGCTTCCCCGCCGCCTTGACGGCGTCGGACAGCCCGTAGGAGCCGCCGATGATAAAGCAGACCTGACTGATCCCCCGCACGCCGGCGGAGGAAAGCTCCTCCGAAAGCTCTTCGGAGGAAAGTTGTTTCCCTTCGATGCACATGGGAATCACCAAGGCGTCTCTCGGGATCTTTGCAAGGATTTCCTCCCCTTCCCGGCGGATGCAGACGGTGATCTCCGACTCCGACGGATCGTTTTGGAGCTTATATTCCGAAAGCTCCAAAAGCTCCAGCTTACAGAAAGCACCCAGCCGTTTCTGATACTCTTTGCAGGCGTCGGACAGGTATTTTTCCTTTAACTTTCCGATACAGATCAGCCGAACCGTCATCATCGGATCTCAAACCTCCTGCCCTCAGTCACACAAGGAAGCACGTCCGCCGTGTAGTCCCGACCGGCTTCCATGCTCTTTTCCGCCAGATACGCACGGGCATGCCCCAATGCGATCTCGGGACGGTTGTTCTCTTTGCTCAGGTGCCCCAGCACGAACTGGGTCGCCCCGCCGCAGATCAGCTGCTCCAAAGTCTGGGCGCACTGGTCGTTGGAGAGATGGCCGTTCCGGGAGCGGATCCGCTGCTTTAAAAAGGGCGGATAGCTGCCGTTTAGGAGCATCTTTCGGTCATAATTGGACTCCATCAGTACGAAATCGCAGCCGTAAAGCCCTCGCATGACCTCCTCGCTGGGGTAGCCCAGATCTGTACAGATCCCCACGGAGCGGCCGCTTTCTGTATCCACATGGAAGCCGGTGCTTTCCGCACTGTCGTGAGGCGTCGGAAAGGGCGTTACCAGATACCCTGCCGCCTCCACCGGGCCGTCTAAAATATGTACCTCTTGCCCTCGCTTGAAAAATCCCTTTTCCATTAAAGTGCCGATGGTCCCTCGGGAACCGTATACCGGGATCCCGTACCGTGCAGAGATCAGATCCAGCCCGGAAAC
>ERZ827363.3044-NODE-3044-length-13279-cov-3.316092_pt1 | contig 13279 bp, 9 predicted proteins | sample MGYA00519776_ERZ827363 | MGnify/ENA primary metagenome ERZ827363 (study PRJEB31778, sample SAMEA3449288) | human gut metagenome | biome: human gut; feature: human-associated habitat; material: faeces | place: United Kingdom | collected 2010/2012 ...
CCGCGGACGATCCTCTGTGCGAGTCCTTCAACAACAGCCGTCTTACCGACACCCGGCTCACCGATCAGAACCGGGTTATTCTTTGTCTTTCTGGAAAGGATACGAACCACATTACGGATCTCTGCATCACGTCCGATCACCGGATCAAGCTTCTGGTTTCTCGCACGCTCTACCATATCGTATCCGTATTTTTCCAATGTATCATAAGTTGCCTCCGGGTTATCGGATACTACTCTCTGGTTTCCTCTTACCGTTGACAACGCCTGCAAAAACCGTTCACGGGTAATTCCATACTCCTTGAAGATTTCCTTCATTGCCTTATTCGGATATTTGATCAGGCATAAAAACAAATGTTCCACGGAAACATATTCGTCTCCCATTGCTTTTGCCTCATCCTCTGCATGGACAAGTACCTTATTCAGATCCTGTCCTACATAAACCTGTCCGCCGGATACTTTTACACGGGCAGCTAAATGGCGCTCTGCGTTATCCACAAAATGTTCTTTCTGGATCTCCATTTTCTCTATTAATTTTGGAATCAGTCCATCTTCCTGACGTAACAGGGCGACTAAAAGGTGTTCCTGCTCGATCTCCTGATTTCCATATTCATAGGCGAGCTTTTCACAATCGTTAATGGCTTCTACTGATTTCTGAGTAAATTTCTGAATGTTCATACGCTTACCTCCCTCGTATTTATCTCTGTGATCTATGTGAAAAAGAAAAACCTTCTGAAAAACTTTCTGATGGAAAGAAAAGACCTTCCCACCTTGCTGGCTGGAACGTCTTCTGTCAGTTACGAAATTTCTTTCGCAGTGGTTTTCCTTTGTTACGAGTATGTTATATCACGAGTTGTTAGCACTGTCAAGAGGTGAGTGCTAATATTTTGTGAAGAAATTGTGAACTGTGGATGGAAGGTAATCTGCGCTGATAATCTCCTCTTATTCTCCGAGCAGCAGCTCCCTGACTCTCTCCATGTCCATTCCATCTAACACAAAGTCTGCATCCGGCATGACCTTCCGTTTTTTTTCAGTGCCATCCGGTAATATGACGGTCTCTTCCGGCAGCTTTGGAGAAATATTCGAATGAATATAAAAGGTATCGAGTCCGACACTCTTAGCTCCTGCGATATCGCTTATGCCATCGTTTCCAATCATGACGCTTTTTGTTATATCAAGATTATATTTATCAATCAATAATTGAAAAAATCTGCTGTCCGGCTTTTTTACCCCACAGGTTGAAGAGATGAAAATATCGTCAAAATACTTTGCGATTCCAAGTGTGTGCATCTCATACTCTGTAAAAATGCGCTGTGCGTTCGAAAGCAGATAAATCTTTTTGCCCTTCTTTTTTAATGCTTCTAACAAATCTGTCACTCCGTCATAGAGTTTTACATAATCGGTAGAGAGGATCCGGAAGAACTGCCCTGCATGAACGGCAAGTGTAGGATCTGCCTTCACGCCTTTTTCCTCAAAAAGCTTCTGAAAGACCTCTTCAATCTGAACTTCCGGATGTGCTTCATGAGCATCATCTTTTTTCTCAGATTTCATCTTATACTCCTCGCCTGCAATGATTGCAGCATATCTTTCTTTTAATTCTTCCGATGAATAATCGGCGTCATAATAGCCATAAAAAAGCGCCAGCTTTTTCCATACCAGAGGATCATTCTCCTCGGTATGGATATCAACCAGCGTTCCATATAAATCAAAAATATAATTATCGTAAGCTTTCACGTTATTATGCCTCCTGCTTTGTAAGTTCGATCAACTGCTGCATACGATCCGTGATCTTGTTCAGTACATCCGAATTATCTTCCTGTGCACTCATTGTCTCATTTGCGTGTGCAGATACCTCCTCTGAGATTGCCGAGATTGTTTCAATCGAATGCACGATCTGTTCATTTGCAGTTTTCAATTCCTCAATATTGCTGTTTAACTGCTCCATGTTGCTTTGGATATCAAGCGTATTGCTCTGGATATCCGAAAAATTATTGGCAGTATTCTCAGTGGACTGCTTTTCCTCATTAATTGCACCGATCATCTCGCGCACCACCGAAACCACCTCGCTGATCGCATTGGAAATATTCTCGATCAGCTCTGTAATATGTACCGTTGCCTCTTTGGTCTGTGTTGCCATACCGGAAATCTCTGTCGCAACAACAGAGAATCCTCTTCCGGCCTCACCCGCTCTTGCCGCCTCAATACTTGCGTTTAAAGCTAAAAGGCTTGTCTGCGAGGTAATACCGGAGATCAGTTCCACGATGGAATGCATCTCTTCAATGTATTTGTCTAATGTCTCTAGCTGTCCTGCAACGCTGTCACCTTTTTCTACGGAATGATCTACCTGTGATACGAGCACATCCATATCTTTTCCTGCGCTCTCAAGTACCTGCAAAGTCTGCTGCATACTCTGGTTAATGCGTTCCGCAACACTGCTGACCATCTCAACTTTCTGCTGGATTGCTTCTGTCTGCTGCATCTGTGTCTGCACAGCGTTTGCGGTTTCCGTCGTACCACTGCCAACCTCTGACATTGCATCTTTGGTCAATTTAGAAGCACTGTTGAGGTTCTCAACTTTTCCATAGATATCTTCCATTCCACTCTGCATCTGTTGTGACATATTGGAAATATCGGACAGCAAAAGTTCTGTCTTGCTCTGCGCTTCCTTAATATTCTCCATTTTCTGCTGATTGTTTGCATTCGATGTCTGCGCTGCATAGATAGAATACACTGCGACAAGTATCATGGCTGTCACCTGCACGATTGCCTCATCGCTGCCCTGATAACCGAACTTTCCGGTAAAAGCTCCACCAATCGTCATGATCAGGCTTAAGATAACCGTTCCTATATTGATCTGCACGGAAAATTTTACATCATTAAATACACTTACAAGTAAAATCATCGGTATGACAAGCACATAAATGTTCGCTTCCTCGGTCGTCAGCACCATGAAGGAATACGTAATGGCAAATCCGATTCCTACCGTGTGTTTGATCATACCTGTCTCTCTGTCCTTGAAAAAGAAAAACTGTCCCAGTATGACTGGGATCAGTGCCAATGCCGTGATCACCAGAAAATATCCAAGACTCCGCTCTCCCCTGATAAATCTGCACGCATAAAAGACGACCACGATCAACGCTTCTATGGTATGCCCTGTCAATGCGGTTCTGTTATTCCTCTGTGTATCACTGATCTGTGTTCCATTCATCTGCTCTTGTACTCCCTCTCTCCTGACGCTCTGTCAGTCTGCTATCACTGCCGGTTATTGTTTGAGTTTCCTCCTTTCACTATATCATTGATGGTTTCGCTCTTCAAGATTTTCTTTCCGGCAAATGACGTTATAACTCCAGTTTTGCCCGGAGTTTTGCAAGGATTTTACGCTCATTCCGGCTGATCTGCACCTGTGTCACTGCAAGTATTCCTGCCACCTCGCACTGCGTTTTATTTTCAAAATACCGCAGCCGGATGATCTGCTGTTCTGTCTCGTCGAGCGTATCCATCAGCTGCCTGATCACCATTTTGTTTAAAACAGCCTCCTTCTCCGGCTCCTCATAGACATCGCTCTGATCTCCAATCTGGTCAATGAGTAAAAGTTCATCTCCGTCTGAGCCGCAGACCGGCTGGTAAATGGACTCCACCCCACGGTTAGCGTCCAATGCCATCACGATCTCCTCTGTGCCAAGTTCTGTCATGGCAGATAGCTCCAAAAGACTCGGATCTCTCCCAAGCTCTGTTGTGAGAACTTCTTTTGCCCTGCTGATTTTGTATCCATTTTCTTTTAAACTCCTGCTCACTTTCACCATGCCATCGTCACGCAGGAAACGCCGTATCTCCCCTGTGATCATAGGCACTGCATAAGTGGAAAATGCAAGGTTTAACGACAGATCAAAATGATCGATCGCCTTGATCAGCCCGATACATCCGATCTGAAACAATTCCTCCCTGTCATGCCCTCTTTTTTCAAATCTGCGGACAATTGCGTGCACCAATCCAAGGTTGTCCGAAACGACTTTGTCCCTGGCTTTTTTATCCCCATCCTGTGCCTGTCTGATCAGTTCCGCCTGTCGCACCATAGGCTAGCCTTCCTGATTTCCCAGTCTTCTTACCATATGTACGCTTGTCCCTTTTCCCGGCTCGGATACTACCTCAAGCCTGTCCATAAACGCTTCCATAAAAGAGAATCCCATCCCGGAACGCTCTAACTCCGGTTTTGTCGTATAAAAAGGTTCCATCGCTTTTGACACATCCGCAATGCCTGCTCCTGTATCCGAAACGGTGATGGAAACCTCATCCCCACAAATCTGACACAGGAGTTCCACTTTCTGTTCCGGTTCATGGTAACCATGAATGATCGCATTCGTCACCGCTTCGGACACGGCCGTCTTGATATCCGCAATCTCGTCTAACGTTGGGTTTAATTCTGCTATAAATGCCGCCACCGCCACCCTGGCGAAACTCTCATTCACCGACCTGGCATCAAATATCAGTTTCATCTCGTTCTGACTGCTCATTTTTACTTCCTCCACTATCTCCTATTCTTTTACCTGAATGATTTTTTTCAACCCGGATACGGTAAATATCTTGTCCACGCGCTCGTTCAGATGGCACGCACTCACATCCCCACCGGAATAGCCTAAGTTTTTGCACCGCCCGATGATCACCCCAATCCCGGAGCTGTCCATAAACTCTGTCTCTGTAAAATCAAACACAAGATGTCTGACATGGTAGGTGTCGATCAGAAGATCTGTCTCCGTGCGGATGCGGTTTGCCTGATGATGGTCTAACTCACGCGGCACATAGACAACTAAACATCCTTTTTCCATAATATACTGGCTTTTCATGCTCTTGTTCCTCTCTTTCCATTCTGCTTATGATTTTCAACAATAGAATGCTCGCTCCGCAGACATTTTATTGTCATGAATAAAAAAAGAAGGAGTCTCCCCGGAATTTCCGGTTCGATCTCCTTCGTACTTTTTAATATCAGTTTGTCTTTTTATTAACGGGCGGTGTCTGTCTCACTCTGATCCAGATAGTTCTGTGAGTTTGCAGCGCGCTCTGTATTTGGATACAATTCTACCACTTTCTGATAATAGATTTTGGCATTTTCCATATCCTCGTTCTTGCGGTATGCCTGTGCAAGATAGTACAGTGCATTTCCATTCTCATAGTTTTCATCCATCTCGACGACTTTGGAAAGTGCACTCACGGCATCATCATACTTTTTGCCGGAATATGCATCATAACCTTCCTTATATAATGCAGCCATGTATTCGGCATTCACCTGTGCATTGATGGTATCATAAATACTCTTTGCATCTGCACTCAGGTCATCCACATTGACACTGCTCAATGCATCTCCTGCCTTCTCAATGTCTCCTGTGGTGTATGTCTCATATGCAGTCAGAAGTTTGTCATAGCTTTCCAGTTTGTTGGCAGATTCTTCCTCGCTGTTCTTCGCATCCGTAATCTGACTGGTAAGGTCATCCACCTGACTCTGCAGGCTTGTGATCGTCTGATTCTTGGAAGAAATCGTATTATTTGCATCCAGCACTTCTGCTTTCGTATTGTTCATCACGGTTCTTCTCACGCCAGGAACCACAAGGAAACAGGTGATTGCAATTCCGATTGCGATTCCGATCACCATGTTAATGATCGTACCGACTGCAGAATTGTCCTTCAGATATTTTGGCTGGATGATTGTCTCATTGCCACTCTGATAGGAAATGAGTTCATCATTCTTCTGCTTCTTGCTCGGATTCTGCTCTCTTAAGGCTGCATTGGCTTCTTTCAGATAGCGCAGTGTCACAGTATTATTGGCATCAATTTTTCCGGCATTCCGCAGTGATTTCTTCGCAAGATCATAGCGTCCTTCCTGAATATATAAAAGCGCCAGAAGCTGATGTCCACTCACCAGCTTTGGATTCAGCGACAATACTTTTTTCAACTGAATGATTGCAAGATCACGGCTGTTCTGCTTGCAGTAAAGCAATGCCTGATTGTATTTCTTGATCGTCTGATTGACAGAATCCAGTCTTACCTGATTCTTCTGCACTTCATCTAAGTACCTGCTCGCAAGATTATCCTTCGGCTGATAATTCTTACTGATCACCCACTCCGTGAGGGCAGTCACCACTTCTCCCATCTCGTAGTAGATCAATCCAAGCAAATTTCTTGCATCAATATTTAATTTATTAAAACGCAGACTGATTTTCAGGCTCTCAATTGCCCCTGACAAATCCCTGACACCGGCTTTCTCCAATGCATCATTGTAATAGGCATTGGATGCCATCAAAATCTTTTTGTATACTTTTACATTCGTTCCGCAGTTCTGGCAGTTATCTCCCTTGCCAAGCTCTGCACCGCAATTATAACATCTCATGAAAAACCTCTCTATCTGTCATGCCACTGTGCATGTGATCTACCTGTTATCTGTTCTGCTGCTTTAATTCCTGCAGCATTTCCTGCATAACATCCGTCATGTCTGTCAGCTCATGATTATAGATTGCCTGCTCTGCCTCTTCCACTTCCAGACTTGGTTTAAAGTTTTTCAATTCTTCTTCAAAATTTATCATATTAATTCCCGTACCTTTCCTGTACTGACTGATCATTTCTCTCCTGATCCGCCTGTACATGCTTAACTGCAGACTGGCTGATCATTTCTTTCTCACTGATTGATTATAATATAGGAAGAATTCACTTTCAATGTCAAATTATGAAATTTCCATTAAAATAAAGTAGTTTTTCGTCAATAATATAAAATATAAAAATAGCATTTCAGGAAATTTACGGTTGTAACCCGTTTCTCCTGAAATGCTATCTTATCTTTTTTACCTTCTGCCTGTTATTGTCCGTTAATCCTCAGCTGTTCTCGTACAGATCTTTCCGTTCAGATGATAGAACTCCACGCATTTTGCATTGTTCTTCACATTTAAAACCTGATCCCTGATCGCTATGGATACCCCAGGGAATACATCTCTTGTCACACAGACCGTTGCATTCGCCCCATCTGAAATCATGCGCTCAAGCCGCTTCACTTCGCCCTCATCTCCTGCAAGTGTAGCCGTATTCTGGATTCTGGTACGCAAGAGTGCCACTCTTCTCGGATCTTCCTTATAGCTTACTCCGCGCTCCTTCTCCATCTCTTCGAACTTGGCAAGTCCCTGTTCGATCTTATCAAGTTCCATTTTGGTAATATCCATCTTCTTCTTCAGCAGATTCAGTCTTGAAATACAGTCCGCACTTACTCCAACGGTCACAGCTGTCCGCATCTCCGCTTCATTTCCGATCGTGGTAGCCCTGATTCCCTTGACTGCGCTGACATCTCCACCGATGATCTTCGCTGTTCTGCCCTGGATCAGAATAGATCCTCTGCACGCAACTGTGCAGTTGAGCAATACGTCTGCCTCCATATCTCCCTCTACCTGGATGACTGTATACTCAATAAACTTTGCATACAGATTTCCTTTGGTTCTGACATGTGCCTTGTTCCCTCCGACCATTCCACTTCTTAAAATGATATCCTTACCGGCTTCCAGATTACAGGCTTCCACGTTTCCATCAATCGTGATACTTCCGGTTGCCTTGATCGTAACTCCGGATTCCACACTGCCGTGGATCACAATATCTCCTGTAAAATCTATGCTTCCGGTAGTAAGATTCGCATCTCCGCTCACCTCATAGATTGGCTGGATCCTGATCTTATCATTCTCAATATCAATCTTCCCATCCATCAGCGAAAAATAGGTAAGGAAATCCTCACTTCGTCCAAAACCAGTTCCGCGAAGTGCTCCCTGTTCTCTGGCCACCTTTGCAGGAATCGGCTTTCCGGAAACTCCGGTTCCGTCTGTTCCCTGTACAGCCGGATGATATATTGCAATGACCTGATCCTTCTGAACCGACTGTACACTGTACATGGACCAGTAATCTACCGATCCGTCCGGCAGGATCTTTGGTTTTTTCTCAAGGTTCATATTCACCTTATATTCATAAAATCCATCCTGTCCCTCTACTGCCGGTACTCCTCTCGCCACCAGTACATCCTGTTCATATATCTCCTCATCGATGATTTTCTGAAGCTGTGCTTCATCGATTCCATAATTAATCTGGTTCACCCGCAATACATCATGCAGATACTCGATCGTATAGTGTTCTCCTTCTTCCAGTGCAGGGAGTCTGATCCATGCCTCTAAGTCTTTATTCACAATCTTCACTTTTGGTGTAGAAATACTTGGTAATGCCATTCTTCCAACTCCCTTCTTCCTACAAAAAATCGTATATATACTATATAATACTCGTTTCCAGTCTTTTTTTCAAGCAAGTTTTCTGCTTTTTCGCACATTTTCGCTCTGTAATTTGTGCATGTTGAACAAACCAATGACACACCCTGCCATAAAAATAACCGTCCACGCCACCGGCTAGGGAGACTGGACGGTTATTGTTCTATTTCATCTGTGCAAGACGCTCTTTGACCTGAGCCATCATCTGCTCATAGCCTGCAAGCTTCTCTTTTTCTTCCTGCACTTTTGCTTCCGGAGCTTTGCTTAAGAATTTCTCATTGGAAAGCATTCCTTTGGAACGCGCAAGTTCTTTTTCAAGACGTGCCTGTTCTTTTAACAGACGTTCTTTTTCTTTTTCAAAGTCTACTAAATCTTCCAGTGGAAGGTAAAGTGTTGCTCCAGGAATTACAACGGAAACAGCATCCTCCTCGATTCCTGTCTTATCTGCCTGTACTGCGATCTCACTTGCACCTGCAAGGTTTACATAAACTTCTTTGTTTGATTCAAACGTGTCTCTGATTTTCGCATCGTCAGATACAATGAAAATCTTTGCTTTTCTTGATGGTGGAACATCCATTTCAGTACGGAGGTTGCGAACACCTTTTACAAGGTCTTTGCAGTGCTCTACCATCTCTTCCTCTGCTGCAAAGTTCCATTCTGCTTTGTATTCCGGCCATTTTGCGAGCATAATGGTGTCTTCTTCCGGGTGAAGCGTACAGAAGATTTCCTCTGTGATAAACGGCATAAATGGATGTAACAGCTTTAATGCCTCTGTCAGTACCGTCTTTAAGGTCCAGAATGCTGCATTTGCAGATGCCGGATCATTCTCTTTGTTATAGGTACGAACTTTTGTGATCTCGATGTACCAGTCACAGAATTCATCCCAGATAAAGTCATATACTTTCTGTACAGCAATACCCAGTTCAAATTTATCCATGTTCTCAGTTACATCTTTTGCAAGTGTATTTACCTTGGATAAAATCCATTTATCGGTTACTTCAAAGTCTGCCTCATCCGGTTTGGAAATTACCTTATCTTCCATGTTCATCATGATAAATCTGGATGCATTCCATACCTTGTTTGCGAAGTTACGGCTTGCCTCCACACGCTCCATGTAGAAACGCATGTCATTTCCGGGAGCATTTCCGGTGATCAGTGTCAGACGCAGGGCATCTGCTCCGTACTGGTCAATGATTTCCAGCGGATCAATACCGTTTCCTAAAGATTTACTCATCTTTCTTCCCTGGGAATCACGCACCAGACCATGGATCAGTACATGATGGAACGGCACTTTTCCGGTCTGCTCGATCGCAGAAAATACCATACGGATCACCCAGAAGAAAATGATGTCATATCCGGTTACCAGCACATCGGTCGGATAGAAGTAATCAAAATCTTCGGTCTTATCCGGCCAGCCAAGTGTGGAGAACGGCCACAGTGCAGAAGAGAACCAGGTATCCAGTGTATCTTCATCCTGTTTAAAGTGTGTGCATCCGCATTTCGGGCAGACCTTCGGCATTTCTTTTGCAACGACCACTTCGCCGCACTCGTCACAGTAATATGCCGGGATACGGTGTCCCCACCAGAGCTGTCTGGAAATACACCAGTCACGGATGTTCTCCAGCCAGTGCAGATAGATCTTGTCAAAACGATCCGGTACAAAATTCAGCTCGTTCTTTTTCAGAGCTTCGATCGCCGGTTTCGCCATCTCCTGCATCTTTACAAACCACTGCGGTTTGATCATCGGCTCAACGGTTGTCTTACAGCGGTCGTGTGTGCCGACGCTGTGTGTATGCGGAACAACTTTTACCAGAAGTCCCAGTGCATCCAGGTCTGCTACCATGGCTTTTCTTGCCTCATAACGATCCATGCCTGCATATTTGCCGCCCAGTTCATTGATGGTCGCATCGTCATTCATGATATTGATCTCCGGCAGATTATGTCTCTTGCCAACCTCAAAGTCGTTCGGGTCGTGTGCCGGTGTGATCTTTACGCATCCGGTTCCAAATTCTTTATCTACGTAAGAATCCGCAATCACCGGGATCTCACGGTCTGTCAGCGGCAGCTTCAGCATCTTGCCAACCAGATCCTGGTATCTTTCATCTTCCGGGTTTACGGCAACGGCCGTATCTCCAAGCAGTGTCTCCGGACGAGTGGTCGCGATCTCCACGAAACGTCCTTCTTCTCCGATGATCGGGTAATTGATATGCCAGAAGAATCCGTCCTGATCCACATGCTCTACCTCTGCATCTGAAATAGAAGTTTTACATACCGGGCACCAGTTGATGATCCTGGAACCTTTGTAGATATAACCTTTGTTATATAATTTTACGAAAACTTCTTCAACTGCTTTGGAACATCCTTCATCCATTGTGAAACGTTCTCTGTCCCAGTCAGCAGAAGAACCCAGTTTTTTCAGCTGATTTACGATGCGTCCCCCGTACTCCTCTTTCCACTCCCAGGCGTGTTTTAAGAATTCTTCACGTCCGATATCGTTTTTATCAATGCCCTGCTCTTTGAGTTTCTGGATGACCTTTACTTCCGTAGCGATCGCCGCGTGGTCGGTTCCCGGCTGCCACAGTGCATTATAGCCTTGCATTCTCTTGTAACGGATCAGGATATCCTGCATCGTGTTGTCCAGTGCATGTCCCATATGCAGCTGACCGGTTACGTTTGGCGGCGGCATAACGATCGTAAACGGTTTCTTGCTGCGGTCGACTTCCGCATGGAAATATTTCTTATCCAGCCAGTTCTGATAAATACGATCCTCGATTCCCTTCGGATCATAAGTCTTTGCTAATTCTTTGCTCATGTTGTCCTCCTGCTGTTGTTTGTTCTGCACATTAAATCAAATACACTCCAGACGGAATGTTTCAACGAAAAAAGCCCTCTGCATCATCCCCGGAAACGGAGATTCTGCAAAGGGCGTCATTTACGCGGTACCACCTTTTTTCATATACATCACAGACGGATGCATACCTCATTTCCCTTTAACGTCGGGTCACGTGAAAGCTTACTGTCCTGTCCGCGTATACTTATCTGCATACCGCCTGTCACAGAACTCGTTCTGCCCTCCGGCTCCAAAGCTACCTTCCATCCACGCATCCTTAGGTTTCCTTCCAGCCTGCGAAAAACCCTCTCTGAAAGAGCTGTGTATGTACTCCTCTTCTTCCTCGCCTTTGTCCACGTTAATCATAGCGAAGGCAGACGGATTTGTCAAGAGATGACTGTGGATTTTGTTCCGGTGAAATTGATGCGAAAATACTATTGAGCCGGTCAGCAATCCATGATACACTTGACACACAGAAGATTTTGCAATATTTCGCTTTTCTTTCTGGTGCTAATGATGAAAGGAGTTTTTTTATGCCTGTATTTGATTTTAATAACACCCCGGAACCGGATGCTGTTCCGGAATGTACTTATACCACCTTTGCTTCAGACGAGAACGTTTCTTCCGCAGACAAACCGCTTCTTGTCCTTGACAACAGCAAAAAAGCCTGGAAACATCACTCCTGCGGAACGTTTACCAATCAGAACAAGCGTACCGCTTTTGAATTTAAAGAAGATGATGGTTCTACTGTAATCGCTGATATCAAAAAAGTGGATGCCCGCTTTGTAAGCCTGCTCCGCTGGCTCGGCGAAAATCACATTCCGGTTCGTTTATCCGGTGAAAACCGGGAGGGCGGCTATATGGTTTACCGTATCCGCGAGACTGCTTTCGGCGGTGGCACCAAGCTTTCTGCAGAGGATGGTTTCCTTCAGTTCATGATTGAACGTCTGCTTGCAAGCAATGCTCCGCTTTTGGAAGAATGTGAAGACGAAGATCTGGAGGAAGTCGGCGATGAGATGAAACTGACCAGCCTTCAGAGCATCACAGACTTTATGATCTGTGCCGGCCGCACCCTGCCGGATAATATCCGCCTGTGGGCAAGACGCAACCTTGCCGTTGCACGTTCCCATGAAGTTTCCCCTGAAGAACGCCGCCATGCCCAGCGTGCCCTCTCCATCATGATGAACATTCAGTGGAAGAGCAATTACTTCGAAGCCATCGATCCGGTTGCTGCACGCCGTATTCTCGATGAAGAACTTTACGGTATGGAACGCGTCAAACAGCGTATCATGGAGACGATCATCCAGATCAACCGCACGCATACCCTGCCGGCATATGGTCTGCTGCTGGTCGGCCCTGCCGGAACCGGTAAATCTCAGATTGCCTATGCCGTTGCACGTATCCTGCGTCTTCCTTGGACGACGCTTGACATGAGCTCCATCAACGATCCGGAACAGCTGACCGGAAGCTCCCGTGTCTATGCAAACGCAAAACCCGGAATCATTATGGAGGCTTTCTCAGTATCCGGAGAGTCCAATCTGGTCTTCATCATCAACGAGCTGGATAAGGCAGCCTCCGGCAAGGGAAACGGCAATCCGGCAGACGTGCTTCTGACCTTGCTTGACAACCTCGGCTTTACCGATAACTATATGGAATGTATGATTCCAACGACCGGCGTTTATCCTATCGCCACAGCCAACAACAAAGAGCAGATCAGTGCACCTCTGATGTCACGTTTTGCCGTGATCGACATCCCGGATTACACACCGGATGAGAAAAAGATCATCTTCTCCAAATTTGCACTGCCGAAGATTCTCAAACGTATGAGCCTCAAAGAGAATGAGTGCAAGATGACAGACGAAGCACTGGATGCTGTAATTGAACTGTTCTCCAACACCTCCGGAATCCGTGATCTGGAACAGGCCGCCGAACATATCGCAGCAAATGCACTGTATCAGATCGAAGTTAACCGTGTTTCCGAAGTTGTGTTTACCGCAGAGATGGTACGCAGCCTCTTACGCGACTAAGCATACATGGAAGATTTATGCATGTGCAAATGATCTATGCAGAAGGTTTGTAAATGTGCAAATGAACGCCATAAAATAGTTTTGTAAAAAATAGTACGCCATGATGATTCGAAAACAATCTCCTGACACGCTGCGTTTCCTGTTCGGTTC
>ERZ827363.3045-NODE-3045-length-13276-cov-2.776038_pt1 | contig 13276 bp, 6 predicted proteins | sample MGYA00519776_ERZ827363 | MGnify/ENA primary metagenome ERZ827363 (study PRJEB31778, sample SAMEA3449288) | human gut metagenome | biome: human gut; feature: human-associated habitat; material: faeces | place: United Kingdom | collected 2010/2012 ...
ATATTGTACTTGAATATCTGGAAGGAATAACCTTAAAAGAATATGTAAAGCGATATGGACCAATTCCGGCAGACCAGCTTTTTTCTGCGATTCTTCCAATCCTGTCGGGGCTTTCCCTGATACATAAGCGTGGTCTGATTCACAGAGATATTGCTCCGGACAATCTTATGGTCCTAGGCACGGATTTTTCCGGTGGACCTTCGCAGACTCTGCGGTTGAAACTTTTTGATTTCGGGACAGCAAGGGAATGTGGAAGGGATGAATATACCTGTACTCTGAAGGATGGTTACAGTCCGATAGAGCAGGTAAGTTCTCAGGGAAACCAGGGAACGACGACAGATATTTATGCTCTTTCAGCTACTTTATGGTACTGTCTTACAGGTAAGATACCGGATGGAGCGTACAGTCGTCTTCTGGATGATAATCTGAAGGCGCCTTCCAATCTGGGGATAGAAATCGATCCTGAGCTGGAAGATATTCTGATGAGAGGACTGTCCCTGCAAAAAGAAGACCGGCCGCAGAGTATTGATGAAATGCTGGCGATCGTGGGTAGAGAGCAGGCTGTGAAGAAAGCAGGCGATGGCAGCAGAGCAGCAAAAAGACCTCAAAAAAGAAAAAAGGTGTTTTTTGCCTGTGGTGTTTTCTGTCTCTTTGCGATACTTACGTTGTTGGGTGTTTTTCTTTACCGGAAAAATACACCGCTGGAATATAATGCGGAGACCATGTATCAGGTGACTCTGACTCCGGACGATAAATTTACAGTAGTCGGATATAATGAATCCATAAAAATTCTGGAGGAACGTCTGAAGCGATTTGCTGTCAAAAGTGGAAGGTATTCTTTAACAGAAAATAAAGGAGTTCTTACCATGCTCCTGCTGAAGGAAGATTTTCCGAAAAATACAGCCGGTGGTAATAATTACAAATCTACAGATACTGATTCAGCTTCAGTTCCGGAATATGTCCTGAAAGCTTATCTTACCCGGGCTGTAGATCTGATCATTCAAAGCCGCGAAAAAGGAGATACTTTTAACGAAAATCTGAAACTGGATCAGACGAAGGACTTTACCCTGACCTGGCACAAAGGGTCCGTTTCGGAGGTGGAATCTGACAGCGCGATGACTTCCACACAGAACTCCAATGGTTATTACGAAGTGATCTTTTCAAAAGATTTTCTCTCCCGGAACAGAGAAGAGATAAGATCCTGGAATAATAATTATGCCATTTATCAGGATCCTGATGATATTCCGTCAGTAACTCCTTATACGACCATTCCTATGGAAGATGGAAGAGGCTGTTATCTGACAGATAATGATAATGGTGCTTTTTCAGATCTTCTTAAGTATAATCTGACGCATCCACCACTGGAACACAGCTTCTCCATTTCTATTAAAGAACAGGTGGACTGGCAGACGGATGATAGCAGTTTTGGGGAAGATCAGGTCAGAGAGAATAAGATAAATGATGGAATTTACTGTTCTGTTTATGGAAGCATGACGGATGGAGAAGAAATGGATTGCTATCAGGCATTGCGTAATCGACTGGACAGCCTTGATATCTCCTATGCGCTTGGAAAAATGGATGCTCTCACAGCAGTAACGAAAGGCTGTGACGCACCGGCTTATCGTTTTCTATCTGTTAAGATAAATTCATCTGATGAGAAACTGCAATATTGGGATGTATGGAATCTGATCGCATGCAGCCACACGTTTTGTCTGACAGATGGGGATGGAAATATTGGGTGGATCTTTGATTACACAACTACTGTGGATGAGAATGGAATTACGATCGCGCAGACAGAACTGCCGGGTAGTTTTCAGGATGAAGATAAGACAGTTTATCTGTCATATTTGAACGGAGCTGATACGATCCGTATGATGTCGGGAAAAGTTCAGGGAGACGGGAGCTGTTGCTTTGATCATTTTGCAAATGGAGCGGAGATTTCGGATGATAACAGATGGATCATTCCGCTGATCGGAACCTGTATCAAAAATGATCTGCCGGTAGAACTTTTACCCTATGATCTGAAGCTCAGAAATGAAACAGTAAATGACTGGAAATCTCTGGGGCTTTTTATTGAAAAATAGCCAGTCAGATGTCGGCTTGACCCTGTGAGGATGTCAGATTATAATAAAATAACAGGCATTTCCTGTACGTTTCAGAGGTATTGGAAATGACGGAAAGCCGGTCTTTGCCATAACAGCAGGGCCGGCAAAAATTGTATACAGGTACAGAAATACCTGAAAGAAAGGACGGGAAGCCATAAGTGCTTACCCTGGTAAAGAATTATGATATATATCAGTCATCTTCTGCCGGATCATGAGATGAACGAGATTATCGAGCAGACAGGAGTGGGAATCGAAAGTATTGAATTTTCGATAGCAGACAATCTGGATCATCTGAATGATTCCATTGGCAGCTACCGGGAACGGTTGAAATTTATGGACTGTCGGGGACTGACCCTGCATGGACCGTTTATGAATATCGATCCCGCGGCTTTTGACAGCGAAGTGCGTAAAATTACGATGATGCGTTTTCACCAGACTTATACAGCAGGTATGGAACTTGGGGCAAAAAAGATCATCTATCATACCTGCATGAACCCTTATGTCCACTATCTTCAGGGCTGGCCTGAGAGAGTTGCGGAGTTTTTCGGAGAATTTCTGGAAGAGCATAAAGAGCTGGAAGTTGTGATGGAGAATGTGTTTGACCCGCAGATCGATCCGGTTCTGGATGTTTATAAACTTCTTGGGGAAAAATATCCGAATTTCCATCTTTGTTTTGACATGGGGCACGCCCACTGTTATTCGAAGATCCCGGTTCTGGAATGGACAGAGAAGCTGGCGCCTTATGTGACCCATGTCCATGTTCACGACAACAATGGTGACCGGGATTCCCATGCAGCTCTCGGGGCCGGAAATATCCCTTATGAAAGAGTACTGGGACTGCTTCCGGAAACCAGGGAGCGGACGTGGACCATTGAGTGTTGCAGCAAAAAGGATGTTCTGCAGTCAATTCGTGTGCTTCATAACATCAGCAGGACACGGAAAGAAAATCTACAGCGATCCCGGGAATTATTTGACATAAAATTTCCAAACTGTTAGAATAACAGAAGAAACAACTGCATATTTCAGATGAGGTGAACTGCCACAGACAGTTCTTAAAGGAGGATTCCAGCGTGAGGTCTGAATCGCATCTCTGCCACGTCATTTACGTTATTTTTTCGCAGAGGGGATAAGAGTATCTGAGATATTCGGCTAAAATTAAATACAACTAACCGATAGAAAATCAGTTCTCTCATTTCAGTGAGGGAACTTTTTTAGTGCGGAAATAAAAGGAAAGGAAAAAAAGAATGAAAAAAACAAAAAAAGGCTATGGAAAAAAGGCGCTTAGTGTGTCTTTGTCAATGGCGCTGATGCTGGGAGGAACTGCACCGGTACAGGCCGCAGATCTGTTTTCGGATCAGACCGCAGAAGAAAGTACTTCCATGGAGCTTTATCCGGAAGAAAACACTGCAGAAGAAAGTAATACCGCAGACTTTGCGGCAGATGAAACTGAGAATGGGGCAGAAGATTTTTCAGCAGGACAGGAAGATCAGGCGGATGAATTTTCAGCAGGAGATGAAGACAGCTCTAAGGCTGCTGTGGCAGAAGTACAGTCTGCTTCCCATGTGATAAGTACAGCAGCAGATCTTCCGACAGGAGGAATCGCGGAAGGCGAAACTTATGAACTTGCGGCAGATATCATTCTGACTTCCGGTCAGCAGATCAGCTCCATTGCAGGTACGCTGGATGGAAAAGGCCATGTGATCACTCTTGCGGATAAGCCGCTTGCAGATAAAGTTTCCGGAACGATCCAGAATCTTGGAGTTGCAGGAAGCAGCACACTGACGCTTTCAGACGGACAGGGCAGTGTGGCAAATACAGTAACAGGAACGATCCAGAATTGTTATTCTACAGTATCCTCCAATGCGGCAAGTGATTATATGGATACCATCGGAGGTTTTGTGGGAAATCTTCAGGGAACAGTAACCAACTGTTACTTTGCAGGAAATACAGATATGTTTGGTGGAGGAATCGCTGCTACAAATGGAGGTTCCTATAAGATCAGCCATACACTCTGGGCATCCGGTATGTCTGCGGTTGGTATGGGAAGAACCGATAATATTTCTGATGACAGCAAAACCAAAATGACTGCAGATCAGATCAAAGCCAGTGTGGATATCCTGAATACAGAGATCCCGTCTACAGGTTTCAGATGGGCACTTCCTTCTGATGGAAGCAACAACGGACTTCCGGTACTGACAGAAGGTTCCGGGACTCCGGCAGAAGTAAACTGGGACAGCCTGAAAGCTGCCATTGAATCTACAGAGAAACTTACAGAGTCTGACTACACAGAGACCAGCTGGAAAGCTGTTTCCGAGGCTCTTGCTGAGGCCAGGGAAATGCTGGATGCAGGTACAGCTTCTCAGTCAGAAGTAAAAGCAGCTGCAAAGAAACTCAGCGATGCAGTGAACGCACTGAAGAAACAGAAACCGGAAGCGCCGGTAAAAATCCCGGAAGGTGTAACCGTTACACATATTACTTCTGCAGACCAGATCGAAAATATCTGGAGCGGTACAGAAGGTCAGTATTATGTGCTGGATAACGATATCACTCTTACAGGTGATTATATGAACTTCTGTGAATTTAATGGTGTGTTTGACGGCCAGGGTCATACTGTTACGCTGAAAGATTCCCAGGGACTTTTTACCAGAGTGGGAGAGAGCGGTGTTGTACAGAATACCGCATTTAAAGGAACGATCGGAAATGTATGGGAAAATACAGGTGCACTTGGCGGAAGCATCAAAGGTGCGGTACTGAACTGTTCTGTGGAAATTTCCGGAAGTTATGCCTGCGGTTTCGCGAAGAAATTATCAGGCGGAGTTATCGCAAACAGTATTTCTTTTGGCGAGAGCCCGAAAGGCGCGTTGTTTGCACAGTATGAAACTGCGGATGATCCAGGACTTGTAAAGAACTGTTACTGGACAGATACCCTGTCCATGCCGTCTGTACCGGAGGGAGTTCTGGTAAATTCCACATCCAGGGATGAGACAGAAATGAAGACGCTGGATCTGGTTGATGTCCTGAATAACGGACGTGGAGACAATGGTACAAAATGGGGACAGAGCAGTGAAGGATTCCCGTACTTTGGAGAAAACCAGTCCTATAAACCGGACACTGAAGTGTGGCCGGAACTTCCAGCAGAAAATCAGTATCAGGTAGAATTTTCTGCTTATAATGGAAGTGCAAAAGAAACCCTGACAGATTCCCGTCTGCAGGTATCTCCGGATTCTGTCAATGCATTTAAAGTTGCAGGCAGATTAAGCCTTAAGGATTATCAGGCACCGGAGGGTAGTCATCTGGAGTGGAACTGTACAGAGATGAAGCCGTCCGGAGCAATGGCAATGGACCTTTCTTCCGGAGATCTGTATGTATACAGAAACGGAAAAACACTTATCACAGCAACACAGATAAACAGTGACGGTTCCAGTAAAGTTGTTGCGTATGTTTCTGTGATCGCCACAACAAAGAAGATCGAAGCAGTCAGACTTCTTATTGACGGACAGGATATAACAAACGGAAGCTTTACGGTAGCAGGTTCCGAGACTAAGAAGATCCAGGTTCAGGGAAAATATACAGGGGAAGATGATTTCAGCGATATGGCTTTTTCAAGTTTCCTGTATAAAGCCGCTGACGGATCTGTGATCAGTAATGATGAAAGTTACAGTTCATTCTTCTTCCTGAAACCGGGAACTTCCTCTATCACCGTAAGCTCCAAGGCACAGCCGGATATCTCTGCAAAAGTAGATCTGACATCTACATATGTGCCGATCGAATCCATTGTACCGGGAATGTCCGGCCAGCAGGTGATCCACGGAAGAAATGCAAACAGTGACGGTCAGGAAGAGGATGGCAGAGTAGCATTTAACCCGATTCCGGGAAGCGCTGTAGTAACTCCGACTAATGCAAGTTATGCATCTGACTGGACCATTACAAGCAGTGATGATACGATCGGATATTACAGCAACGGTTCCAAAGTATTTGTTCCGAAACAGTCCGGAAAAGTAACTTACACAGCAGAAATTAAAGATACAGATCCGGAAACAGGAAAGACACGTACCATTACCGGAACTTCTGAGGTTGAGTTTGTATATAAGAATCCACTGACTTCAGTCACTTCTCCTGTAACAGAGGTAACCGTAAGATCAGGAGAAAGTCAGGATATCGATCTGAGCTTTACCGGAGAGATTTCTGACCAGGGATACAACGTGACAGATCCATCCATGAAATGGACTTTTGACAAAAAAGGTGTTGTAGTCATTACAAAGAAAACAAGTGGCTACTGGAAACGTCAGGATGGAGCACCAGATACAAACAACTACTTTATCGGAACCGATTACAGGATCACGGGAATCGGCGAGGGAACGGTGATCGCTACCGGTACACCGGTTGACCAGACCAATTCTCCGGAACCTGTAAAGATCAGGCTCACAGTAACAAAAGGTGACGGACAGGATACAGACAACAAAAAACTTGCGTCTGAAGACGTTGAGAAAGCAGTTTCTTATCTTACAGACCTTCATCAGGAAAAAGGATATCAGTATGGAGATGAGTGGGTGGTATATGCTCTTCTCCGCAGCGGACAGACCATTGACCAGGATAAACTGGACGCATATTACGAGTCTGTATGTGCGACTGTAAAAGGCTGGAGTGCAGACCAGAAACCTACAGATATTGAGCGAGTGTCTCTTGCATTAACAGCTATGGGAAAAGACATCACAAATGTTGACGGTGTAAACCTTGCAGCGATGATCTACAATTCTGAAAAACTGAAAAATGGTTCCAATGAACTGATCTATGCATTGATCGCTTTGGATGCCGCAGATATCCAGATCCCGGGAAATGCGAAATGGAACCGTGCTTCCATCATCAGGGCACTTGGAGAATTCCAGAATCCGACAACCGGTGGAATCGGACTTACCGATGCAAAAGGAGGAAGCTCTGATATTACAGCCATGGCGCTTCAGGCCCTTGCTGTCTACAGAAACCATAATACAGCTGCAAAAAATATTTCAGACAAAGCACTCACTTACCTGGCAAATGCCATGGGAGATGATTTCGGATATGGTACCTGTGAAAGTACAGCCCAGGTTCTTCTGGCACTGACTTCTATGGGAATTGATCCGTTAAGCGATGATTTTGGTACTGTAAATATGAATATGATCACAAATCTGACTGGTTATATTCAGAGCGACAATGGTTTTTCACATTCCATGTCAATTTCAAAATCCAGCGAAATGTCTACAGTACAGGCACTTCAGGCACTGGATTCTTACAGACGTTTTGTAAATAAGGAGACAACATACTGGGATCTGAAAAACAAAGGAGAACATGCAAAACACAGCTGGGATGCAGGAACAGTAACAAAGAAATCCACCTGTAAGACAAAAGGAACAAAATCTTATACCTGTACCTGGTGCGGAGAGAAAAAGACCGAATCAACAGCTCTTGCAGCACATAAGTGGAGTTCCTGGAAGACAACGAAATCTGCAACTGTTTTTGCACCGAAACAGATCACAAGAACCTGTTCTGTATGTGCCAAAAAAGAAACAAAGAATTCAGGAAGCAAACTGAAACCAACGATCAAACTGAACGCATATGGAATTCGTCTGAATCCGGGAAAATCTACTAGCAAAGTGAAAGTCAGTGGTCTTGCAAAAGGAGATTCCGTGAAGTCCTGGAAATCCAGCAATACTGCAATTGTAAAAGTAGATAAAAAAGGTGTGATCACCGCACAGAAAAAGACAGGTACTGCTTATATCACAGTAACTCTGGCAAGCAAAAAAACGGCGAAACTGAAAGTCGTTGTACAGAAAGGAACAGTAAGAACTGCGGCCATAACCGGACTGCAGTCCAGAATAACCATCAGTAAAGGAAAGACAACGACCTTAAAGCCGATACGCAGACCAATAACATCTGCTGAAAAACTTACATACAGTTCCTCCAATAAGGCTGTTGCCACAGTAAGTTCCAAAGGTGTGGTCAGAGGTGTGAAAAAAGGAACTGCGGTAATTACAGTAAGATCCGGAAAAGTTTCTTACAAATGCCGTGTAACTGTAAAATAAATACTGATCATTATGAAATACCCCCGCCTATAACTCTGATTCACGGGATTGTCACAGAAAAAGAAGTGTGTTATAATTTCTGAACAGTTAAATATGGAGAAAAAACAATTACCGGTTTTAAGTTCTCTGCCACATCGGCAGGGCCAAGAGGGAACAGGGTGAGAATCCCAGGCAGTCGTGCTACTGTATTTGTTTAGATCTTTCTGTAACCATTGTACGGATCTGTATGAGAAGGGGAGGGATCGTGATTACATAAGCCAGGATACCTGCTTAAAGCTGCTACCAGTTATTACACGCAATGATAAATGGAGGGGGAGATTGTTTGGTTTTGTGTACCTATTTTTCGGGACACAGAAAGAAACATTTCCTGAATTCAGAGATATTGCGGTAGCAGATGGTATTGTTGAAAACATGATCATTATATACGGATGCGATATCTTTCAGGGTATTGCATCCGTTTTTTTGTTGAGAGGTTAAAAAATGCAGAAAACACTGGTGTGGCGTTCGCAGAAAGAAAGAGAAAAAACATTTGTAAGAGGATGTGCAGAGAAACACGGAGAGAGAATTCTTGTTATCGGACAGCCTTATAGCCGAATCGGGGACGAGGCACTGAAGAATAATATCCGGATCAGAGAAGTGAGCCTGGAAAACTGCGTCAGAGAGATTGGCAGAGAAAGTTTCGCCGGATGTACAAGGCTTCGAACAGTAAGATCAGAGAAAATAAAAGTTATAAAAAACAGAGCTTTTTCCGGTTGTGTAAACCTGAGAAGTTTTGAAATCCCGGCTACAACAGAATATATTGGAAAAGGGGTTTTGTACGGGTGTAAAAGACTGCAGAAGACAGTTTTTGAAGAGAATAAGAAAATCATCCGAATTCCGGCAGAAGCTTTTATGGAGTGCCAGGAACTTTCCGGAGTAGTGCTTCCGGAAATGATCACTGAGATTGGGCGAAGGGCATTTTATAAATGTGGGAATCTGACAGAGATAAAAATTCCTCAGTCTGTGGAGCGGATTGAAAGAGAGGCGTTTTATCAGACCGGACTGCAGAAGCTGGAACTTCCTCAAAAGCTGAAATTTATTGGAGAGAGCGCTTTTCTGAAGTGCAGAAATCTGGAATATGTCCGGGTTCCGGAATATGTGGAAACTGTGGAAAAATGGGCGTTTCACGGGTGCAGTATGTTGAAAACAGTGGAATTTTCCGGGGATCCAGAAGTGCTGGGAGAATGGATCATAAATAAAGGGACAAAGATCCTGTGCAGAAAAAATACCAGAGTCGATGACTATTGTAGGAAGTATGGATTTGCGGTAGAATATCTGTAAAAGCGACCATTTTTTGGTGGAAAGAGGAGAAGGATGAGGGAAAGAAAACCTGTGATCGGCGTTACCTGTAATTTTGACTACAGGGATGCTGTTGGAATGGTTTCGGGCATGGGGATCACCGGGCAGGACTGGGACTTTGTCAGCGGTGATTATGTGTATATCCTGGAGAAAGCCGGTGCGATTCCTGTGCTGATCCCGCAGTATGGAGATCTGGAGGCGGCGAAACCGTTCCTGGAACAGCTGGACGGAGTGCTGATCTCCGGCGGACATGATGTAGGGCCGGAGCGGTACGGGGCGTTTCCAAAAGGGTACTGCGGAACGATCATGCCCATGCGGGATGAGCAGGATATTGCGATTTCCAGATATTTTATGATGGAAAAGAAAAAGCCGATCCTCGGGATCTGCCGTGGCATTCAGATCATGAATGTGGCCTGCGGCGGAACCCTGTATCAGGATCTGGAAAAAGAAGGGGGGTTTGAACATCATTTCGGGGATAAGTACCCGAGAAATGTGGCGTGGCATAAAGTGAGCATTGCCAAAGACAGTATATTGGAAAAGACTTATGGGAACCGGGAGATCCGGGTGAATTCTTTTCATCATCAGGCGATAAAAGATGCCGGGGAGAATGTGAGGATCACAGCCTGGTCCGAGGACCGGGTGCCGGAAGCTATGGAACTTGAGGATCATCCATTTGCGGTGGCTGTGCAGTGGCATCCGGAGATGATGTATGATTCTTCGGAGCAGATGAAACTTTTACAGGCATTTGTGAAGGCAGCAGAGAAGGGGACAGAAGCATGAATATTTGTATATATGGAGCATCCAGCGCAGAACTGAAAAAGATTTATTATGAGAAAACAGAGGAATTGGGACGGCTGATAGGAAAACGTGGCCATGGCCTTGTTTTTGGCGGTGGAAAAGAAGGACTGATGGGTGCGGCGGCCCGTGGCGTTGACAGAGAGAAAGGTTATATCCTGGGGATCGCACCGCGATTTTTTGACAAGCCGGGAGTCCTGTATGAGCATTGTACAGAGTTTATTTTTACGGAAAATATGCGTGAGAGGAAGCACCTTTTGGAAAGCCGTTCCGATGCGACCATCGTGGTACCTGGTGGAATTGGTACGTATGAGGAGTTTTTTGAGATCCTGACACTGAAAAGTCTGGGACGGATCGACAGGCCGATCGTTCTTTATAATATCAACGGATATTATGACAGCATGAGGGCCCTTCTGGAGTATACGGCAGGGGAGAAATTCATGGCAAGAGATGTTGTGGATATGTGCCGGTTCATGAAAGATCCGGAGGAGATCCTGGATTATATTGAGAATTACCGGAATTATGGGGGAAAGTTATAAAAAGGGTTGTAAGGATAATAAAAATAAAGTCCGGATTATAGGACAGATTGCAAAAATACAACAGTCCCAAATATAGGACTGTAAAAACGAATGTGTTACAGAATAATATAAGAAAGTCTGTAGTAATTCCGGGAAGTTATATTCTGAACAGTCAGGTTTGATATAGTAATTGATGGAAATGCCATAGTCTGCAAGGGGATTTTTACAGGAGAAGGTATATTTTATGAGGAAGATTATGTTAAATGGCCGGTGGGAGCTGGCGGAAGCGGGGAAAGATACATTATGTGCAGTGCAGGTTCCGGGATCTGTACTTTCCGGACTTTACGGGGCCGGAAAGATTGAAGATCCTTTTTACCGCACCAATGAAGATGCCACGAGGGAACTGTTCTGGAAGGATTATGAATTTTGCAGAACGTTTGCGGTTACGGAGGATGTCCTTAATGAGAAGAAAGTGATCCTGGTATGCGAGGGACTGGACACACTTGCGGATATTTATATCAATGGAAAAAAAGCCGGATCTACAGATAATATGCACCGTACCTGGAAACTGGATGTGAAAGGATTTCTTCATTCCGGTGAGAACCAGATCCGGATCGTATTTCGGTCGGTGTTTAAGTATATCGAAGATTATGAGTATGAAGAGAATAAAGAGATCCATTATGTTCCCTGCGGCGGAATGAAAGGAAACCAGCTGATCCGTAAGGCACACTGCATGTTTGGATGGGACTGGGGCCCCCAGACGATTGATGCCGGAATCTTCCGTGATATTTATCTGGAAGCGTACAGTCATCCGAGGATTGAGGATGTGAAGATCACACAAAGGCATGGGGATAATGCTGTGGATGTGTGTACAACTGTAGCTGTGAGCGGCGATGCTGTGGATAAGTGTCAGGTGAGAGTGAGTATCCGGAAGGATATGACGAGTGTCCGTGGAAATGGACATGCGGTTCAGGAGACTGGAGACTTAGAGATATATGCAGATGGAGCTGTACTGTTGAACAGTAATTCTGTAACTCTGACGGGAAGAATCCACAACCCGAAACTCTGGTGGCCAAACGGCTACGGCGATCAGCCGTTATATAAAGTTAAGGTGGAACTTCTGGATGAGGATGGCGAAGTTCTGGAAACTATAACGAAGCGCATTGGTCTCCGTACTCTTACCATCAGCCAGGAAAAAGATCTCTGGGGAAAAGAGTTCGCGTTCTGTGTCAATGGCGTGAAGATTTTTGCCATGGGCGGAAATTATATTCCGGAGGACTGTATTTATTCCAGGATCACGCCGGAGCTTCAGGAGTACCTTCTGGAATCCTGTAAACGTGCCAATTTTAACTGCGTCCGTGTGTGGGGTGGCGGTTATTATCCTTCGGATCATTTCTATGATCTCTGTGACGAGATGGGGTTGATCGTATGGCAGGATCTGATGTTTGCTTGTAATGTTTATGATCTTACAGAAGAATTTGAAGAGAATATCACGAAGGAAATTACAGAAAATGTAAAACGTCTCCGTCATCATGCATCTCTGGGACTGTGGTGCGGAAATAACGAGATGGAATCTGCCTGGGATCACTGGCCGGAGGTGCAGAGTGAGTCGAAATATCTTCGTGCGGACTACATAAAAATGTTTGAGCATGTGGTGCCAAAAGCAGTGAAAGCGGCAGACAGCGAGACCTTTTTCTGGCAGTCTTCTCCGAGTTCCGGGGGTTGTTTTGATGAGCCGGATGATGAGAACCGGGGGGACTGTCACTACTGGGATGTATGGCATGGCCAGAAGCCTTTTACGGATTATCAGAAGCATTATTTCCGGTTCTGTTCGGAATTTGGTTTCCAGTCCTTCCCGTGTCTGAAAACAGTAGAGAGCTTTACGGAAGAAAAAGACCCGAAGTTCATCTGCGAATATGCCTCGGCACCGTTTTCGCCGGAAGAAATGATGATCCGCAGAAGGCCTGCGCCTGAGGGAAAGAAAAGGGACTCGCAAAAGCCTGCCGCTGTGCCGGAAAGCGTCACGCCGCCGCGCGGGGAAGAGCGGCCCGGTGTGCAGATTAAGGGCTATAACACAGCCTATAAGGGTCTTTACCTGCGTGTACCGAACGCCGAAGACCCGCTCTGCAAAAAGGCGATGCAGTACATCGAGATTTTCGACGGCGTGACCGACCTCTATCTATATTATACGGACACGAAAAAGCTGGTCCGCGCGCCCGCCCGTTACCGCGTTGCGGTGAACTACGAGCTCGTCTCCGCATTGAAAAAACTTCTCGGCGAGGGAAATGTTGCGCTGAAAGAATAAGAAATTCTCAAAAAAACAAAAACCGATTCAAAAAAGATAAAATACCTCTTGAAACCGTCAGGGAAAAGGGGTATAATCAAAAAATGAATGGAATAAATTGCTGAATTGCATTTTTAACTTTGCAGTTTTCAATAAGAAAGTGGAGGAATTTACAAT
>ERZ827363.3054-NODE-3054-length-13231-cov-6.225713_pt1 | contig 13231 bp, 10 predicted proteins | sample MGYA00519776_ERZ827363 | MGnify/ENA primary metagenome ERZ827363 (study PRJEB31778, sample SAMEA3449288) | human gut metagenome | biome: human gut; feature: human-associated habitat; material: faeces | place: United Kingdom | collected 2010/2012 ...
ATAATTATTTAACTAATTCTAATGTATCTCTAGCTATCATTAATTCTTCGTTAGTTGGTATTAATAATACTTTAACTTTAGAGTCAGCAGCAGATATAACTGTTTCTTTTCCTCTTACGTTGTTAGCTTCAGCATCCATTTTAACACCTAATACTTCTAAGTTAGAAGCTATAGCTAATCTATCTTCTATACCATTTTCACCTAATCCAGCAGTGAATACTATAGCGTCTACACCGTTCATTTCAGCAGCGTAAGCACCTATATATTTTTTAACTCTCTTATGGTATGCATCTAATGCATCTATAGCTTTTTGGTTTCCTTCAGCTGCTGCAGTAGATATATCTCTGAAGTCAGAAGATATACCAGTCATTCCGTATACACCAGATTCTTTGTTCATTAATTTATCAACACCGTCAGCGTCTAAGTTTTCTTTTTTCATTATGAATGGTATTATAGCTGGATCTATGTCACCACATCTAGTTCCCATTATTAAACCTTCAAGTGGAGTAAGACCCATTGAAGTATCTACAACTTTTCCTCCATCAACAGCAGCTATAGAAGCTCCATTTCCTAAGTGGCAAGTTATTATTTTTAAGTCAGCTATGTCTTTTCCTAACATTGCAGCTGCTCTTTGAGATACGTATTTGTGAGAAGTTCCGTGGAATCCGTATCTTCTTACACCATATTCAGTATATAGTCTGTGAGGAAGACCATATAAATATGAAGATGCTGGCATTGTTTGATGGAATGCAGTATCGAATACACCTACATTTGGTACTCCTGGAAGTACAGCTTTTATTGCATCTATTCCCATTAAGTTAGCTGGGTTGTGAAGAGGCGCTAATTCACTACATTTTCTCATAGCTTCTTCAACTTCTTCTGTTATTATAACTGAAGATGCGAATTTTTCTCCACCGTGAACAACTCTGTGCCCTACAGCATCTATTTCAGCCATGTCTTTAACTCCACCGTAAGTTGAATCTAAAACACCTTCAAGAACTAATTTTATAGCATCTTGGTGATCTTTCATTGGTTGTTCTTTAACGTATTTTCCTTCTACTCCGTCTTTTTTTTGAGTAAGTATAGAACCTTCTATACCTATTCTTTCAACTAATCCTATACATAATACTGCTTCATTTTCCATATCTATTAATTGATATTTTAATGAAGAACTACCACAGTTTAAAACTAATATTTTCATTAGTAAACCTCCTTAATATTTTATGAATAATATGTATTAAGTCCTCATGACTTTTATTATTATAAGGTAAAAATCTCATAAAAGTAAATATAGAAATTTTTATCTTATAACAAATGCGGACAATAAAATACCTAAATTAATATATCATTTTTTTTAGAAAAAGTACATACTATTTTTCACATTAAATGATATCTGTTTTCTTACTGTCTCATATATAATTATAATATATTTATTACATTATTGGTTAAAAAAAATATATTTTGTTAATATTTTATATATCATTTTAAATTTATAAGCATTCTAATTAGTTTTCTTTTTTAAGTTACTTTTAATATATAATTTAGCAATATCTCTTGAATTATTATTTCAATTAATTAAAATAATAAACATATTTATTTAGAAAAAGGAGAAATTTTTATGAATTTACTTGGTTTAATAGTGGAATACAATCCATTTCACAACGGACATCTATATCATTTAAATGAATCAAAAAAAATAACAAATGCTACCCATACGATTGCTGTAATGAGTGGTAATTTTATGCAAAGAGGTACTCCTGCCCTTTTGGATAAATTTACTCGTGCAGAAATGGCAGTAAAAAATGGAGTTGATTTGGTTGTCGAACTTCCTACTTTGTATGCATGCCAAAGTGCGGAAATATTTGCACACGGTGGAATTAGTTTACTAAATTCACTAAATTGTGTAAACTCTATTTGTTTTGGTAGCGAAATAGGAGATATCGATATATTATATCTTATTTCTAAAATTTTAATAGATGAGCCGATAGACTTTAAAATTAAATTGAAAGACTATTTAGATAAGGGACTTCCTTTCCCAAAAGCAAGGGCATCTGCTTTATTTTATTATATAACAGAAAATAAATTATATGATACTTCAGAAGAAGATTTACTAAATATGTTAAATTCACCTAATAATATATTAGGTATTGAATACATAAAAAGTATTTTAAAGTTAAATAGTAAAATAAAACCATATACGATAAATAGAATAAATTCAGGATACAACAGTTTAAATGTAAATGATTCTATTTGCTCAGCTTCTGCTATTAGAAATGCCCTTAAAAATAATAGTTTAAATACTATAAACTATACTATGCCAAAAGATACTTATGATATAATAAATAGAGTTATAGAGTCTGGATTTAATTTAGTTTATAATGAAGATTTTTATCAAATACTTTCTTCTATTATAATTAGAGATAAAGATAATCTAACAGATTATTTTGAAGTCAATGAAGGTATTGAAAATAAAATTTATAATTCTATATTTAAATGTCATAATATAGAAACCTTACAAAACGAGATAAAATCAAAACGATATACTATGACTAAAATTTCAAGAACTTTAAATAACATAATGCTTGGAATAAAAGGGGACGATATATTAAAAACTAAAGATTTAACTAATATTCCTTATGTAAGAGTTTTAGCTTTTAATGAAAAAGGTTGTGAAATACTTAAAGAAATAAAGAAAAACTCTGAAATAGAAGTTATTACAAAGTTTTCTAAAATAAAATATATAAATTCCAACATATTTAATACTTTAATAAACTACGATATTAAAGCTACTAATATGTACAATTTAATATATTATAAAGATAACTTTGATATGTTAAAAGCTCCTCTAGACTATATAACTTCACCAAAATATATAAAATAAATGAAGGGGAATTTTGATGGATTCAAGTACAATAAAAAAACAAAATTTATCTAATTTTAAACAACAAAACTCTAAAAATAATACAATAAAAGGTACCTTATTCGCTTTAATAGCTGGAACATTATGGGGATTATCTGGAATATGTGCTCAATTTTTATTTCAAAATAAAAACCTTACCCCAGAATGGGTAGTTTGTATAAGATTAATATCTTCTGGACTTATTTTATTATCAGTTGCATATGCAAAAGAAAAAAATAATATATTTAAAATTTTTAAATCAAAAAGATATGTTAAAGATTTAGTTTTATTCGGCATATTAGGAATGTTCGGAGTGCAATATACCTATTTTGTAGCCATAAAATATTCAAATGCAGCTACTGCTACTGTTATACAATATTTAGGACCTGCAATTATACTTATTTATCAATCTCTAAGAAACAAATCACTTCCTTCTTTTGTAGAATTATTTGCTGTAGTTCTTTCTATATTAGGTGTATTTGTTTTAGTAACTCATATGGACATAAATAGCTTGGTTATATCTAAACAAGCTTTATTCTGGGCTTTAGGAGCTGCATTTGCTCTTGCTTATTATACAATCAAACCTGGCAACTTATTAAATAATTTTAGTAATATCTGCGTTACTGGCTGGGGTATGTTAATAGGAGGGGTTGTATTCAGCTTTATAAAACCTATATTCGATATTAGTGGAACTTTCGATATATATACTATAGCAGTTATAATTGTAGTTATAATATTTGGTACTGTAATACCTTTTAGTATATATGTAATAAGTACAAAACTGATAGGACCAACTAAAACTAGTTTATTTTCAACTATCGAACCTGTATCATCTGCTGTACTTTCTATATTTTTATTAAATCTTTCATTTGGATTTATGGACTTTTTAGGTACGGCTATGATAATAGCTATGGTAATTATTTTATCAATCGGCAAAAAGCAATAAATTTTATTTTTAGATTCATCAAAAAACTCTCTTATAACAATTACAAGAGAGTTTTTTGTATTTTAGTTTTATGATTTGATATATATTTTAATATATACTTTTTAGTACATATTATCTACCTATAAACATTTGTGTCCAGTATATTGTTCCGTTAGAATCTTTTTGTATTCCTACACCTAATTCTGTATAAGTTGAGTTTAATATATTGGCTCTATGTCCAGAAGAATTCATCCAAGAATTCATAACTTCACTAGGCGTTTTTTGACCCATAGCTATATTTTCACCTGCAGTATTGTAACTTATATTGAATTTTTTCATCATGTCAAATGGAGAACCATAAGTTGGTGAAGTATGATCAAAATATCCTTTTTCAATCATGTCTCTAGATTTTATATTAGCTACATTTGATAATTCTTTATTTAAAGTAAGTGGTTTTAAACCATTAGCTTTTCTTTCTTTATTAACTAAGTTTAATACTTCTACTTGTTCTTTTGAAAAACCATTTATATTTGATGAGTTATTGTCATCATTTTGGTTATTATCGTCTTGGTCTTGGTTATTGTTGTTATCTTGGTTGTTATCGTCTTTGTCTTGATCTTGGTTATTGTTGTTATCTTGGTTGTTATCATCTTTATCTTGGTCTTGATTGTTGTCATTACCTGGATTGTTATCATCTTTATCTTGATTGTTATTTCCTTGATTATTGTCTTCCATATTTCCACCTTGATTATTATTATCTTGGTTATTTCCATTATTTTGGTTATTATCTTCTATATTATCATCTTTATCGTCATTTATACTAGGAAATTTATTTGGACAATTATTCTTATTAAACCATTTTAATGTATCAAATATAGATGCACAACTTAAATCTAATTTAAATCTTTTTCCATTAATACAAACGTACATTTTACCTTTTAAATTTAAATCACATGATTTTTTAACTTGCATAGCATTTGAAAATCCTACACTTGATGCAGTCATTAAAACTGTTGCTCCTACAACTGCCATTCTTTTTAATTTTTTATTCATATAAAACACCTCATTTTTTATTTTTGATTTTTCTAACTTTGTTACCTTTTTGTAACCATAGAGTTATACTAACCCCTTGTTCTTATTAATAGTAACATATATTTTTGTATTTTATGCATGTTAATTTATGTAAGACTCCTTTTCAAACCTCTAAATCTATTGATAAAAGTAGGTTTAAGTTTTTTTCTAGCACATAGGAAAGTTTATACACACAAAAAAAAGACAACTCTAAACAGAATTGTCTTTTTTATAATTTCTAACTCATTTGGTTTTATATGTTCATAAGTTCTCTAAAATTTTTTACCTTACTTCTACTTACTGTTATTTCATATTTTTCCGAATTTAATTTAAGTAAATAAGTGTTGTTAAACCATGGTACAACCTCTTCTATTTTAAGTAAATTGACTAAATAAGACCTATGACATTTGAAAAAATTTTCGTTATTTATTATTTTTTCCACCTCAGATATACATTCTCTTATATGATATTCTCCATCTTTTGTGTATATATATGTATACCTTTCTTTTGCCTCACAATAATAAATATCGTCTATATTTACTATATATATTTTATTATCTTTCCAAAGGCTTATTTTATTTGGCACTTTCTGAGATAAAGATTTTTTTTCGTTTTTATTTTGTTTTTTTTCATTACATAATTTCTCTAGCTTATTTAGCATAGAAATTATTCTTTCTTCAGAATACGGCTTTAGTATATAGTCGAATATATCTAAATTAAATGCTTCTACTGCATAATTTTCATAAGCTGTTATAAAAATTATTTTAGGCTTATTTTTAAATTTGTTTATAGTTTTAGCAAGCAACATTCCATCTAATTTTGGAATATTTATATCTAAAAATATAGCATCTATATTGTTTTCTTGTATAAAACTAAGTACATCTAATCCATTATTAAATTCTCCCACTATATTCATGCTAGTATTGTTTTCAATAAAATACCTCAGTTCTTTTCTTGCTGGAAATTCATCTTCAACTATTATTACATTCATAAATACTACCCCCATATATAAAATTCAATTAAAGTTCCTTTATTTAATTTTGTTATTTCTAATCCTTTGCCATAATAAAGTTTTAACCTCAGATGGACATTGTAAAGTCCTATTTTATTTTCAGGCATATTTCCACTATAGATATTATCTATTACATTTTGATTTATACCAATTCCATTATCTTCAACGCTTATTTTTACTTTTGAGTCTAAGTTTTTAACAGAAACCTTTACTATACCATAGTTTTTGTTATCCATAGGTAAAATTCCATGAAGAATTGCATTTTCAACTAAAGGTTGAATAATTAAACTTGGACTTTTTATATTAGTTTCATCTATATCATAAATTACTTTCAAAGTATTTCCAAATCTAGCTTGCTCTATATCAACATATGATTTTACTTGTTCTATTTCTTTTTTTATATTTATTAAGTTATCATTAAGTTCCAAATTGTGTCTTAAATAAGTCGATAAACTTATAATTAAATCTCTCGCTTTTTTAGGATCAAATCTTATAAATGATGCTATTGTATTTAAAGCATTAAATATAAAGTGAGGATTTATCTGTCTTTGAAGGGCTGACATCTCAGCCTTTTTTCTAGCTTCAATATCTTTTTTATCTTTTTCTATTGTATTAACAATAGATACCATAAATCCTATTCCAAATTGACCAACTACTAAAGGCAAATATATCGTATGTATAATATCTAGCGCCAACTCTTTTGGAGTACATAATAAATAAATTAATATTATTGTTATATTCTCAGATATTATACCTACTAATATTCCATAAAAAACCTTATAATTTGGACGTATTTTTTTATAAAATAAACCTGAAAATATCCCTGCAAATATACTCGATATAAAACATGGTATCGATGTCATGCTCCCAGGATACATTAATAATCTATGTACACCAGATATAATTCCTGTTGGAATACTTACAAATGGTCCAAATAGTATTCCTCCAGAAACTATAGTTATTATTCTTGTATTTAATATAGAACCTTTATAAACTATTCCGTTATATGTCCCCATTATAGAAAGTACTGTAAATATAATTGATATTACAAATAAATCTTTTTGAGTATATTTATCTTTTTCAAATATATTCTTAAAAATTTTTAATTTACTTATAAGTAAAAATAAAACTACTATAAAACTTGTTTTTTCCAGTAATATTAATAAATAATTTTGTCGCATGATTCCTCCCCTCTTACTAAAAAACACCTATGATTCCCCCATATATTACAAAAAAAGCCTACATTTAGTAATGTAGACTTTTTTATTATATCATATATTCTTTGTTATAAATTAATAAAACTTATTTTTTACTAATTATATAATTTTCCTGGATTTAATATATTTTTAGGGTCAAATGCTGATTTTATTCCTTTTAATAAGTTTATATAAGTTTCATTTTTAGATTCTACAAAATAAGGACTCTTAGCATATCCAACACCATGTTCTCCAGAAACTTCACCATGTAATTCTCTTGCTTTAGCAAACATTAAATCAAATGCTTTATTAAGTCTTTCATGCCATGTTTTATCGTCTAAATCATCTTTATGTGGGTAAACGTGTAAGTTACCATCACCAGCATGGCCAAAGCTTTTTATTCTAAGACCTACTTCTGGTTGTATATCATGAGTAAATCTAACGAATTCTGCTACTTTATCTCTTGGAACAACAACGTCACATTCATCTATTTCACTACTAGCTTTGAATGCTTCTAAGAATGCTCCTCTTGCAGACCAAATTGATTCATTTCTTTCATCTGTATCTGCTATTAACACATCATATGCTCCACATTCTAAGCAAAGTTTAGCTACGTTTTCGTATTCTCTTTCTATTTCTTCTGTTGAGTTACCATCAAATTTTAATAATAAGTAAGCATTTGAAGAATTATCTGGGAATTTTTTACCTAAAAATTCTTCAGCCCCTACTATTGCTTCTCTTTCCATAAATTCTATAGCAGTTGGTATAGATTTTGATTTTATTATTTTAGGTACAGTATCTATAGCAAGTGCTAAGTCTGGGAATGGTATTAATAAACTTATTGCTTTTTTAGGTAATGGAAGTAATTTAAGTATAGCTTTAGTTACTATAGCAAGTTGACCTTCTGAACCAACTACTAAATCTTTTATTGAATATCCAGAAGAGTTTTTAACTACTTTACCACCAACATTTATTACTTCACCATTTGGAAGTACGCATTCAAGTCCTCTTACATAGTCTCTTGTAACCCCATATTTAACAGCTCTCATACCACCTGCATTAGTATTTATATTACCGCCTATAGCAGCACTTTTTTCACCTGGATCTGGTGGGTAGAATAAATCGTGTTCTTCTACATATTGAGCTATAGTCATTAATAAAACACCTGGTTCAACTGTTAAAGTTAAGTTTTCTTCGTCTAATTCTAATATTTTATCCATTTTAGTAAGACATAACATTATTCCTCCATAAAGAGCAACTGATGCTCCAGAAAGTCCAGTACCTTGTCCTCTAGGTGTTACTGGTATGTTATTTTCATAAGCATATTTCATTATTTTTGAAACTTGTTCAGTAGAGTGAACGAATACTAATACTTCAGGATATTTTATTTCACCTGCTAACTCATCATGAGCATAATCTTCATTAATATCATCACCAATTACTACATCTTCTTTATCTAAAATAGTTAATAAAAAGTCTATATCTTTTTGATCTATTTTTTTGTACATTTTAATCCCCCCTATTTTGCCATTTGTGCTACTTTTTGTGTATCTTCATTTTTCATTGCTTTTATTTTTTCAGTAAGTTTAGGTATTATTTCATATATATCCCCTATAATACCTAAGTGAGCCACGTCAAATATAGGTGCTTTTTCATCTTGGTTTATAGCTATTATATAATCAGAACCTTTCATACCAGCTACAAATTGTACTGCCCCTGATACACCACAAGTTATTATTAATTTTGGTTTTACTGTTCTACCACTAAGTCCTATTTGTTTTTTAGGATCTACCCAACCACATTCTATAGTTGGTCTAGTACCTGCTATTTGTGCTCCAAGTGCATCTGCTAATTCATTAAGCATTTTTAAATCTTCTTCTTTTTTGAATGCTCTTGATGCTACAACTATTACTTCTGCTTCTTCTATTCCTACTACTTTGTTTTTGATTTTAGTTTCAAGCACTTTTATATTAGAAGTTAATTTATCTTTTTCAACTGAACATAAAGTAACTTTTCCCTTAGGGTCTTCTACTTTTTCTGGTATATTAAATATTTTATATCTAACTGTTGCAAATTGTGGTCTACTATTTGGAGTATTTATATGAGCCATTATATTACCACCGAATGCTGGTCTTATTTGGTCTAAATCTGTATTTTCTTGTACATCAAGTATTGTACAGTCTGCAGTAAGTCCTGTTTTAAAACGAGCAGCAAGTCTTGGAGCTAATGATCTACCTAATGTAGTACCACCAACTAACATTATAGAAGGTTTATTATTATTTATATAATCTTCTAATGCTGCACTATAAGGTTCTATTCTAAATTTATCGTATTCTTCAGAATCGTATACAAATACTTCATCTACACCATAAGCAAGTAAAGTATCACATTTATCTTTTATATTATTTCCGACAAATACACAGTTTACTGGGTGGTTTATTTTAGCTGCAAGTTCGCGAGCTTTTCCGATTAATTCATAAGTAACTGGATGTATTTCACCATCATTGTGGTCTACATAAACTGTTATACCTCTCCATTCATCTTTATTTATTGCTACTACTTCATCATCTTCAAATATAAATGCACCTTTTGGTCCTTTTTTAACGCACATCTTACACATTTTACATGCTGCATTTATTTCAACTTTTCCGTCTACTTCTTCCATTGCTTCAAATGGACATATTTGTAAGACTTCTTCTATATTATCTATTTTATCTTGATTGATTACTATCTTTGCCATTTTATATCCCCCTCAAACTAAAGTATTTTTAAATCTACTATCTTATTAAATAATGTTTCAGTAAGTTCATCAGAATTTCCACGAACTATGTCTTTATCAGTATTTGGTTCTGGTGGGAATATTCTTATTACTTGTGTTGCTGAACCATTAAGTCCATAGTGTTTTTCATCTGTATCATCCATATCTTTTAATGTTATCATTGGTATTTCTTTATCCTTAGTTTCCATTTTTAATTTAAAAGATGGAAGTCTTGGTTGGAATATATCTTTTTCAACAGTTAATAAACATGGATAACTTATTTCACATACTTCTAAAGTTGTTGGAAGATCTGTTTCAACTACTATCGATTTTTCTCCTACTTCAATTATTTTAGTTACATTTGTAACATGTGGTATATTTAAATATTCTGCTATTTCTGGTCCAACTTGAGCAGTATCACCGTCAGTTGTTTGTTTACCACAGATTATTAAATCTGGATTTCCTATTTTCTTTATACCTTGTGCTAGAGTGTAAGCTGTTGCAAGAACATCTGCACCACCAAATTTTCTATCACTTACTATAGCACCTTCATCAACACCCATTGAGAAACTTTCACTTATTACTTTTTTAGCTTGTGGTGGTCCCATTGTTATTGTTTTAAGTATTGCATTGTTTTCTTTTTTTATTCTTAAAGCAGTTTCAAGAGCAAATAAATCATAAGGATTCATTTTTGAATCTACACCATCTCTTTTTAATACACCTGTAACTGGATCTACTTCTACTTCTGATGTTCCAGGAACTTGTTTAACACATACTACTATTTCCATATTATACCCCTCCATTTATTTAACTATTACAGAAACTCCATCTGGTATTACGACTACTTTGGCGTCATTTCCCTTTATTTCATACGCCATTTTTAATGCTTCGTCGAAATTATAAGCGTGTTTCATATGCATATTTTTTATCATTTGTGGATCACATTGGTCTGTAACCATTATTACTGTATACTTTTCTAAAATTCTTGCAAGTATTTGGAATTCCCATTGATCTGGTACTGTATCACCTTTATCCACACTTCTTACTCTTTTTAATATTTCACTTGGTGAAGATGCCTCCGCTATATTATCATAGAAAGATTGACCTCCATGACCATCATTACAAGCAGCAATCATTATAATTACTCCACCTTCTTTACATGTAGCTTCTGCTGCAGTCATCCCCTTAACTGATTGATATATATTTTGATCTAGAGGATATCCTCCATTTGTGCTTATTGCTATATCAGCAGGTGTTGCATCTATTTTGGATAATTCTGTTACAAAATCACATCCAACTTTATGTGCATCTTCTACATCACCTGCAAAAGATGCTATTACTTTTTTATCTTGATCTATAACAACATTTACTATAAATGCAAGTTTAGCTGTTTTTGCTGCATATACCATATCTCTGTGTATTGGATTGTCTGTAAGTATTCCTGTTCTAGCATTTTTGCTATCTATAAATTCACTACAGTGGTTATACATTATAGTTTTTGCTGATGCTATACCAGGAAGTATACTCTTTCTTCCTCCAGAAAATCCAGCAAAGAAGTGAGGTTCTATAAATCCTTCAGCTATTAATAAATCAGCTTCAAATGCTACTTTATTTAAATAAAAATCTCCACCTGATGGTAATACCCCTGCTTTTACCATTTGTGAATCATCAGTTGATATATGCATTACTATTTCTTCATTTTCAACTATCTCTTCACCCATCTTAAATATTAATTCTTCTTTTGTTGTAGGTCTATGAAAACCATTAGCTATTAATATTTTTATTTTTGCATCTTTGTTTACACTTCTTATTCTTCTAAGAATTATCGGCATTGTCACTTTGCTTGGCACTGGTCTAGTGTGATCACTAGTTATTATTACTATATTTTTTTTACCAACTGCCAACTCTTCTAATTTCTTAGAACCAATTGGATTGTCCATAGAATCTTCAACTAATTGAGATTCACTTTTTGCTGGCTTAAAGTCGTGCGCCTTTGATGTCAAAACTTTTAAAAGATTTTTATCTTCTATATTTAAATCCATACCTGTCTTTGAATAAGGTACATGTATTTTTGCCATATTCTTTCCCCCTATATAAATCCTGTTTTTATATTTATTTTAATTTTACTTATTTACCACTTATAATTTTTTATATTTATTTTAGAACAATGTAAGTACACCTCCACCAAAATAAACTATAAGTCCTAAGATTATTACATAGCCTAAACAATATTTAACTGTTGTTGAAAGTATTTTTCCTTCACTACCTATAAGCCCTGTTGCTGAAGTTGCAATTGCTATACTTTGTGGGGAAATCATTTTCCCAGCAGTTGCCCCTGCAGTATTCGCTGCTGCTATCCAATATGGATCTATTGATAGTGATTTGGCTGCTTCTGTTTGTAATGCCCCAAATAATATATTAGCTGATGTATCACTACCTGTAACAAATGTTCCTATTGCTCCTAATAATGGTGCTATTAGTGGATAGAAACTTCCTGTTATTGCACACAGTCCAAAAGATATTGAACTTGTCATCCCACTGTGTGACATTATTTTTGATATTGCAACTATTGACATTATAGTTATAAATGAAGTTTTAAGTTGAATAATTGTTCTTTTTAATACATCTAACATATATGTGAATTTTAGCTTTTGAATCAATCCTGCTATAAATGTAGCTATTAATATCATCATACCTGGTGTATTTATCCAAGAAAATGCAGTTGTTGAAGTCGCATCTCCAGTATAAATATGTATATTACTACTTGCTTTTGCTAATAAAGAATTTATACTAGGTACTAAAGGACTTGCTATAAGAATCAATCCACAAAGAAGTATGTATGGAAGCCATGCTAAAACACCTTCTTTTAAACCGATCTTATCTTCTTTAGTCTCTACTTTTTCTTTATTCATAGCTTTAGCCATAAGTATTGTACATGCCATTGAACATATACTTGCAACTAATGCTGGTAAATCAGCTCCTAAATATTTAGCTATAAATATTTGAGGTACAGCAAACGTTATCCCTGATACTAATGTTATCCCAATTACTCCTTTTAAAGCCTTTATACTTTTTTCTGTAAGTATTACTAGTAAAAATGGAATTAAAACTATAAATCCAGCTAATTGAATTGATGTAACATAACTTAAATGTACTACCTCAAGTCCTGTTACAGTTGCAAGTGTTGTTACTGGTATTCCAAGTGCCCCAAATGCTGTTGGAACTGTGTTTGCCAATAAACATATCACTGCTGCAAATAATGGATTAAAACCTAATGAAGCTAATATACTTGCTGGTATAGCAACTGCTGTCCCATATCCTGCAACAGCTTCCAAAAATCCTCCAAATCCCCATGCTAATATTAAAACTT
>ERZ827363.3056-NODE-3056-length-13229-cov-4.114392_pt1 | contig 13229 bp, 8 predicted proteins | sample MGYA00519776_ERZ827363 | MGnify/ENA primary metagenome ERZ827363 (study PRJEB31778, sample SAMEA3449288) | human gut metagenome | biome: human gut; feature: human-associated habitat; material: faeces | place: United Kingdom | collected 2010/2012 ...
TTCTTGATGACGGAATAGGACAGGCCGGCCGCGATGTCGCCCACCGTGGCGCCTTCCTTTTGCGCCTGCTTGACGCGCGAGTTCATAAAGACCGTGCAGCGGCTGCCCAGGTCGACGGGGGCCTTAGCATGGATGGCAGCGTTGGCGAACGCGCGCACGTCCATGTTCATAGAGACGGCGAAGCTCTCGATAAAGCTGCCGCAGCCCGACGAGCAGGCCTCGTTGAGCATGATGTGCTCGATGACGCCGTCCTTGACGCGCAGGCACTTCATGTCCTGGCCGCCGATGTCCAGGATAAACTCGACGCCGGGCAGGAATGCCTTGGCACCGCGCAGGTGCGCAACGGTCTCGATCTCGCCGGAGTCGGCCTTGAGCGCCTCGATGAGCAGCGCCTCGCCGTAGCCCGTAGTGGTCACGTGGCCGATGGTGCAGCCGGCAGGGATATGGTTGTAGAAATCGGCCATGATGACCTTGGCCGTGCCCAGGATGTCGCCATTGTTGTTGCCGTACCAGGTGTGCAACAGCTGGCCGTCCTCGCCCACGAGTGCGGCCTTCATGGTGGTGGAGCCGGCGTCGATGCCAATGAACACGCGTCCGGTGTAGCCGTCGAGCTTGCCCTTGGGGACGACTTCCTGGTCGTGGCGGGCCTTGAACTCGGCAAAGTCCTTGTCGGTGGCAAAGAGCGGATCCAGACGCTCGACCTCGGCACCTTGCGTGTCACCCAGGGCATCGATAGCCTCGATGAGCTGCGGGAACGTGCTGAGCTTGTTGGACTCGTGCGCCATGGCGGCGCCGCTCGCCACAAACAGGTGAGCGTTTTGGGGCACGATACGGTGCTCCTCGTCCAGATTGAGCGTGAGGTAGAAGCGGTGGCGCAGCTCGGAGAGATACTGCAGCGGGCCGCCCAGGAAGGCGACGTTGCCGCGGATGGGACGGCCGCATGCCAGGCCCGAGATGGTCTGGGTCACGACAGCCTGAAAGATGGAGGCAGCCACGTCCTCGGGGCGGGCACCTTCGTTGAGCAGCGGCTGGACGTCGGTCTTGGCAAAAACGCCGCAGCGGCTGGCGATGGGATAGATGGTGGTGGCGTTGGCCGCGAGCTCGTTGAGGCCGCTCGCGTCGGTGTGCAGCAGGGTTGCCATCTGGTCGATGAACGCGCCCGTGCCGCCGGCGCAGGTGCCGTTCATGCGCTGCTCGATGCCGTTATCGAAGTAGATGATCTTGGCGTCCTCGCCGCCCAGCTCGATGGCGACATCGGTGGCAGGGATGAGGGTCTCGACGGCACGCTTGCTGGCGATGACCTCCTGGACAAACTCCAGGTCGAGCCACTGGGACAACAGCAGACCGCCCGAGCCGGTAATGGCGCAGGTCATCTGGGCCGTCGGCAGCACGGTCGCAGCGCCCTCGAACAGGTCGCGGGCGCAGGCACGGACGTCGGTGTGGTGGCGCTGGTACTTGGCGTACACGATCTGGTTGTCGTCGTTGAGCACAGCGAGCTTAACGGTGGTGGAGCCCACGTCGATGCCCAGGTGCAGGTTGCCACGAGCGTTCTCGGGGTTGAAGATCGCGCCTTCGGGGGCCTGGGCGGCGGCTACGGGCTCAGCGGCGGTGGCGGGCTCGCTGACGACGGACGTCTCCCCTGCCACGTTCTTGGCATCGGCAACTGCCTCGGCAACTTTCTCGGCAGCCGCGGTCGCGGCCTTCTGCGCGGCGTCCACCACGGCGGGCGCGGCCTCGCGTGCGGCAGCGACCACACGGTCTTTAATGCCCTCGACGAGTTTGCTCATCTGTTTCTCCTCTTAGTAGTTGGACTCGACGGTTGCGGCGGTGTCGACCGCGTCCTCGAGCTGCAGGTTCAATAGCTTCATGCCGTATTCCGGCACGTTGATATCGATGGGTTGGCCATATAGGTCGCCGGGACGCACAAAGGCGATAACCGTCATAATGCGCGCCATGGCTTCGGGCGATTCGGTGAGCCCACGCTCAAACCAACGCTGAATCAGGCCGACCTCGGCACTCACGACGTAGGTAACGTAGTAGTCAAAGAACGTCCCCAGCGCCAGGCCCAAAATGCCCGTCTGCGCACGAGGCACCACGGCCTCACGCGCGGTGTCGATGATTCGCTTAATGAAGGCCTGGTCGCCGCCCGGACCCAGCAGCGCACCGATTAAGTCGCGGTTGGCCGCAAGGTAGCGCAGCAACTCAACCGAACCAGGCGCCGGCTCGAGCTCATCGATGTTGTGGTAGAGATCAGGCAGCTGAGCTGCGGTGATGAGCTCAATGCGCTCACGGATCTCGGCCAGCAAGCCGTCCTCGATTTGATTGATAAAGTCGGGGATATCGCGGTAGTGCGAATAGAACGTGCGGCGCGTAAGGCCAGCGCGCTCGGTGAGCGACGCGACATTAATGCGCGAAAGGTCGCCGCTTTCGGCAAGCTCGCTGGCAAGTGCCTGGCGAAGGGCACGCTGCGAGCGAAGGGACCGGCGATCGCATTTCTCGAGCTGGGACAAGCGTCCTCCTTGTTACTCAGCCTGTGCGCTATTGCACAGTGCGAGTATTATTGCACACCGTGTGCATCAACACGTAAAGGCAATATTTAGGATGTGACGAAGGGCAGTCCCTTTGTCACATCGAGCCGCCACTTGGTCCCGTTAATGGGACCGACAGCCCCCGTATCTGTCGCATCATGCCGGTAACGATCGATAAGGAGGCCGACATGAACAACCAGGCAAACGATAGCATCAGCGATACCGGCAAGGACCTTGTCCTCAGCTGCATCAAAAGCCAAGAGCTGCGAGACCACATGCGCAAATACTTATACTGGCCAGCGCCGATCATCGCCGGGTCGCTGAAGACACTTGACAAAAAACGCGCCATGCTCGAGCAACTTCGCAAGGAGGTTTCGTCGGAGCTGACCGAAGATATCGATTCGCATCTCACCCAGCTCAACAGCGCGCTTAAAATGCTCGACAACGTCGAACGCGACCGCGGCATCCTTCTTCTCTCTGCCATTTGCTACTGCGAGGAGGAACGCGGGACCGACACCTTCGATGGCCCCTTCCCCACCGCATCGTGGGAAGCCGCGCAAAACCTCATGAAGCGCTACATCGAGGAGTATCCCGAAGACGACTGGTCCGAATCATTCTGGCAGGTCGATCTCTACACCTCGGAAGACCTGCACGAGCATCAAACGGCGCAGCCCACTCTGTCGTTTGCGGCAACCAAGGACGGCGAGCTCATATTCCTCCGCGATCTGCGCAATCACCGCACTCGCAAATCGCATGCCGAAAGCGTCTGGCGAAACGATAGCAGGCGGTTCTGCGCGAACGACGAGCCAATATACACGCCGTGGGTACCGGGCGACATCCTCAAAATCGACGGTCGCCCCTTCGACCACGGACCCCGCTTTGCCATTGTGCTCGAAAACGACTACGAGCACACACTCCGTGGACAAATCTGGTGCGCAGGGCCCAACAGAGATCATGGCGTTAAGGAAGGTTCGCTTTCATCCGGCACCTATAGCGACAGCCTCTTGGACCCCTTCATCCCCTCTGCCCTCTACACCGCCGAGCGCTACACCGGCGACCTGCCGGACGACTGCGCTTTTATGCTCGAGCTTTCGCAGAAGCTGCACGACAACCCTGACTACGGCAAGCAGTGGTCCGAAGGCTCGGTCGGACACGATTGCCTACAGCCGTATCGCAAGCCTACCAGCCAAAGCGAGCTGGATATTCGTCCGGGCATCTTTGAGTTTTTGGACTCGCGCAGCATTAAGGAGCATCTTCAACGAATCGACTACGAGCTCACCACGCCCGTAGCGGCTTTCATCGTCAATTGCTCACATAAAGCGACGCTGCAGCAAAAGCTCGAAGGATGGCAAAAGATCATCGATAATATGCCCAATTGCACCATGAGCCGCAGAAACGACACGGTCAACATCCCGGACTTCCATGCCTTTCTGCACAATGTCATCAGGCAGGAGCAACGAAAACTCGCACACTTTATAAGGACGGACGGCAAGAGTCTGTATTTCTTAGAGGACTACTCATGGGACCGGCGCGGGCAGGGCGGCTGTCTTTACGGCCCGTACAGCAGTTATCAAAAGTGCTTCGATGCAATCTGGAAAGAGCTCGACGGTGACGATCCCAAAGCCATCAGGATCACTCGTCGTCCCATCGACCCGGACGAAGACCACTATGCCGACGACATGGTCTTACTCAATGCGAACGGCGAAATAATGTCTTGCGATTACCGCAACAAAAGCGAGTGGGACGAGGCGGGCACCGCCAGCGATTTCGAGGACATGTGGTTTGATATCCCAACGCCCTTCCATGCCGGAGACATCGTCTGCAACCTCCAACGCCCCGACGAGCCGATGGTGCTGTTTGACCTGCAAACTTGGGGATCCGAACGAGTCGACAAAGAGCTGGCCTCCTCCGTCTACAAAGAGCGCCTCGTTCAAAAGGCCGACAAGCTATTGCGCTGGCACCGATATGACGGCGACACCAGCGACATGTACGCGTACGGCTGCCAAGTCTCATCCGCCTTGCATTTCCCCTTCTACATTGGGGAGCCTGAGGGCTTTCTTTTGGACATCGACTATTACCGCAAGCCGCTCAAGTCGGAGGAGCGAATCCTTTACGGCGTCAGGGCATATGTCAAAGGCGACCTGGCGGTTGACTCACTCGCCGTGATGGCCAGTGCATGCGAGCTACAGGCGCTGGCGGAGAAAAAGGCACGCGGCTTCGAGGACACAGACAGTTGGCTCAAGGACCGCTACCCAGAGCTGTTCGATACGACGGTTGACCCGGTCACGGCCGGTCCCTTATAGCCCCTGAAAGCGTCTTCCCAGGCCTCCGCCATACCGACGCTATTCGTCACAAGGGCAAGCATCATATTCTGAATGGCAATCCTTTCAACACGCAGCCACCCATGCACCAGCGGCGTTTCCAAAAGTATGTTTGACGCGAGATTCATATCAGACCCGTTAATGGGACTGCAAAGCACAACCTCCGGCGGATGCTAACGGCAACGATCGAATTGGAGGTTGCCATGAACATCTTGGATTATGTCGACTCCCGGGACATTCGGGAGCACCTGCGCAGTATCGACTTCCGGCCCAGCACCATCGAGGCCGCCTATCTGGTTTGGTTTTCGAAGACCGCCACGCTCGATCAGAAATGCGAAGCTTGGCAGGAGATCGCCCGAACCATGCCCAATTGTTCGCTGGAAGCAACCCATGCCGGTCTTGGAAGGCCGGCCATCCCCGATTTCCATGCTTTTTTGCGCTGGACAATCGATTACAACAAACGGTGCGTCGATACGTTTATGAGTGGGACGGGTTACGTTTATCAGTATGAAGAGGAGATTGTGCCCGACGGGCAACTTTGCGGGGCCTTCGGCGCGCCATTCAGCTGTTATGAGAAATGTGCCGAGGCGTTGCGCGGTGATGATGAACTGGCGAGCCGTCCAGAGGCACGCGTACGCATCACCCGGTGCCCGCTCGATGCCGACGAAGAACATCGCCGGGAAGATTGGCTCATGGTGAACGGTAAAGGCGAGGCCCTTTCCGTCTATTGTCCTTCCGCCGGCCCCGTTGAGAACGATTGGGAGATCGCATTCGAGTTCATCTGGGTCGATATCCCCACGCCGTTCCATACGGGTGACATCGTCTGGACGCCGCAAGGCAGTGCCCGCGAGCCGTTCACGTTGCTCGATCTGCCCACGTGGGACCGGACAAAGCTTGAGGCAGAGCTTCGGCAGGCAGACCGTTCTGACGAATGGCTTGATCATGCGCAGCAACGCCTCGAACACTATCGCCATGCAGGGGATATCAGCAACATGCGTGTCACTGGTTGCTCAATTACCTACAACGAGACGTTTCCCCTCTACATCGGCGAGCCAGACCCGCTTTACCTGAATCTTGAGTACTACCGCAAGCCGCTCAAAGACGAGCAGCGGGTTTTAGTCGCAGCCCAGGCATACCTGCGCGGTGACCTGTATGTCGACTCACTCGTCGCGTTTATCGACACCATAAGGATGGAGTCCAAGGCAAAGCGCAACCTAGAAGAGCTGCGTCTTGATCAGACGCCGCTCAAGGAGAAGTATCCGCAGTTATTTGAGTAGAGGCCGCCATGTCCGAATCCACGAGAAGTCGCACCAATAACTCGGAGGCTATCGTGCACGAAGAAATAATCAACTTGATCGACTCTCCGGAGCTGCGAAAGCATTTGCTGCATAATCCGCAGCTACTGAGTGGCGATCATTACGCGCAAATCATCGGTGGCGCGTCGATAGAAATCAACCGCAAACGAGAGATGCTCAGCAGGCTGGTTGCTGCCGAGCGCAGCTCGTCAGACGAAACCTTTGATTGGTACGGACCAGAAATTTGTATCGACTACATCGATGACTGCCTGAACGCGCTAAAGGCCGTCGACGGAAACAGGAAAGTTCTGCTTATTAGCGAAATTAGCTTTGTCGACAACGAAGCGGAATCCGCCATCACGCATGGCCCCTTCCCCGTAGCATCGTGGCAGGCAGCCCTTGCGGCAATGAAGGCATACGCAGACAAGTGGAGCGAAATGACAGACCTGTCGTCCTCATACTGGATGATCGAGCTGTTCAACCTTGCCAACGACCCGAGCTGCTCATATCCATACGACGGCTTTCTGCAGCCGGACTACACTTACTACGCGAACGCCTCCGGTGAAATCCAGTACATCTGCAGGGAAGAAGAGGGCGAATGTGGCGAGGTGCTCGACTGCATTGTGGGTGGAATCTTTGGCCCGTGGTTCAAGGGGGCATATGTCGACCTGCCCACGCCGTACAGAAAGGGCGACACTCTTGAGATCGACTGCCGGCCATGGGCGCCGGGACCTTGCTATTGCCTGGTAGCAAACTCGAAATTGGACTGTCTGTATCCCGATGGCGATGGGCAGATCAGATGTGGCTCTATCCCCTACGGCAGCTGCTTTGCCGGATGGGCGCATACGAACTTGATGTTGTCGCCCGTGTTCAGGGCAAAGAAAGTGACACAGCCCTTGCCGGAAGAATGCACAACCTTACAAGCGATCGGGCTAGACCGGATAGATGACTTGCTAGAAGCGTGCGCCGACAACAAAGAGAACGAGCCAATTTGGCTGGATATATATCGGCATCGTGCTCGTTGACGGAAGATACGAAAAGCCGCAACAACCCCCATTAGCTGGTCTTGCCCATATCTCAATTCGGCATTCGAATCTTCATGGACACGAAAGAGGCCGTGCCCACACCAGACACGGCCCGAAAACGAGACTCAAAATATCTTTAGACGAAGTGAAAGCATCTTGATCCGCCCAAGCTCTGCATATGATGTCGAACTTGAGCGGGTTTTCCCATCAATCAATCAATCGAACACTAGATCTACCTGATGATTTGCTTCATTTTTCTCTTGGCCTCATCAAGACGACGACCCTTGAAGTAATACCAAATTAGCCTATCAACCTCTTGGAAACCAATGTCGCCTTCAAATGGCTCGATCGTCATAGAGCCATCTAACGCACACTCATTCGAAGGTTCGCCTCGCCAGAAGTTAACGCCATCGCATACACTTCTATATAGCTCACGATACTTCCAGTAACCCAAAGATGAATCATCATTGACATAGTCTGAAATCAGTTTCTTCAGCTTTGAGTAGTTCTTTTTTTCGATGTCAGCATGATTGGAATAGGCCCAAATGTAATAGGGAAGGACCTCCCCGACAACTGAATCATAGATGCAATATCTATCCCCAAGCCCGCCTTTTATACATGTGTGATGACAGAATTTCGATGCAAATGAAACATTGTTTTTCTTAAAGTCGGTAAGACCCTCATCACGCAAATAATTCTCAGCATATCGAGCGATAAGATACACCGCCTTAGCGCCTCCGTGCTCATCGCCGCCATTCGAGTCGTCCTTCAAGGCTTCTATTAATTCATCTTTGTTTTTAATAATCTCACGAGCGGTTAACGCTGCACCACCGGTCAACACCCATTCAGACTTCCGACTATTGGAACTATTGCCCTTTTGAAAGCTCTCTTTGTATTGTTTTTCGAGTTGAGGAATATCAGTTTCTGGGTCAACGTTCTTGATTTCGCCAGCTTTGACTGCATCGCTATATCTCTTTCCCAGCACCGCTAAGTGTGTTGAGTTCACTTTATTGGTGTAGTAAACAGCCTGTTTAATAGCATTCTCATCGCCGCCAAGAACGTCGCTATACATTTTGCCAATCAATTTTTCGTCTGCTATGTCATAAGACGAATTGTGGTCAATCATGGTCTGAACAAATCGGATATTCTTGTCACTAAAAACCGGGAATCCGTTCTGGTCCAGGTCAAACTGATATGGGTCAGCCGTTCGCTCCGCATCTTTCACGTAAGGCATCACCATTTTATTTACGCCATTGACCTCTTCCATCACCGGATTAAAAAACATTTCTTGACGACTCATGTGAACTCCTTCCCAGAGCTGTTCAGATATACCGCCGACAGAACATAACGACTAATATTGATGATAATTCTTGACCCGCCCAGTAGTTTCTCTTTGGCTGTTGAGCGGTCATTTTCTGCTGGTAGACGCGCTGCTGGCCGAGCAGTTGTTATTGGCTATGGCCTCAACCGATGACTTTTGCGCAGGAAGGTTCCGTGCAATCGGTACTTATGCGGACCAGAGCATCTGCATTGCAGTGGGTCTCGGCGAATGCCACATCGTTGTCTCGGCCCTCTGCCGCAAAGCAACCTGCCAGGATGGCGGATGTTGGGCTAAGCATGTTGCGTAAGTCGCGCAGGGCAGCGTTTATCGGACGGTTGTCGTCGAGCATCTCGAGTCCGTCGATTACGACCACGACGTCCTTTAGCACCGCCCTGCTCCACGTCTGGTCGCCGAGCAACCAACTTGTTACAAGGTCCATGGTCATGTTGTCTTCGGCAAAGATGCCCAGGTTGCGCTGCTTGAGGCGCATCGTTGCGCGGATTGCCTCGACTTGACGCTCTTCAGAATCCTCCGGCACTTTGGCGCCCATCTCGGCACGAATAAGCCGGGCAATCGCGTCCTCTTCACGCTCCCGAATCGGCATGTAAAGCACAGCGCACTGCTCACTCAAGCGCAGCACCGCGTGTGCCAGCACGTTCGAAACGCCTTCATGCGCGCCGCCAATCACGCTGAGCTTGCCCAGCCCAATGCCGCCACCTAGGGCATCATCGACCGACATACCGGTCTTCAATACTCGCGGGGTTTCAAGCACCGACGTCTCCATAACGCGATCGAGCCCAGAAACCAGCCGACTGTGAAAACCGCTGAGGTCAAAACCCTCGTCATCACGTTCTTTTCGATTCCCACTACGCTGATTCGTGGGCGTCGGCGGCATCACGCCTGGTAGGCCCAGCATCTCGCCCATGCTCACAGTGCGTCCAATTCGGTCGCCCTCAGTGTTCATCTTCAGCGTCATCGCAACCCTCCTAACGCCTACCGCGCTTACCAGTAGCCTTAAAATTCCAAATCGGCTTGAGTCGGTGAATAACATCAACCGTCGGGTCCATGAGTCTCAGCACATCATCCGCAGGCTTATACGCTTCGGGCGACTCATCGAGCGTCGTCTCGCATGCGCTCGGACAGTAGATGCCAGCATCGCGCATCTCGTTAACGAACGACCTGGTATCGAGCGTTTGGAACGCTTTGGTGCGGCTCATCGCACGACCCGTCCCGTGCGGCGCCGAGCAGTTCCAGTCCTCGTTTCCCTTGCCGCGTGCAATAACGGCACCGTCGCGCATGTTGAACGGAATCAGCACCATCTCGCCCGCATGAGCGCTAATGGCGCCCTTGCGAATCATGCCGCCTTCCGAGATGTAGTTGTGCATGGTGGTAAAGCCGTCTCCGTCGAGTCGAATCCCCGTACGCTCAACAATCTGTGCGACAATCGCCTTGCGGTTCTGATTCGAGAAGCGCTGGCAGTTATGCATATCGACGAGATACTCGGCAGAAAGATCTCCCACGAGATACTTAAGCTCGTCGGGGATATCTGCCGTGCACGTCTTCTGCGCCAGCGCCTGATGGTGCTCCGCCGTCTGCTTGCCCATGTTGCGCGAGCCGGTGTGCACGACCAGATATTGGCACCCATCCTCGTCCTCGTCGAGTTCAATGAAGTGGTTGCCGCCGCCCAGCGTGCCCATGGAGCGCTCAACCTTGCGTTTATCCTGCAGCCAATCACGCGACTCCATGTCAAAGTCCGCGAGTACGCAGGCAGGATCGCGATGAAGGCTAAAGCCCGTAGGCACCACGCGCTTCACATCGCGATTGAACTGAATGAGGTCGTCGCGCGCAATGGTCTCCGCAAGCGGCACGCAATACATCCCGCATCCGATGTCGACCCCCACCAGGTTGGGAATCACCTTGTCGCCCAAGTTTGCCGTAAAGCCAATCACGCAGCCCTTGCCCTTATGGGCATCGGGCATGATGCGGATCTTGGCGCCTTCAAACGCCGGGCAGCTGGAAATCTCCTCGATCTGCTCCTTGGTTGAATCCTCAAGATTCTCGGCAAAGACTTTGATGTCTGCCATCGCATTTCTCCTGTTTTGATCCTTGTAAACCGGAACCGGCCCCAAGCCAACAGAGTGCATGTCACGCCAGCCAGCCAAACCGCCGATTTCCGTTTAACCACCTTTCGCCCTATTCGAGCTCTTATTGCTGCGAATACTACGGTCGCGCGAGCTACAATGAGTCCCAATAACGGGTCTTGTTTTGTATCTTCGACTGTTACCCTGCCGGCGAAAGGAGACAACGTGGCGAACAGACCAAATCAAAAGCTCAGGCTTCTGTTCCTGCTTAAAACCTTGATGGAAAAGACCGACAGTACGCACGGGCTCACGACACAGCAGATCATCGAGGAACTCGCCTATCGCGACCTCGAGGCCGAACGAAAGGCCATCTATCGCGACCTGCAAACGCTTCGCGACTTTGGACTCGATATTGACCAGCGCGGTGGCAGGGAATGGGCCCTGGCTTCGCGCCCGCTCGACCTGCAAGAGCTCATCATGCTTGTTGACGCCGTGCAGAGTTCGCCGTTTTTGACCGATGAGTTGACTGACCACCTCATCGGCAAGCTGCAGAACCTCGCCAGCCTGGGCGAACGCGAGTTGATGTACAAGCGCGTCGACGTGCCTTCGCGCGTGAAGATGCAAAACTCCGATGCCCTGCTCAACATCGACTTGATTCAGCAGGCTATGCGCGAAAAACGCAAGATTCGGTTTCGCTACTTCCACTACGACGCCGCCAAGCAAAAGGCCCTTAATCATGACGGAAAGACCTACGAGCTCACACCCGTGCGCCTTATCTACTCCGACGAGCTTTATTACATGATTGGGTTTCGGGATAAATGGGCCAACGCCGGCTCGGGTCATCAGCCGTTCACGCCTTATCGCGTCGATCGCATGCTCGACGTTGCGGTGTCCGAAGAGTCCGCGACCAAAGATCCGCGTATCGCGGGCTATGTGCTCGAGGATCACGTTTCGCCATCGTTTGGCGTCTATGCAGCCGACAAAACCACCGTGGTACTGGAACTCGATGACCGTGCGATGAACCCGCTCATCGACAAGTTCGGGCTCGACGCCGTTGTGTTTGAGAACCAGGATGGGCGCTTGCTGGCGACCGTTAAAGCTCCGTTGTCGCCGCAATTCTTTGGCTGGCTCTTGCAACTCAGCACCTTCATTAAGATCGTTCAACCTCAAAGTGCCATCGATACGTATCTCGACTATCTCGATAGCACGCGTGCGCTCTACCAGGAAGACAGGTAATACTGCCATGAACATGACCCCCGAACTCATCGCATCGCTCGACCGACTAAACCCCGAACAGCGCGAGGCCGTCGATTGTCTGGACGGTCCGCTGCTCGTCATTGCCGGTCCCGGCACCGGCAAGACGCAGCTACTGAGTCTGCGCGCGGCGAACATCCTGGCCAAGCGCGATGCCGCCCCGCGCAACATCCTCTGCCTCACCTATACCGAGGCGGGCGCGGATGCCATGCGCAAACGCCTGATTGAGCTCATTGGGCGCGACGCTTACGGCATCGAAGTCAGCACGTTCCACGGATTTGCAAGCAGCATCAGGTCGCGCTATCCCGAGTACTTCATGCGCCCTGCGACCGGCACGCTTGTTACCAGCCTGCACCAGCAAGAAATTTTTGATCGGCTGCTCAAATCGCTGCCCTTTGGTTCTCCGTTAGGCGGAGGGTCACCTGATATGCCTGCGCAAAACATCGGTAAGATGATCGGCTTTGTCTCCAAAATCAAACGCAGTGGCCTGGACTACGACACGCTGAGCGCCATCGCGCAGCAGAATATCTGCGCCGCTACCTGGCTCACCGAACATTCCGAGCTGCTTACGCTCGCCTGCGAAAAGGCAAGCGCCACGTTGGCCGAACGCTTTGAGGAAGAGGTCGAGCGTGTCTGCGCCATGGCGCCCACATCGCTCACCCGCCCGATTGACTGTCCTGCCGGCACGTATGTACCGTACATTCTTGAGTTGCGCGACACCGTTCGCCGCACCGAGCTCATCGATGAGAAGGGCAAATCCTCGGGATACACCAAGGCGCGCGATGCCTTCTTTGGAGGCAGCAACTCTCAGGGGCGCACGTTTAAAATTGCCGAGCAAAGCGAGCGACTTAAGGCTGCTTGCGACGTTGCACGTCGCTACCAAAATGAGCTCGACCAACATCATCTCTACGATTACGACGACATGATCGGCGACTTTGTTAACGCTGTCGAGCACAACGACGCGCTACGTCAAGTGCTCCAGGACACCTATACCTATATCCAAGTTGACGAGTTCCAGGACACCAATGGCGCACAGATGCGCATCATCGAGCTGCTCTGCGACGGCGTTGATGCGCCCAATATCATGGCCGTCGGCGATGACGATCAGGCCATCATGCGTTTTCAGGGCGCCACGATCGAGTGTGCCAACCAGTTTGCGGCCGAGTTCTCGCCCCGGAGCATCGTGCTCAAGACCAACTATCGCTCCACGCCCGCCATCGTTGAGCTTGGTCAAGCTATCGCCCAGCAAATCGAATACCGACTCGATGCCAGCTCGAATAAGTCAATCGAAGCCTTTAAGCCTCAAGGCGATCAGGTCAGCTTTAGCGAGAACGTCTACGCCGGCAAAGCCGAGGAATACGCCGCCGTCGCCGCAAGCATTAAGCAGCGACTTGAGGCCGGCTA
>ERZ827363.3070-NODE-3070-length-13182-cov-3.270054_pt1 | contig 13182 bp, 11 predicted proteins | sample MGYA00519776_ERZ827363 | MGnify/ENA primary metagenome ERZ827363 (study PRJEB31778, sample SAMEA3449288) | human gut metagenome | biome: human gut; feature: human-associated habitat; material: faeces | place: United Kingdom | collected 2010/2012 ...
GATTTTCTTTCGCATATTTTTCGAAACACCTCTTTTCGATATTATGCTTACTGCGGAATAAGGAAGATCTGACTTATTTCATATATCAGTTGTTTTCAGTTTTTTCTCTTTTATTCAACATCTTAAGGATATCATGAAAATAAAAAAATGAGCAAGTTCTGTCAGGCATGAGCCCTACCCAGTGAAAACTCATTTCTTAATTTGTATGATAAGTTACACAGGAAAAAAAGTCAAGATAAAAGTATGAACAAATAACGTGAGTGTTCAACGAAAGGAATTCATTCGGTAAAAGATACAAATAATGGTGATGAAAAGTTTTCTGAAATAATAAAAAGAGATCGGCTTGCGATTTGATCTGCCAAATGTTAAAATGCATTGTGGTAGATGAAAGAAAACAGACAGTTTACTCCAGAGATTAGCTTCAGAAAGGAGCATGCAGATATGGCAGAATGGAAAAAACTTCCGGTTGGACTTGAAAATTTTCAGGAAATTGAAAAATCCGGGTTCTACTATGTAGATAAAACAAAACTGATTGAGCAGCTTCTCGAAAACTGGAGCAAGGTGAATCTTTTTACCAGACCACGTCGATTTGGAAAAACCTTAAACATGAGTATGCTTAAGAGTTTTTTTGAAATTGGAGCAGATCGAACGCTGTTTGATGGTCTCTATATTTCCCGGAACCAAAAGCTGTGTGAGGAATATATGGGAAAATACCCTGTTATCTTCCTGTCACTCAAAGGAATTGACGGCTTATCTTTTGAGGCCGCAAAATACCGTTTAACGGAGTTGATCGGCGTTGAAGCAGAGCGATTTGCATTTTTAGCAGACAGTGAAAAACTGACGGATAATGAGCGGAGCAAATATCGGGCGATTATCCATTTAGTGAATGGTAAATATTCCATGGATGAGGATATGCTTGTCTCCAGTCTGCAGACATTATCCTGGCTGGGTTGTGAAATCAAACAGGGAATCTGGAGATGGTTTTGCGGATATTCTGCTTAAACCGAAAAATCCGGATGCGGGAATCATCGTGGAATTGAAAAATGTCCGCTCCCTGCATGATCTCGATCAGGCGTGTGAAAGAGCGCTGGAGCAGATCAAGGACCGCAGATATGATACAGAACTTCGCGAGGATGGACGAAATGATATTTTTGCATATGAAATTGCATTCTGCAGAAAACGATGTAAAGTGGTGGTTAAAAATCTATAAACAAAAAAGCAGCCTATGTGGGCTGCTTTTTTGCTATAAAAGATAAACTGTCCCAATATTGACAAAATTGTCCCAACGTGATATAAAAAGGACAGCGAATAAAAATGGGGTGCATAGTATGAAGAAGAAAAGTGTTATAAGTTTAATTAAGTATTATACCGAAAAAAATGATGTTGGTTTTCGCAGTGAAGCTTATGAAATAGCAAAGGATTTTGATGCATCCGGCGATTATCAACTGGCTGAGTATATTATGTCATTATTATCAAATGCTAATACGTTTGTGCCGCAGGTATCAGAGAATGTTTCTCCTTTTTTTGAAAAAATAGAAGCGAATACGGATATGTTATTACTTCCGGATGAAATTACAGGTGATTTAATAGGGATAGTTAATGCAATTGATCATCACATTGGAATTAATAAGTTCCTTTTTCAGGGAGCGCCTGGAACAGGAAAAACGGAAGCAGTAAAACAATTGGCAAGAATCTTAAACAGAGAGATTTTTATGGTGGATTTTTCTTCTGTTATAGATAGTAAGCTTGGTCAGACACAGAAGAATCTGTCTATGTTATTTAAAGAAATCAACCAATTTGCTCAACCGGATAAGGTGATTGTTCTATTTGACGAAATCGATGCATTGGCATTGGATCGCACGAACCAAAACGATTTAAGAGAAATGGGGCGGGCTACATCAACAATGTTAAAAGAGTTTGACCGAATGAATGAAGATGTTGTTTTGATTGCAACAACAAATCTTTACCAGTATTTTGACAGGGCATTGATAAGAAGGTTTGATTCTGTGATTGATTTTAACCGCTATTCGCAGGAAGATCTTCTTTCTATTGCTGAGCAAATGCTGGATCGTTATCTGGATAAGCTGAAACTTGCAAATAGAGATATTCGCCTGTTTCGGAAAATTATGAAATTGATGTCCAAATTACCATATCCAGGCGAACTGAAAAATTTGATCAGGACGTCGGTTGCCTTTAGTAATCCGAAAGACGGCATGGATTATTTTAGACGGTTATACTATGCAGTATGTAATGAAAAACCAGACGATCTGAAAAAACTGCAGAGTCAGAAATTCACAGTGAGAGAAATGGAAATATTGGTTGGACGTTCCAAAAGCAGCGTGGCTCGTGATTTAAAAGAAGGTGTAAGGGATGAATAGTATTTTACAGTTAAAAGGAAGATTCGAACAAAGATCAAATCGTTCCAGACCGGGATCACCTAAGCTTCCAAAAGGGAAAAGTGTTTCTGCATCACATTTACGTGAGTTGGAAAAGCAGCTGGAAAGAATACTTGTATATTGGACGGAAAACAAGGATATTCGTGGTGCCCTGGTAAGTGTACATTATAAGCATATTGTTGCCAAAAGCAACCGGTTGAAAATTCTACTGTCAGAAAATGGAAAATCACCGACAGAATCAATTCGAGGGGCCAAATTTGTCTGGGAGCCAGATCAAAAAGGAAATGAAGTGCAAAAACATGTTTTTACGCATTTTGTTTCCTTACAGGCAATTGAAAAATCTATTGATGTTTTAAAAAAGACAGCGTCTATCATAGAACAGTATTATAAAGGTTCTGTTTCTAGTGAAGTAATAGAAGAATTAGGTGAAAAATATCATTTTAATGAAGTACCCAAAACCAGTTTTCTGAAAACCGTGGTTGACGGCTTTTATGTGGAACGATTTGATATCGACAGAGCAACGGAGGAAATAACAGAAGAAGCAATCATTACCATCTATCAGACAGGGGTGGATACAAAAAGACTTCTTTCAAAATTCGGAATTGATATTGTAGATGATCGCATCATAGACGGAACTACTTTAAGACTGAATCCAGACGAAGTTAAATTGCTATATAACAATGCGTCGTATCTGATCGCTATGGGAGTTACAGACTTCTCTGAGATTTCAAGAGACGATGTGTTAGATGCGTATGAGGATATGGAAGAGGAGGCCGGATTATTAATCCCACATCCACAGAACGAACCGGTCATAGGTGTGATAGATACACAGTTCAATGAAAAGGTGTATTTTCACGAGTGGGTTGAATATAAAAATCTTTTGGATCCTAATATTCCTCTGTCCAGGAAAGATTATGAACACGGAACAGCTGTCAGCTATATTATCGTAGATGGTCCACAGGGAAACCCGGAGCTTGCGGATGGCTGCGGCAGATTTCGTGTAAGACATTTTGGCGTGGCAACAAATAACGGATTTAGTTCTTTTACTGTTCTGAAAATGATCCGAAATATTGTTGCGTCTAATCGAGATATTAAAGTCTGGAATTTATCGCTGGGATCAAAACTTGAAATCAAACCAAATTTTATTTCGCCGGAGGCTGCAGAGCTGGATCGTATTCAGAGTGAATATGACGTTATTTTTGTGGTAGCAGGTACAAATATTCCGGCAGGAGTTACCAAAAAGAATATGAGAATTGGATCTCCGGCAGATTCCCTGAATTCTATGGTGGTTAATGCTGTGGATTTTGCAGGAAACTCTGCTTCTTATACCAGGATTGGACCTGTTCTGTCGTTTTTTCATAAACCGGATGTCAGTTATTATGGTGGTGATGGAACGGTCTATACAGATAAAATGGTGGTATGCAAAGACGATATGGGAGCAGCATACGTAGCGGGAACTTCATTTGCAGCGCCATGGATTTCACGTAAACTGGCATATTTGATTCATATTATGGGATTAAGCCGGGAAGTGGCGAAAGCATTGCTGATTGATGCAGCTGCCGGATGGAATCGAAGAGATGATATTTCACATAGAATCGGATATGGTGTTGTGCCAAAGCATATTAATGAGGTTTTAAAAACACCGGATGATGAAATACGTTTCATTATGACAGGGGCATCGGAGGAATATGAAACTTATACTTATAATCTGCCAGTGCCTGTTGTAGATCATGCGCACCCGTTTTATGCAAGAGCTACCCTGGCATATTTTCCACAGTGCGATCGCAAACAGGGTGTTGACTATACGAGTACAGAAATGGATATTCAGTTTGGCAGAGTTGTTGCCAAAAGAGGGTCAACCATGATTAAAGCAATTGATGACAATCGACAGTCTGAAGAGAAACAGATTACTTTGTACGAAGAAGATGCAAGAAAAATGTATCGCAAATGGGATAATGTGAAACATATCAGTGAAAAAATAAAAGAAAAAAGGGTTCCCCGAAAGGCTTATGATTCTGGGTTATGGGGACTTAAGATTAATACGAAAGAATGCTTGCAGAAAAGAAAAGATTCTCTTCCGTTTGGTGTGGTTGTAACGTTAAAAGAGATGAATGGAGTAAATCGTATAGACGATTTTGTGAAGATGTGTCTTGCAAGAGGTTGGCTGGTTCAGAGACTTGATATTGAAAATCAGCTGGATTTGTATGCTAAGGCGGAGGAAGAGATTGAATTTGAATGAGGCGCAAGCGAAAGGATTTAACTTATGAAAATCACAGCAGGCCTAGGCTCCATTGATGACTATCCCCGTTACGTCCGCGCCGGAGCAGACGAGCTGTTCTGCGGTTACGTTCCGTTTTCCTGGTCAGAAAAATACGGAACGGTTCTGCCGCTGAATCGGAGAGAGGTCTTAAACTATAATGTACAAATCGGATCGTTCAGTGAACTGGAAATTCTGGCTAATATGGTGCAGAAATATCAGAAGCCGGTGCATTTGACGTTTAATTCACTGTATTACCGGCCGGAGCAGTATGAAGAAATCACGCAGATCATCCAACAGTGCCGCAGCATAGGGTTTGACAGTTATATTCTTGCGGATCCCGCGCTGCTTGTGTACCTGCGAAAAGAAAAGATCGACTGTGAGGTGCATCTGAGCGGGGATTTGGGAACGGTGAATTCTGCGATGACAGAGGTTTTTGCGAAAGAATACCCGAAGAGGATCATTTTCCAGCGCAAAAATACGATTTCGGAAATGCGTGCAGTGATTCGGCATATAACTGCGCAGAAAGAAGCCGCTCGAAAAGAATGGACTTATCCAACGGAGTTCGAGGCATTTGCTTTGAATGAACTGTGCCAGTTCAGTGGTGCTTTCTGCAATTCCCTGCACTGCGATGAAATGGGATATCTTTGCCGGGTTCCTTACTGGAAGAAACCGGTGTCGCTTTCAGAATCTAAATTAGAAAAACAAGAAAAAAATCGTCCAGGAGAAAATATTTCTATATCCGAATGGGATTCTGCATCAGAACTGACGAATCCTGTATCGGAAGATGGTTACCTCTGCGGCGCAACCGGCTGCGGCCTGTGTACATTAAAACAGCTTTCCGATGCTGGAATCACTCATCTGAAGCTGGTAGGCCGGGGAAATTATACCGATTTTATGGAGCGTGATATCCGAAATCTGCGCCGCACGCTGGAGATTCTGGAGGATTCTTCTACGGAAGAAGAATATATCCGAGCGATGAAAGCAGAGCTTTTTCCAAATGGATGCAGTCACATGTGCTATGCCAGATAAAATATGTCAACTCTTTCTGAAGTAATGCATTTGGGATTGACATATTTTCGTATCACATATAATATAATGTTAAAGACAGGCAACTTGAGTGTCTGCCAAGCGGTAAAGTAAGACGTTGTGCCAGAAAGCAGTGTCTTATGAGCTTTATAAGGGTTTAACACAATCTGGCTAGAGGTTAGTCCTCGAAAGAAAATGTAAGAAAGGCTCTGTGTATGCAGGGTCTTTCTTAATCTAAAGAAATAGTGGAGAACGTAATGAGAAATGTTTTCCCAGCACGCTTTAATAATTAACATAATGATGAATCGTCTTCTGCGCCAGATGATACTGCTCCAGTGTCATGGCGATTTTTCCTTTTTTCAGGGAAATTAGCTTTGCAGCATTTCTGATTTCAGGCATTCTGGGATCGGTAAATTATTATAAGAGCGGGAACCTCGACCTGAAAACGGCAGGTGTGCTTTCGGCCGGAAGTTTTGTCGGCGCGCTTGCCGGTGTCAAGATCAACCTTCTGATTCCGGCGGACACGATGAAAATAATTCTATATCTCATTGTTCTGCTCTCCGGAGTTTCCATCCTGCTTCGGAAAGACAAGCCGGGAAATACAGAGAAAAAAGCAGTCCAGAGCGTTCCGTTTTACCTGGTACTTGGTGCTGTAACCGGTGCTGTCTGTGCTGCTTCCGGTGCAGGCGGGCTGGTGCTTGTAATGCCGATTCTGACACTGCTCGGGATTCCGGCGTACACCGCAGTCGGTATTTCTCTGTTTGATTCAATTTTCATCGCCGTACCGTCGGCGGCAGGTTATCTGATCGCAGCGGCCGGAAATAAAGAAGTCTTCCTGCTTCTGCCGGTGCTCCTGGTCGCACATGGCATCGGTGTCTTTGCCGGAAGCAAAAATGCAACGAAAATCAACCAGACGCTGCTGAAACGGATCGTGGCTGTGGCTTCGATTGCGATCGCGTGCATCAAACTCTTTCTCTGATTGAAAAACTAGAGTGTGTTTGAAAAACCATTTCCGCAGCCTGCACGCCCCACTTTGCGGTATATTTTGCCCTCATTCAGTCGCCGTAGCCCGCTACGCCTCCTTCATTCAGACAAAATCTCCCACAAATTGGAACATGCAGACTACGAAAAGCCTTTTTCAAACACACTCTAGCGCTTTGCACACAAACTTTAGTTAGAAGCGTATCCCAATTGTTCTTATTGACTAAATATTTCCTCAGGGAATACAATATAGAAAAAGCAAAAAGGAGGGATACCATGCAGGCACTTTCAAAGAAAAAAACCGGTGATATCTGTACCATCAAATGGATGTTTGGAATCCCTGATGTTCTGGATTTCCTCCGAAGCCGTAAAATCAAAGAAGGCAGTACCGTACAGGTCATCCAGAGAATAAACGGTGGATTGATCCTTGGCATGGATGGAAAACGGATTGCAATGTGTGATGCAGCTGCAGACCGGATTCAGGTATGAAAGGAAGAAAAATCAAAATGAGCGGAACCTTGGAAGAGGAGCCGCTCATTTTGATTTTCCAAATACCCACAAAAGAATTTTCGTAGATAAGTATGCAGACTACGGAAATGATTTTTAATAAATATGTGCCAGGAAGTTTTCAAGCTTTTCTTTACATAGAACCGTTGCGAAACAGCCGCCAGATAGAGTAAAATAGAGCAGATCTTAAGAAAAAGGAAGTTGGAATTTTATGACATTATTAGAACAGATACAAAAAGAACATGCCGCTGCTTTTACGCACGGCGGAAAATTTCATGCGGATGATGTGTTCTCTGCGGCACTGCTTCTGCATTTTAATCCGCAGCTTACTATCCAGCGCGGAAATCGTGTGCCGGAGGATTTTGCCGGGATTGTTTTTGATATTGGAAGAGGAGAATACGACCATCACCAGAAAGACAGCCGGATCCGGGAAAACCAGGTTCCGTACGCGGCGTTTGGCCTTTTATGGGAGGCACTTGGCACAGAAATTTTAAGTCCGGAGATGGCCGCGCGGTTTGACGAGAAGTTTGTACAGCCGCTCGATCTCAATGATAATACAGGAGAAAAGAATGAACTCGCCAGTATGATCGGCATGTTCAATCCGGTATGGGATGATAACAGCGGAAGCGATGCTGCTTTCCTGGAAGCGGTGGCAGTGGCCGGACGGATTTTGGAACATAAATGGGAGCGTTTTCGTGCGGATGAGCGGGCGGAGCAGCAGTTTGCAGCTCTTCTTGCCGAACACAGGAAGCGGATTGCAGCGGAGAAAAAGGCAGGAACAATGGATGAAAAGATTCTGATTCTGTCGGAATTTTTTCCATGTCAGAAACAGCTTTCCGCGACTGAAATTGCATTTCTGATATTCCCATCGAACCGCGGCGGTTACTGCGTGCAGCCGGTTCGAAAAGAAAATTCATTCAATTACAAGTATGATTTTCCGGAAACATGGCTTGGCCTGGAAAAAGAAGCACTGCAGGAAGCGACTGGGCTTTCCGATGTGTCTTTCTGCCACAAAGGAGGATTTCTTCTCACCGCAGAAACGCTTGACGATGCCGTCGCTGCCTGTCGCATCAGCCTTGCGGGAATGCCAAAAGCACCGGTTCTGATCCACATCGGTACCGATGCGATTGATGCGGATGACGCGCTTTTGTGGCAGATGCCGGGCATGGAGCATGCAGTTATTCTTCATAAACCGCTGCCGGAGGCCCCGGAACTGAACATCTGTGGCTGTTATGCCGTGTCATCACTTGAAAAAGCAGAATGGAAGATACGCCTGCGGGAATATCTGGCGGACCTGTTAAAAGAAAAGCCGGAGGCTGTCTGTGTCAGCGGCGATCTCTTTGCGGCTTATCCGGTCATGCATCAGCTTCGGAAGAAACATATTCCGGTTCTGACCGCATCGGAGCAGAACGGAAAGCGGATTCTGGTCCGCATTCCGTCCGGTTCCTGAGAATTTACAGAGAATCTCTCTCAATTTCACGCGTTAAACAGAAAAATTCCTCAATATGTGATTTGTTTCTTTGCATCTGCTGTTGTCTGTGATACAATATAGAAAATACGTGAAATTTTGGAACAATGGAAAAAAATGATAGTATTTTTCGTTTAACTTCGAAAAAACAGGCCAGACTTCACAGGAACGATACAATTTTGTAATCCGAAATCCGAATGGCCTGGTTATAAGAAATCGACAAACAGCAGAGAGGAGAGGGCAATAAATATGATTTCAAAGAAAAAATTTGGCACAACAGTAACAGCGTTCGGTGTGGCAGCTGGAATGCTTCTCGGTTCGGCAGCACCGGCTCATGCGGAGGAGACGGCGAAAACGGTGCAGGAAACGCAGAAAGAACAGGCAGATGCACCGTCCACACAGAGTGAAACGGAGAATGAGAACGCAGAAAAAATGATTGCTCCGGCAGAAGAGACTGAGAAACCGGGGGAAGAAACAGCAGCATCGTCAGATGAGACTGCAGCTTCCACGGAAGATCCGGAAACACCAGATCCTGCTGAGGATCCAACTCCTAGCGAGACACCGGAAGATCCGGCTCCGAGTGAGACGCCGGAGCCAACGCCAAGTGAAACACCGACACCAACTCCGAGCGAAACGCCGGAACCGTCTGTGACCCCGGAGCCAAGCGAAACACCGACGCCAACCCCGTCCGAGACACCGGCGCCGACAGAAACTCCGGTTCCAACTGAGACACCAACACCAACGCCGACCGAAACGCCAAAGAGCGATGAAACACAGGCGGATGACTGGATTCAGACGATTGATTATGGAAAATATATCAGCGCCATGAAAAAAGATCTCCGTGCAGGCTTTGCGCAGATCGATAAAACATACGCCTACGCCAAGGTCGACACGAAGTTAAATGTCCGTGAGAGCGGTTCCACCAGTGCACGGATCGTCGGAACCCTTCCGGCAAAAGCACTCTGCTTTGTGATTGCTGATGCAGATCAGGAGTGGGTTTACATCGAGTCCGGTGATGTCCGCGGTTTTGTCCGTACGGATTATCTGCAGCAGGGAAAGGAAGCCCTGGAATATGTGACCAGCACTGGAGAAGACCAGATGAAACTTGCGGATCAGATCATCGATCCATCTGAAAATGAAGCATTCAACTATAAAAAAGAGACTATATATGAAGTAAAAACTTCAACCGGAAACGGTATCATTACATTTGCAAAACAGTTTGTCGGCAGACCGTATGTCTGGGGCGGAAACTCTCTGACGGACGGCATTGACTGCTCCCACTTTGTATGGCAGATTCTGACACGCTGCGGCGCATACGATGGTGAATATACAACATCCGATGGCTGGCGCAGTCTTGGAACCGAGGTTACAAGCCTCGATGAAGCGCGTACAGGCGATGTCATCTGCTATAACGGCCATGTCGCACTGTACGACGGCGAGGGAAAAATCGTGGAGGCACTGAACGAAAAAGCAGGCATCACCTGCAACCGCCCGGTAGACTGCGACACGATTCTGACGATCCGCCGCTTTGCAGCCGATGATGAAATCGGCGGAACAAACGCCGAAAAGATCTGGAATTACTTCCTGATGCACGGCTTCACAAAAGAAGGAGCCGCAGGAATCATGGGAAATATTGCAAACGAGGCATCTACAGACCTCAATCCGACACTGCTTGAGTACGGCTCCACCAGCCGCACGAGCCTCAGCGGAGAGCAGTACACCAATCTTGTCGATGCCGGAATCATCTCACGAGATGAAGTCATCCGCAGCGCCCGCTTCGGCCTTTACAGCGGCGGAAGATACGGTTACGGTCTCTGCGGATTCACGGATCCGACCATCAAAGAGTATCTGTGCCGCTATACCATCGACCTCGGAAAGAGTCTCGGAAGCCTGTCCGGACAGCTCGACAGTCTGCTCGCTTATCTGAACGATTACAATCCGAATCTTCTGGACCGCCTGAAAAACGCAGAAGATGTCGACACAGCAGCGACATCTTTTATGCGCGAATACGAAAAATGCGCAAATCAGGGTACGCAGCAGAAACTCCGCACAACAGCAGCAGAGCAGATCTACAATGTGATGGAATCGTACGATTCACCGGTGGATGTGGAATAAAAGAACAAAAAATTTATCAATAAGAAAGTGCCTGTCAGGCTGAAAAACACTGACAGGCACTTTCTTTACGATTGATTATTTTTCCTGTGAATCCAGAATAATTTTCCTGCAGTCCAGAAGCGACGGACTCACATGATCACAGATCGGCGCGAGTTCTTCCGTATACGGTGTCAGATCCGGGATCATGCAGGAGACAGCGCCGGAGGCGCGGGCAGCTTTGAGACCGTTGATGCTGTCCTCGGCTACCATGCACTCTGCAATCGGAACCTGCAGAAGAGAAGCGGCCTTTAAGAAAATCTCCGGGTCCGGTTTGCTGTTTACAACCTCATCTCCACAGACCGAAGCATCGATATACTGGTCAATGCCGGACTGTTTCCAGTATCCTTCCGCAACGCGCCGTGTTGTGGAAGTGGCAACCGCAACTTTAATCGAATGTTCCTTCAGCCAGGAAAGAAACTCGTGAAGTCCCGGCTTTTCCGGTACACCATTTCGCTGAATATAATCATTCAGATACGCCGAGCGGATCGCGCGTCCCTCATCGTATGTCACCTTTCCGTGAAACCACTCCTCAAACAGCTTTCTGCTCCGTGGAAGCGCGCTGCCGCGCATCTGTGAGAGATGTTCCTCCGTGAGCGTAAAATTCAGCTCCCGGGCAGCTTTGAGCCAGCCCTCTTTCATTACAATCTCGGTATCAAACAGGATACCATCCATATCGAATAATACTGCCTTTATCATAAACATGACCTCCAAAGCACTTCTGTATTTTCAGTTGCTTAAATACTATGTTCAGTATACGAAAAATCCCGAAAAAAGACAAGTCCATGAGACAAACAGAAGACCACAAATTATACTTGACTTCAACCTGGCTTGAAGTGATATGCTGTCAAAAAACGACAAATCAGGAGGAATGACAAAATGGAAAAGTCAACGGTTTATTTTACCGACTTTCGATGTCCGGTTGGAACGAGTCAGCTTGACAAGTTGAAAAAACTCTGTATCGCTGCCGGCATCAAAGATATTGATATGGAAGGGAAATTCGTCGCAATCAAAATGCATTTCGGCGAACTAGGAAACATGGCGTTTCTTCGCCCGAATTATGCGAAAGTGGTTGCCGATCTCTGCAAAGAGCAGGGCGGTCTTCCGTTTCTGACAGACTGCAATACGCTGTATCCAGGCAGCAGAAAGAATGCGCTGGAACATCTTGACTGCGCAAATCTGAATGGATTTAATACCATTACGACCGGTTGTCAGATTATCATCGGAGACGGTCTGCGCGGAACCGATGAAATTGAGGTTCCGGTTGTCAACGGAGAATACTGCAAAACAGCATTGATTGGCCATGCGATCATGGACGCAGATATCTTTATCAGCTTGAGCCATTTCAAAGGCCATGAGGCAACGGGCTTTGGCGGTGCACTGAAAAATATCGGTATGGGATGCGGAAGCCGCGCCGGAAAGATGCAGCAGCATGCCAGTGGAAAACCGGCGATCAATACGGATGTCTGTCGTGGCTGCCACCGCTGTGCAAAAGAATGCGGAAGCGATGCAATTTCCTATGTGGATAAAAAAGCAGTCATTGACTATGACAAATGCAAAGGATGCGGCCGCTGCATCGGTGCCTGCAGTTTTGATGCGGTTTACAATCCAAACAGCAGTGCAAACGAGCTTCTCGACCGGAAAATGGCGGAGTATGCGCAGGCTGTCTGCTATGGACGTCCGTGCTTCCATATCTCGCTGGTACAGGATATCAGCCCGAACTGTGACTGTCATGGGGAGAACGATGCTCCGATCCTGCCGGATATCGGAATGTTTGCAAGCTTCGACCCGGTTGCTCTTGACCAGGCGTGTGCCGATGCCTGCCTGAAGGCAACTCCGATCGAAAACAGCCAGCTTGGCGAACATCTTGCAGAGCCGGGATGGCACTGCCACCACGATCATTTCAAGGATTCCAACCCGAACATTGAATGGCAGGCAACCCTCGACCAGGCGGAGAAAATCGGTCTTGGTACGAGACAGTATGAACTGAAACGTGTAAAATAATGCTTAAAAGTAATAGAAAAAAGCGCTAAGTTCCATTTTTGCCCGGCAAAGCAGAAAAATGCGTTAAGGACAGGTAAACAACAGCGAAAAGCTCCAGCTTCCCGGATGAAAAATCAGCGAGAAGCTGGAGCTTTTTACGATCAGATTTTTGCATTGCTTTTTGAGTCTGCTATTGTTTTATCCGTCTTATATCATCTTCAAAAACGCCTTATGAATCCGCACATCCGGGTCGAGTTCCGGGTGGAAGGAGAAGGCCATCTGGTTTTTGTGTTTTACACCGACGATCCGCTCTTCCACAACCGCGAGCACTTCCACGCCGTCCCCCACAGATGCGATATACGGCGCACGGATAAACGTCATCGGCACTGTTCCGATGCCCACAACCGATG
>ERZ827363.3074-NODE-3074-length-13161-cov-3.539448_pt1 | contig 13161 bp, 9 predicted proteins | sample MGYA00519776_ERZ827363 | MGnify/ENA primary metagenome ERZ827363 (study PRJEB31778, sample SAMEA3449288) | human gut metagenome | biome: human gut; feature: human-associated habitat; material: faeces | place: United Kingdom | collected 2010/2012 ...
CACATTGTCCAAATGCGTCCGCATTGAAGAACTTTTAATCAACTAAATAGCAATTATATTGTCTGGCTCGGCGCAATACCAAATTGTTTTTTATAGGCCCGGGAGAAGGTGGTATAGTCGGAGAAGCCGCTTAACTGGGCGGCCTTCAGGATGGGGGTGCCTTCGGAAATTTTTGTGCGGGCGAGAAGAAGGCGCTTGCTAATGATGTAGTTGTGGATGGTGTAACCGGTTTCCTCCTTGAATTTCCGCATCATGTGATACTTGCTCAGGTAGTATTTCCGTGCAAGGGTCTCAATGGAAAGATCTTCCGTAAGGTTGTGGTTAATATAACGTAGAAGCTCTTCTATCTGGGAATCACTGCTGTAGGAATGAGCGTCATAAATGTACTGCTTTTCCAGAAAAATGCGGTTTACATAAACCATGAACTGGGTGAAAAGAGCTGAGCCAAGAAGCTCGCTTCCAAATTTTTCGTCTTTCAGGGCAGCTTCCAGTTCGTAGAGAAGCTGCTTTAATTTTTCCTGAGTGTCAGAGTCCAGACGGATTAGATTGTAACTCCGGTCAATCGCCTTCTGAAAACAGCGGAGCAGTTCTGTGGATTTGATGTCGTCGCGGATCCATAGTACAAAACGTTCGTATGGAACCGAAAAATCAATTTCCGGTTTGTGGATGGCGTGACGGTTCACGAGGAGAATGTCCCAGGGCTTCAGGTAGTAGGACTTTCCCTCAATGTGGTAGGCAGCCTTTCCGGAAAGAAAGATGATCACCTTGTGAAAATCATGATAATGGTAGGAAAATTCCCGCTTGGTTTGGTCCTTGATGTGAAAAAGCCGGAAATCCTGCTCCAGATAGCCGGTTTTTTCAGTTGGCTCATTGAAAGAATTCATATGTTATGGCTCCTGTTTTAACTATAGTGTGTATGGAACCGCAAACTTTGTTTGCAGCTACGTTTGCGTAGCGTCATAATTCAATTCTGCGCTTAAAATATGACTTTATTATAAATGAAATACCGCATTTTTTGCAATATATTTCGCAAGTTATTCTATGTACATGGGAAAAATAAACGCTATACTGGATATAAGATGTGATTTGAGAAAAAAGATCACGGGCGTTTCGTCAGAAAGGAATTGAAAACAATGAGAGACAGCATTATCATGACAAAATATCAGGGCTTTGGAAATGATTATCTGGTACTGGATGCGAAGAAAAACCAGCTTCAGCTGCAAGGCAAAAAAATTGCACTTCTTTGCCAGCGGGGATTCGGACTTGGAGCGGATGGTGTGCTTTACGGACCAGTTGACATTAACGGAAAAATGGGAATGCGTATTTTTAATTCCGATGGAAGTGAAGCTGCAATCAGTGGAAACGGTGTCTGTATTTTTGCAAAATATCTTATGGACAATGAGTATGTTACAGAGAAAAAATTTGCCATTGAGACCTTATCCGGAACAATCGAAGTAGAGTGTCTGAATGCCAGAGCGACAGAGTTCCGCGTAAACATGGGCAAAGCCTCTTTCCTTTCCAGAGAGATTCCGGTAACTGGCGAGGTGCGTGAGGTGATCGATGAGCCATTTACATTTAACAAGAAAGAATACAAAGCAACTTGTCTCACAGTAGGAAATCCACACTGCATTATTTTCATGGATCAGGTATCACCGGAAAAAGTAAGGGAACTGGGACCATATGTGGAAAATGCAGATGAGTTCCCGGAAAGAGTGAACCTGCAGATCTGCCGCCAGATTGATAAAGGAAATCTGGATATCGAGATCTGGGAGCGTGGCTCCGGTTACACAAAAGCTTCCGGTACAGGAAGCTGTGCGGCAGCCATTGCAGCCTACCGGAAAGGTCTGATGGAAAACAGAATCAATGTAAACCAGCCAGGTGGTATGATCCAGATCGACATTAAAGAAGACGGAACTATTTTTATGACAGGAACTGTTGGATATATTGCGGAGATGAGCGTGGCTGAAAGCTTTTTCTCATAGAAAGAAAATATGGTGTATGGCGCATCCAAACGGCCGTGTCTGTGTAGCAAAACGGCTGTTCTAAAACGTATTTGTGACCGCCAGAGGGCGCAAAATGCAGATATGGCAGAAAAGATAAATAAAAATGAAATTTAAAGGCTGCCAAAGGGAAATGATACACAGTATAATTTTTGTGCATCGCGTAGGAAGGCGGTGCAGCAGATGAAAAATCAGACAAGTCAATATGGCAGTTACTTAATTTTCGATGTACGAGAATCCAGGTATAGAAGTAAGAAGACTTCCGTGCCTGGATTTTTTTGCTGCAAATGAGTGTGCTGTCTGTAAGCGATGTCATTATATCTGAAGAGAGGAAAGTAATTAAAATATGGAGATAGAATCAGCTTGTCGGTATACGGAAGCCCACTCTTGTTGATAAAAAAAGTGCAATGTCTAAACTAAAAAAAGATAGACATTTCTAACGCGATTCTGTAAAATAAACAAAGGTTAGAAAATACTAATAATAGTTAAATGAGGAGGAAGAGGATGGCTGACAAAAAGTTATTAAGAAAAATTGCTCCGATCATTATGAGTGCAGCTGTAGCGATGACCAGTTCACCGGTTGGAGTAATGGCAGAAGATTTTACTTCTGGTGAAGTGTCTGTTGAGGTTTCTGATGAGACTATATATGATTCTGATGAGATTTCAGACGACTATGACGAATCATCAGAGGCTGACGATTCAGCAGATTTTGGTACAGACACAGAGGATGGTTTTGAATCTGGAGAAGCCGCAGAAGAGGAGTCTGGATTTGAGGACGGCGAAACCGGAGACACAGAAGATGCTTTTTTAGCAAACACTGAGGGCGAAACCAACAATGAAGCGGGAGCTGTGAAAACAGTGGAGGATGGTCAGATCGTACTGATGAACATTCCCTATGAAGCTTTTTACAGATCTGAGTTGAAAAACAATGATGTAAAAGTAGATGCATTTACATCCGCGACGAAAGCAAAAACAAAGATGAGCGGCGTGATGAATGGAAATGCTGCTTATCATACAAGCGCGGAAGGAAATGAACTTGCAGGTGTTACTTTTCCGGTAAAAGTGAATAAAGCTTCTGATTTGGAAAATTTTAAACAGATTACAGACAGCACTACTATAGAGATTACTACGAACATGAAAGGCCAGGTAAGTACTAATACATATACTGGTGCAGCGGCTCTTATTGAACAGCCAAGCTATACTTATTATGTTCCGGCAGAAACTCCTGCATATTACAAGGAAATGAGCGTAGATGAGAACGAAAATATTTCTTTTGGCGCTGTTCAGGGAATGTCCGAACAGAATGTTAGTGTGAATGCTGAATTAAAGCTTAATTCCAAATATGGAGATTATCAGCTTGAGCTGGATGAGACAGCAGTAAAGGCAGTAGTAAATGCATCTAATGGTGATAAGATTTATGGTGTAATCATCAATACAACAGACGGAACCACTTATGCACTCCGTCATCTTGAGAATATCTGGAAAGGAAAAGAACTTGCATGGAGCACCGGCTTTACAACAGAATCTCACGGTTGCCCAATAAGCTCTGACCACTACAAATCCATGATGGGAAAAACTATTTCCAGCGTAACGTACTATACGGATAAGGGGGAAATTAATTTTGATATTCCAGATACTTATGTTCCGGTAAAAACAGGTGTCAGTGCAACCGTTGACAACATCAAGGTAACAGATGCAGAGGCTAAAGTTGAATTATCTGAAGCACTTCCATCTGATTATTCAAAGAAATATGCAGTTGATGATGTGGAAGCAGCGACAACAGAGACAGGAGTAAAGGTTACAAATCTTACACCTGGAACACATACTCTGACAATTTCCGATGCAAATGGAAAATATGCTCCTGTCAGCGCTACTTTTACAGCAACAACAGATACTGTAATGGCTTCCTATGATGAGTATGAAGGAAAACTGGTTGCTGCGGCAGATATTACCGCTGAGCAGTTTGTTGCATTTACCAAAACAGTTTCAAAAGTAAAAATTGGTGACCAAGAGTATGCTGCAAGCGGAAAAGGTGCTGTGAAGATTGTTCAGGAGGATGGAACTCTTGATTATTCTAAAACAGCTGTAAACGATGGAGATACAGTAGTTGTAAGTGCTGCCGGATACCCAGATGTAACATTTGTTTACAACGAAAACGTATATGTATACGCAGGTCTTACATGGGTTGAGTACTGGGCTTCCGAGGATGTATACAATGCAGGCTCCACCGCTTCTTCTGAAGAAAAAGACAGAAGAGGTGAGTCAGACCTTGGAGCATTTGATGCTGTAACAAGAGCAACTGCAAACCATGGCCTTCACAGAGGAAGCTTCCAGGCAATCGCGGTTCTTAATGGAAAAACAGTTTCCCACTGGAGCGCAGACGGAAAAACAGTTTATTATGCCGATGGAACATCAGAAGTATTTAACCGGAACAATGTAACCGGATATACCGTAACTGGACTGAAATATGTACCGGTTGAGATTAAGAGAGCTGACCTTGCTGCTTTTGCAGAAAGCCATGCAATTGTAAAAAATGGCGGACAGCTGATCGGCGGTTATGGCGAGAAAGAACTGAAATCCTATGAAGCTGTTGCAAATGTAACTGCAAATACAAATGGTTTGAAAAAAGTTACAAAAGCTGAAGACGAAAGCTTTGTAATCGGAGCAAGACAGAACGGAACTGAGTCTGGCATCAAAGATGCAGAGCTGAAAGTGGCAGACGGAATTACAGCAACTGTAAAACCTGGAAATGGTTCTTATGGTGAGTTCCTGAGAGTTGACCTGACTGGAAACTATGGCGATCTTGGTGCACATATGCAGTCTGTTGAGTGGGCATATTATGGAAATGATTCCACTTATACAAACAGACTTGCAAACTATGGAACAAAATTTGCAGCTGATAACTGGATGCATAAAATGATGGGTATCCAGCTTGGCCTTACAGAATCCGGAAGATGCAAGCTTCCGGAAGGAACTGACGGAACTGGTTACTGGATCCTTACTGTTCATGCCCTTGGATACCAGGATTACGTTGTAAAATTCCAGGCAAAAGCTGAGAATATTGCAGAACCTGCAGGTGATGCAGATTCCACACCACTGGAAAACATTATCGCAGAAGCAAAAGCCCTGAATGAGGCTGATTATACTCCGGAGAGCTGGGCTGCTGCAAAAGACAGCATTGCAAATGAGCTTGAAGAGTGTGAGGAAATGCTTGCAAATATTAAGAATCAGACAACGTATGGCGTAGAAGAGCAGATCGGACATTTAAGAGAAGCTCTTAACATGCTTGTAAAAGCTCCGGCTCCAACTGCAACACCGGCACAGCCGACTGCAACACCAGCCCCTGCACAGCCGACTGCAACACCAGTTCCTGCACAACCGACTGCAACACCAGCCCCTGCACAGCCAACTGCAACTCCTTCACCGACTGTAGCACCGGCCAAAGGAATTACAGCAACAGCAAAAGCTTCCACAATTTATACCAAAGGAAAAACCTCTACAACCATTACGGTTGTAAAAAATGATGTAACTGGAAAAGTTAAATTTAAATCCAGCAACAAGAAAGTAGCTACTGTTTCTTCTAAAGGCGTTGTAAAAGCGAAAAAAGCGGGAAAGACAACCATTACTGTAAAGGTTGGAAATTACACTAAGAAAGTAGTAATCCAGGTTAAGAAACCTTCTCTGAAGCTTGCAAAATCTTCTGCAACAATCAAGAAAGGCAAAACAGTAAAAATCAAAGCAACCGCAACACCATCCGGAAAAGTAACATACAAGTCCAGCAACAAGAAAGTAGCGACTGTTACTGCAAAAGGTGTTGTAAAAGGTAAGAAGAAAGGTACTGCAACCATCACTGTTACAAGTAATGGAGTATCTAAGAAATTCAAAGTAAAAGTAAAATAATTGGTAACCATTCAGAAGGTACTGAACAGTTACAATAATTGTTACAAAGTTTTTACTGGTAACAAATAAGACTTGTGTGAAACAAGGCAAAGGAACGGGGGCCGTTTTTAACAGCCCCTGCTTTTGCTTGTAAAGAGAAATTTAATTTGCTACATATTTTAACAGGAGACAGCATGAAAAAACGAGACAGTGATAAGAATCCTTTTGAAAAAAAGAATCTGGTGAAACTTGCTCCAGCAGCAGTGGTTATTGCGGCTGTGGCTGCAGCAGGTGCTCAGGCTGGCAGCAGTGGAAAAGAAGTGACTGCTGAAACCAGAGAGGTTGTAAAATCCCAGGATCTGGAATCGCTTCTGAAAACAGCCTATTCCTATGAGGCAGCAGATGACGAGGCAAAAGAGGAGAGTCTGCTGAAAGCAGGCAAAAATACATCATCATCTTCAAAGAAAAAAACCTCCAAAATTTCAAAGAAAAAAAGTGGTATAAAAAAAGGAAGCTCAAAGACCCTTCCAGTAAAAACGGCTGCATCTTCAGGGGTAGGTCAGGGCTCCACCACTACACCAACTACAGAAGTTCCAGAAGGCGGCTATAAAGATGGAACTTATCAGGGCAGCGGTACTGGCTTTGGAGGAACGATTACCGTACAGGTAACTGTATCAGGTGGGAAAATCACAGCTGTTGATATATTGAGTGCCTCTGGAGAAACAGGCTCTTATTTTGCCTCTGCACAGGGCGTTGTAAGTAAGGTTTTATCAAGCCAGTCCCCGAATGTGGATGCAGTCAGCGGTGCAACTTATTCCTCAAACGGGATTATCCAGGCAGTACAGAATGCCCTTTCACAGGCAGGAAACAGTGATTCTGCCACACCGGCTGCCACACCAACTCCAACGCCAAAACCTGCAAAGAAACCGAAGAAAGATACTTCTGTCAGCTATAAAGATGGCGTATATGAGGGACAGGCAGAAAGCTTTGATGGAATCGTAACGGTAAAGGTTACAATAAAAAATGGAAAAATCAAAAAAATAAGCAACACAAATACAGACACACCTGAATTTTTTAATAAAGCATGGAAAACAATCAAGTCCAATGTGATTTCCAGACAGAGTACTTCTGAAATTGATACTGTAAGTGGTGCAACATTTTCTTCCAATGGAATTCTTGGAGCTTTATCCCAGGCTCTTTCAAAGGCTGATCAATCAGGAACTACAGACTCAAAGGAAGAAGATATAACTCCAACCCCGACTACTGTACCTGATGAAACTGTAACACCAATTCCAACGGAGATTCCACATCCTACCAAGACTCCGGATAATCCGTCAGATGAACAGCCGGTTGTAAAGCTTTTGAAAGATGGTACCTATACAGGGTCTGCAATGGGATATTCTGGAAAGGTTAACATAACACTGACAATTAAAGACGGAAAAATTACGGAAGTAACCAATACAAACTCAGATACCAGAAGCTTTTTCAATAAGGCATGGAGATCCATACAGCCTAAAATACTGGAAAAGCAGAGTACAGAAGGAATTGACACTGTAAGTGGTGCAACATTTTCTTCTATGGGAATTCTGGATGCGTCTAAAATAGCACTGGAGCAGGCAAAAAATACAGAGGTACAGCCTTCAGTAACGCCAGAGCCCACTGAGGCGCCGGATTCCACCGAGAAGCCAGAACCCACAAATACGCCAAAGCCGACTTCTGTTCCGGAACCAACGACTGCACCGGAGCCTACAGCTGTACCAGAGCCTACTGAAACGCCAGCGCCAACTTCTGCACCGGAACCGACGGATACACCGGAGAATTCTGTGACGCCGGAACCGACAGCTACGCCAGAACCCACGCCTGTGCCTGCTGGTGCATATACAGATGGAACCTACACTGGCATTGGAGAAGGCAATGACGGACCAGACAGTGTACAGGTTACCGTAACAATATCCGGAGGACAGATTGTGGGAGCAACTTATTTTTCCTATGATGATGAAGAATATGCAGATACAGCCTGGGAGGGAATTCTTGGACAGGTTATGGGAAAGCAGTCCGCAGACAGTGTAGATACAGTATCTGGATGCACATATTCCTCCCAGGGATTTATTCAGGCATTTAGAAATGCATTAAATCAGGCAAAAGGAGCATAACCCATGAAATACCAGAGTTTTATTATGAGAGTTTTATGTCTGCTTCTGATCGTTGGTGCCGTCCTTGGCTACAACTCCATGCAGAAAAAAGATAGTGATACCGAAAAAGACCAGCAGATCGCCAGTCTGACAACCAGAGTGGAGGCCTTGGAAAAACAGCAGGATGAGATATTAAGTGCCCTTGAAGAGGCTGCAAAAGCGCAGGAAGAGGCGAAGAAAAAGGCAGAAGAGGAAGCGAAGAATCAGAAAGCCCAGACGGAAGAAGCGGCTTCCGGGGATGCTTCCGAGGACGCGAAAAAAGATGACAAGAATACAGATGAGACAGAGGCTGAGGACGCTTCTTCTGAGGAAGAAAGTGAAGATCTTGTCTACAAAAACGGGACCTACACAGGAGACGGCCAGGGCTTTGGCGGCAATATCCAGGTTCAGGTTACACTTGAAAATGACACGATTACAGACATTCAGGTGGTAAGTGCACCAGGCGAAGACTCTGCATACCTTTCCCAGGGACAGGGCGTGATCAGTACCATTCTGGCTGCCCAGAGTACAGATGTTGACACCATTTCCGGAGCAACCTTCAGTTCCACTGGAATTATCAACGCTGTAAATGATGCACTTGGAAAGGCGGAAAATCAATGAAAAAGAGACAGAGAAAAATCCGGCTGATCCGCGCCGGCATCCAGCTTCTGTTTTTCATTTTTGCTCCGGCACTTTTTTCCACAGCATTCGCAGGCGTGAAGTCCGTTTTTCAGGCAATCGCAGCACATCAGGCAATCAGCTGGAATTCCTTTCTGGATGTGACTGCTGTGCTGCTGGTGGTAACCTGCCTGTTCGGACGGCATTTCTGCGGATATGCCTGCGCATTTGGTTCCCTTGGGGATGCATTGTACGAGCTGACTGTGTTTATCCGCCAGAAGGTTTTTCATAAAAAAGGCCGTCACGGATACTCAGAAAAAGCCATCCGCATTTTGCAGAAGGTGAAATATATCTGGCTTCTGGTGCTTCTTGTATCTATCCTTACCGGCTGGTACAGCAAGCTTCAGGGCATGAGCCCCTGGGATGTGTTTTCCATGCTCACCGCTGGCAGACTTCCCGGTGCTACCTACAAGGTGGGGATTGTGCTGCTGATTCTGCTCATGATCGGAATGTGCACTCAGGAAAGATTTTTCTGCCAGTTCCTCTGCCCAATGGGCACAATTTTTGCTATAATGCCTATAGCGCCCTCTGCGCTGTTCAACCGTGACAGAGGCACCTGTCCGGCGAAATGCGGAGCCTGCAAAAAGCGCTGTCCTGCTCATCTGGACATTGACGGTGATACCCCTCTCTCAGGAGAATGTATCTGCTGCCACGCCTGCCAGGGAATCTGCCCGAAGAGGAACATCCGGATCGGGATTCCGAAGGCGAAAGATGAGAGCCTTTTTTAAACACGAGCTGGGAAAAGATGGGCGAACGCTATTGGAAAATAAGAGAAAATAAAATCAGAAAGAACAGGATATGAGTAAAAAAAGAAGTAAAGTAAGATTTCAGAATGAAGTCGATTTAATTAAGGTACATTATAAAAAGCAGTCCAGAGGTCAATCACTTACCTGCTTGGATATGTTTAATGGGAGAAGGCATTTGAGAAAGAGAAGTGCGGCAGGAATCCTCTGCGGCAGCCTGCTTCTCACTGTCATTTCTGCAATAGTACTGGGAAAAACAATTACAGTTGTTTATGCATCTGACATAGAAAAATACACCAACGCAGATTTCGCAATGGACACGGTAGTTTCCGAAACCCTTTACACCTCAGGCGCGGACATCAATACCCAGATTGGTGAAAAGCTCCGCGAAATGGAAACCACCCTCCTTTCCTGGACAGAGGAAAACTCCCAGATTTCCCAGCTGAACAATGCTGATGGCAAGACCATGGAAGTTTCTGATGATCTTGCCGCCGACCTTGAGAAAATCCGCCAGCTTTCCCAGGATTCCAACGGTGCTTTTGACCCCACCCTTGGAAAAATTATCCGCCTGTGGGACATTGCCGGCGAGAACCCTCATGTCCCAGATCAGTCCGAAATCGACACCCTTCTTCCCGAAGTGGGCTACGAGAAAATTCAGGTGGACGGAAACAATGTAACCCTTCTTGATGGCTGTACCCTGGATCTTGGTGCCGTTGGAAAAGGCATGGGCTGTGATTTGATCATGGATTACCTGCAAACCCAGCCAGATGTCTTCGGTATGATCCTGAACCTTGGCGGCAGCAGTGTCATGACCTACGGCGAAAAGCCCGACGGCTCCTCCTGGAAAGTAGCCCTTACCGATCCCCGTGACACGGAAGGCGACTATCTTGGAGCCATCACCCTGGACGCCAACCAGTTCCTTTCCACCTCTGGTGACTACGAAAAATACTTCATAGAAGATGGAATCCGCTACCACCACATTCTGGATCCAAAGACCGGCTATCCTGTACAGAACGGTCTCACCTCCGTCACCATCGTCTGCGACCAGGGCTACCTGGCCGACGGCCTCTCCACTGCCTGCTTCGTTCTGGGTCTGGACGCCGCGAAACCTCTTTTAGAGAAATATGATGCAGAAGCCGTATTCGTTGATGAAGACAAAAATGTGTATGTGACAAGTGGATTGATGGATAAATTCGAATTAATGAAAGACGGATATGTAGTAAACGAATTATAAGTTGTCCATGATAAATTCATAGAAAATGATAACTTATGGAATAGCAAGAAGAGCTCCCGACGATAGTTCAAAACTATCGTCAGGAGCTCTTTTTCAATCAACAGCATTTGGGCTGAATATATTCCTAAGCGGGGCATTCAAGGCGCGCCTTTAATGGAGCGGAGATCCACTGCTTACGAAGACTTAACATCGAAGGCTCTCCTGAGATGTTTAGTCGCAGTTAGCAGTTAGCTCCGCGGAATGTTGCGCCTCCCCGCGTGGAATATATTCAGCCCAGATGCGTACGGTGGTAACATATTACGGAATCCTCTTAAGCACTTCCTTCGTCAGCACTCCAATCAGCAGTCCTGTAATCACTCCCGACACCATCAGCGCCGGAGCATAATAATACAACAGTCCCACCGTATGCGTTGCCGGAATCGCCACCAGCAGCTGACCGATGTTATGGGAAACGCCACCAGCCACACTTACACCCAGCTGCCCGAATCCAATCTTATTTTTCACAAAAACCATCACAATCAAACTAAGGGTCGCCCCCGCCAGGCTATACATAATACTGGAGCCGCTTCCAAACATAAAACCGATAATAAAAATTCTCACAATGGAAACCAGCGCCGCTTCTTTCCACGTATACCTCTCCAGCACAAAAAGCACCGCCAGATTTGCAAGCCCTAGTTTCATTCCTGGAATTCCCGCAAAAAACGGAATCAACGATTCCACATACCCGAAAATAATGGCAATGGCTGCAAACAGCCCAAGATACGCTGTCTTTTTCTGATTCATCACTTACACCACTGCGTCAAATCCACTTTCGGAATCCTGTGAATCTGAATCGCCCTCTCCCTGAATGACTACTCTGTTTGGCAGGCACACAATATATCCGCCTGCACTGCCCACTGCCGGCTGCTTCATGCAAAGATGATCCGGGCAGTCCGCCTCTGTCATCTTTACCTCGCCGTCCTTAATTTCACACACATTGGTATCCCCAATCTGGATCACCTGATCCTCCGCCAGTGAATAAGTCCCATAAAGTTCCCCATCCACCGTAATCTGGATCGACCCATGAGTTCCATGTGGAACCGCATAAACAAAAATACAAAGCACCACTGAAATAACCAATAGTGCACCAATAAATACCGCTTCTTTCTTCTTCAAAAATGATACCTCTTCATTAATAGCTTTAACCAAAATCATCATATCATAGAACCATGTTCCACAAACGAACCATTAGTTTATGATATAAGAAATACAGAGATTTTTCAACCTATTCTAAAATCCATTTTTGAGAAAAAATCGCAACAGAGAGAATGACTGTTATTCACAGAGGAAACGGTAACGGGTGGCTGTTCCTTTCCACACCGCTTTTTATTGTAATTTCCCACGGAATATGCTATTGTATAGTTTGAAAGTCTGTGTGCCGTGCGGATCGCGGGAATGATTTTTCAAACACGTTCCAGGCCGGCGGCATTGTTGAAGAAATGTAACGATTCAGAAAACACTGGACAGTTACACAGAAATATTAGAAAGAAGGTGAAGCTATGGTTGAATTAGACCAGTTCAAGAGCATTCTTGCAACATACACAGAACCATTAGTGGAAGTGAGGGATTCACTTTGACCTGGCTAACAAAGAAAAGCGGGTTGAAGAATTAGAGCGTGAAATGGAAGCGCCTGATTTCTGGGACAATGCAGAAATATCCCAGAAGAAAATGAAAGAATTAAAGAGCATGAAGGACGACATGGAAACCTATCAGAATCTGGTAACCCAGAAAGAAGATATGGAGACCCTGATCGAGATGAGCTATGAGGAAAATGATCCGTCCATGATCGAAGAAATCCAGGAAATGCTGGATGAGTTCCAGGCACAGTTTGACAGTATCCGTGTGAAGACACTTCTTTCAGGAGAGTATGACGGCGAGAATGCCATTATCAAACTGAATGCAGGAGCTGGTGGAACAGAAGCCTGCGACTGGTGCAGTATGCTGTATCGTATGTATACACGCTGGGCTGAGCGCAAGGGCTTTTCAATTGAAGTTCTGGACTATCTGGACGGCGATGAAGCTGGTATAAAATCTGTTACGTTCCAGGTAAACGGAGAGAACGCATACGGACTTCTGAAGTCTGAGAAAGGTGTTCACCGTCTGGTACGTATTTCCCCGTTCAATGCGGCTGGAAAGCGCCAGACCTCTTTCGTATCCTGCGATGTAATGCCGGATATTGAGAAAGATCTGGACGTAGAAGTCAATGATGAGGACATCCGTATTGATACCTACCGAAGCAGTGGTGCCGGCGGACAGCATATCAACAAGACCTCATCCGCTATCCGTATCACTCATTTCCCAACAGGAATCGTGGTACAGTGTCAGAATGAGCGTTCCCAGCATATGAATAAAGATAAGGCTATGCAGATGCTGAAAGCGAAGTTATATCTTCTGAAACAGCAGGAAGCAGAAGCCAA
>ERZ827363.3075-NODE-3075-length-13158-cov-4.834618_pt1 | contig 13158 bp, 9 predicted proteins | sample MGYA00519776_ERZ827363 | MGnify/ENA primary metagenome ERZ827363 (study PRJEB31778, sample SAMEA3449288) | human gut metagenome | biome: human gut; feature: human-associated habitat; material: faeces | place: United Kingdom | collected 2010/2012 ...
AGACGTCGGTGCATTGATCAATGGGAAAGGAGCCATAGGGAAAGGAGCGATCATCGCATCCGAAGTATAATACATCTTCTGCCAGGGGCTCCGTTTTTCGTAGCTTCCCAAATCCGATTGCCGCTGACGGATTTCTCCTCCGCTATTCGCATCCGTATTCGGTGTCCAATCGAAAGCCTCTCCATAATGATCCAGTACTTTCAGAATCATATAACCGTAGTCCTCGTTATATTCTCCCCCTGCTGCTGCCAATTTACTTTTAAAAGCTTCCAGATCGTCTCCTTTCAGTTCTTTGTAGGTCATAACCGGATTCGGACGGGTATCCGAATTACTGGAATTCCACAAATCATAGGTACCTTCTTTTATAAAAGAAGAACTCTCGGTCAGGATGATGGTACAAGCATTCCTGATCACCCGGGTCTCTTTCACATTCGACACTTTGATATCGATTTCATATTCACCTACCGGTACGTTCAAAGTACCCTCGGAAAATTCCAACCGTCCTCCCACCGGATTGACTTGAAAGGTCGGATAAGTCTGCATAGAATATTTAGCGGCTACCTGTTCCCAGGTTGTATCCGTCTCCGAATTAATCTTTTCTTTCCAGAAAGTAATCTCACTTTCGGAATACCAGGTCTCTTCGGTTTTTCCGGTTTCTCCTCGAATTCTATAATCTGTCCTTCTTCGTTTGTGTTCATGATACCGAAACGGCTAGCTTCCTTAAGTGGTACATCAAGAACTGCTACAGTAAGACTCGCGTTGTTGTCTTTGTGTGCTTGGAGCATATCATCATAGTCCATCTTGTAAATATGGTCACCAGACAAGATTAAAACGTATTCAGGATTGACGCTGTCGATATAGTCAATGTTTTGGTAAATAGCGTGGCTGGTACCTTCAAACCAACGATTACCTTCACTAGCTGAGTAAGGTTGAAGAATTGATACACCAGAGTTAACACCATCCAAGCCCCAACTTGAACCATTTCCGATATGGTTGTTCAAAGCAAGTGGTTGATACTGTGTAATGACACCAACATTGTTAATCCCTGAATTGGCACAGTTTGACAAACCAAAGTCAATGATACGGTAGCGTCCACCAAACTGAACAGCTGGTTTGGCAATACTTTGGGTCAATTTTCCAAGACGAGTTCCTTGCCCACCAGCAAGGATCAAAGCCAACATTTCATTTTTCATGAATAGTCCCCCTCATGATTTTTAGTTTCATCCTCAAAAGGATGACGAGACAATCAGTCGAAACTGATTATGACAATTAAAGTAAGTTTTTTCACCAATGGTAACAGTTCGAAAATCAAAAGCATCTTAGAATTGTGATTATCTTTCTATCACCCCGAAAAACAAATCGTGTACACGTTTAAGTCTACCCTTTATTTCAAGCGACGTTTAACACGCCAGATACTTGCTCCAAGAGCTGGCAATGTGAAGCTAAGGGTATTTTCATAATCCTTCCACTTCGCTTTTTGGGTACGGGTTTCAGGATTTCCTTCTTTCCAAACACCACCGAATTCTTCCATCTCAGTGTTAAGCACTTCTTGGTAGATACCAGCTACTGGCAATCCAATAGTGAAGTTTTGACGTTCCACTGGAGCTAGGTTGAAGACACAGACGAGGAAGTCACCCTTATCGCCTTTGTCATCCTTACGAATGAAGGAAAGAACACTTTCAGCACGGTTATCCGCATCGATAATCTCAATACCATCGTAAGAATCATCAATCTGCCAGAGAGATTTATGGTCCTTGTAGAAAGCATTCATATGGCTAGTAAAGGCCTGCATCTTCTGGTTCATCTCATCTTCAAGATTACCCCATTCGAGTTGATAATCAAACTTCCACTCCAAGAATTGACCAAACTCAGAACCCATAAAGAGCAATTTCTTACCTGGGTGACAGAGTTGGTAAGCATAGAGGTTACGAAGACCAGCAAATTGATTATAGCGGTCACCCCACATCTTATGCATCATGCTCTTCTTACCATGAACCACTTCATCATGTGAGAAAGGTAGAACATAGTTTTCATTGAAGCAATACATGAAACTGAAGGTCATCAGATTGAAGTCATACTGACGGTAAACTGGATCTTCTGCGTAGAATTTGAGGATATCGTTCATCCAACCCATATTCCATTTGAAGTCGAAACCTAGACCACCTTCTTCAATCGGTTGGGTGATTGGCGTTGCTGCAGTTGATTCTTCCGCAACCATCATAACATCTGGATAGCGTTTTTTAATTTCACGATTGAGTTTTTGAAGGAAGCCGTAGCCTTCCAAGTTACGATTTCCACCGTCCTTGTTAGGCATCCATGGACCTTCATCATAGTCCAAATAGAGCATGTTAGATACTGCATCCACTCGGATACCATCGATATGATAATTTTCAATCCAGTAAAGAGCACTTGAAATAAGGAAAGACTGAACTTGATTTTTTCCTAAGTCAAAGTTAAGTGCGCCCCAACGATAGTTATGAGCTCGATCATGATCCTGATATTCGAAAGTTGGTGTACCATCGAAGTAGGCCAAAGCATCGTCATTCTGTGTATAGTGACCTGGGACCCAGTCTACCAAGACACCGATATTATTCTGGTGACATGCTTCTACGAAATCTTGAAATTCTTCTGGTGTGCCATAGGTATGCTCAAAAGCAAAGTAACCCATAAGCTGGTAACCCCAACTCATCCCAAGAGGATGAGCCATGAGTGGCATGAATTCCACGTGAGTATAGTTCATCTCAACCAAATATGGAATCAACTCTTCTTTCAATTCTTTGAAAGTATAAGGTTGACCATCCTCTTTTAGTTTCCAAGATGATGCATGAGCTTCATAGATATTAACCGGACGTTTTTGGAAACCAAAGCGTTTACGACGACCCATCCAAAGGCCATCCTTCCACTTCTTAGTTTTCTTCTTACGAATCACAGCTCCTGTTCCAGGACGAGGCTCTAAGTAAGTCGCAAAAGGATCCATCTTTTCGACGACTTGACCTCCCTTACGTTTCACCAAGAACTTATAGAGTTGTCCTTCCTCTGGGAGAGCTGAAGTCGCCTCCCAAACACCGATATGGTTTTTGGTCATATCCAGAGGTTCATCAAACCAACCTGTGAAATCTCCAATTACCTGAATCTGCTCAGCATGAGGGGCCCACACACGGAAGATAAAACCTTCTTCTCCCTCTAATTCATGCACACCCAAATAATTCTGAAGGTGGAAGTTCTCACCTGTTCCAAATGTGTACATGGCTTCATCGAGATTCATACCATCACTCCTTTCTTAAACTAGCCTTGATAGTTCTAACTATCAAGAAATTAAAACATTGAAATATATGTAAATACACTAGAAAACCCTTCAGACCGATAGGGCTTACAAGTAAACAAAACCACTTATGTAAGCGTTTACTGTATTATAACATTTTTTGACATTCTTGTCAGTAAATCTCCAAATCTTTTTTCATATTATCGAACACAAAAGTCTTACGTAATTTTCCAGAAATATGTAATTCAACAATACCTGAATCGTACTCAGCTTTTGCGACATAGAGATTATCGTAAATATCTGCATATGAACGATATGAAAATTCTTGTACGGTTTGCTTACGCTCAATTAATTTGGCAACTTTAGCAACCAAGTCTTTCTTAAGAGTCACTTGATTCCAATCCACCTGATTAACAGCATCAGGGGCATTGTAGCTATTCATGGCACGCTTAACATCCGCTTCCGTGTAATTTCCATCTTCACCTGTTGCAACCATCTTACTACGCTGGAATTCTTGTCCCAACTGCATGAAACACATCCCTTGCATACTTAGATTAAGAGCATTTGCCAAGTAAATACGTTTTTCAATATCTTCTGGCGAATCATGTGGATGCAAATGATGCATAAGGTCATTCAAATTGTAGTTGTCGTGCGCTTCGATATAGTTGAGGACCTGACCTGGCATGAGGTAGTTTACAAAACCACGGCTACCAAGCAGACTCTTGGCAATCTGGTCTTCCAATGGGGCTCCAGACACATAGCCGTTATTGATGTACCCATAGACCTCTGCCCCCTTGACCGCGTCACGCGCATTGTCATTGAAAAATCCGATTCTAGGCATCAAGGCTGCATTATCCTTCTTGCCCTTTTGGTCTACAGGAAGTCCAATTCCCATATCCCATCCTTCACCATAAAGAAGGATCCTAGGATCAATATCATCCATGGCCGAACGAATGGCATTCATCGTAGCAACATCATGTAAGCCCATAAGGTCAAAACGAAAACCATCCACTCCAAATTTTTCTGCCCAATAGGTTAAGGAATCAATCATATACTTACGGTACATTTCCTTTTCACTGGCTGTCTCATTTCCACAGCCTGATCCATCTTGGAAAGACCCGTTGTCATGCATACGGTAGTAATAAGCCGGCACAGATAGTTGGAAAGGAGAGCTGTAAGATGAGTAAGTATGGTTATAAACCACATCCATGATAACCCCTATTCCTGCTTCATGGTAGGCCTGAATCATTTTCTTAAGCTCTAAAATTGGTGCCACGGGATTCTTTTGATCAGCAGCAAACTGACGGTCTGGAACATTGTAATTCTCAGGATCATAGCCCCAGTTGTAGAGCAACTTACCATCTTTATCATAGGTTTTATGGTGATCAAAGACCGGTTGCAGTTGGACATAGTTGTAGCCCATACGTTTGAGGTAATCAAAGCCAGTCACATCTCCATGGGCATTTTTAGTCCCTTTCTGACAGGCACCTAGATAGGTTCCTCTATAGGACTTCTTAACACCAGATGTCTCTGAAATTGAGAAGTCACGGAGGTGCATTTCACAGATAACGGATGAGCAAGCATTTGCCTTACGCCAGCTCGCTTTTTGTTTGGTAACCTTTTCATACCCTCTTGGGACAAGTCTCTGTGGATTGACCACCAAACTTTTTTTATTATCTAAGCTAAGAGCGATACTGTAAGGGTCTCTCGTATCCTGATAGAAGCTTTCCTCATGATACACACGAAACTGGTAGGTTACCCCATCTAAATCCTTTTTGACAGTGGCACTCCAAACACCGTGAGTATTCATCTCATGACGGTCCTTATTGACACTGGTTCCTCGGCTCATCTTAATGATCTTAGGCTTTTTACTGCCCTTTTTAAAAAGTAAGAGCTGCACACGACGAGCTAGAGGTGACCAAAGGCGAAACTCTGTAGCCCCTTTTTCATACTTATGACCTAACCATCCTTGAAAGCCCCACTTCTGGTCAAATTCCTGTCTTCGGAGAGCCATATCAAAGGCATGCTGGTCGCGACCTTCGAAACTATGGCTAGTCAAGGCTGCCTGTTTAGAATAATAAACCGTTGGATCACCTTCAACTATCCAAATAGCATTGGGAGCATCCCCTAGGAAGCGTCGGACACGATAATCATGTGTTTGCCTCGACCAGTCTTCCGTTTTGACCAAAAGATTGACAGAATCAATAAAACGATTGGAGGGAGAAGTAACCTGACCAACAAGGCCAAAATCATCTTCACGTGAAAAATGGGCTTCTTCGCCCCAATAACCATCTAGCCACTTCCACATACTGTATCTGGAATAGTCGCCATGCATACTATGAAAATGAACGGTTAATAAATTGTCCATTTTTTACTCCTTAGTTTTTGTTACTCACTTTTTCTCCTATTATAGCAGAAAATGTTCGTTTTGTAAGCGTTCTTATGGAATATTTTGCAATTTTTTGGTCTATTTTGAACATAAAAAAAGAATGAGAAAACAAATGGCAAAACACTCATTTTTCTCATTTCTTTTGTCGATTTTAATTCCTTTAGAACTAGGCTTGAGACTCTTTCCAGTCCATTATTCTTGAGTCATCAAAACCTTACGTGGTTTGGTACCTTCAGCTGGTCCGATAACACCTGCTTCTTCCAATTCTTCCATCAAACGAGTGGCACGGTTGAAACCAACTGACAGACGACGTTGAATCATGGAAGCACTTGCTTTTTGTGTTTCAAGGACCAAAGCCTTGGCCTCTTCAAAGAGTGGGTCACCTTCTGAGCTACCACCATTGGCAGAGGAACCTCCACCAAAATCATTTTCAGAAACTTCACCAGGATCAAAGCTCTCATCATAGTCAGCTGAAGCCTGATCCTTGATAAAGGTCACAATACGTTCTACGTCATCGTCAGAGATGAAGGAACCTTGCAGACGAACAGGGTGGTTTTCATCAATCGGTTTGAAAAGCATATCCCCACGTCCGAGTAGCTTTTCTGCCCCATTTTCATCTAAAATGGTACGACTATCTGTTCCCGAAGACACGGCGAAGGCCACACGAGATGGCACATTGGCCTTAATCAAACCGGAGATCACATCAACCGACGGACGTTGAGTGGCGAGAATCATGTGAATTCCCGCAGCACGCGCTTTTTGTCCCAAACGAATAATAGCATCTTCCACTTCCTTACTAGCTACCATCATCAAGTCAGCCAACTCATCAACGATAACCACAATTAAAGGCAAGGGAATCTGTTTTTCTTGCGACTGGGCATTCCAATCTTCCACCTTGGCATTGTAGCCAGCAATGTTACGCACGCCAAACTTACTAAAGAGTTCGTAACGATTTTCCATCTCATCTACCACTTTTTGAAGAGCCTTGGCGGCCTTACGTGGGTTGGTCACTACAGGGATAAGGAGATGAGGAATATCATTGTAAACCGAAAGTTCAACCATCTTCGGATCGACCATGAGGAACTTCACCTGGTCAGGACGAGCCTTCATAAGAATACTAGAGATGATACCGTTAACCGCAACCGATTTACCAGAACCTGTTGATCCAGCCACTAGCAAGTGAGGCATTCGTCCCAGGTCAAAGCTACGAGCCGAACCATCAACCGCCTTACCAAGAGGAACTTCCAAGAGTTTATTAGGATCCGTCTTGGACTGTTCCCAAAGTTCACGGAAAGAAACCGTCGCAATCTCTGAGTTAGGCACTTCGATACCAACCAAAGATTTTCCAGGAATAGGTGCCTCAATACGGACATCTTTCGCAGCTAGAGCCAGAGCCAAGTCATCAGCTAGATTTGAAATGCGATTGACCCGGACCCCAACAGCAGGCTTGACCTCATACTTGGTCACTGACGGTCCAATTTCAGCTCGCTCAACCTTGACATCAATATTGAAACTCTTGAAGGTATCTTCTAAGATTCGAATATTCTTACGAACGATGTTCTTCTCTTTAGATTGACTCTTAGGCTTATCAGGTGCAAAGAGATCTATCTGAGGTAATTTATACTGTAAGAGCTCCTTCGGTGTGAAATCAACCTCGACAGGTGCATCATCTCCCTCAACAACCATAGATGGGGGAAACTCCTCGCTTGGCACATCCTCTGGATAAGGTGCATAATCTTCTTGGAAATCCTCATAATCCTCTGGAGGCAGATTATCATAGTAGTCCTCGGAGGCATAATCACTGATTTCAGGTTCAGGTGCAAAAATCTCAGTTTCTTGTGGTAACTCCTCTGCGGCATCATCTAAGATTTCTCCCGTCTCCTCGTCAACAGTTAAATCAGCCAGACGCTCGGCTTCGGCACGTTCTTCCGCCTCACGTTCTTTCTGAGCCTGACGTTCTGCCTTCTTTTCCTGACGTTGTGCCGTCCGTTCCAAACGCTTCTCAGCCCCTTTCTGCCATGCTTCCTTAGTATACTCCATGATATCCAAGACATCCCAAGGGCTAAGAATGAAAGCACCCAAGAGAATAATCAATACCCCAATCATGAAGCTACCGATATTTGAAAAGAGGAAGGAAATCGGTTGGTATAGGAGAGCCCCCAACATACCACCACCCGCAAAACGAGCTACTTGCACACTGACCAGTTCCCCAAAAAGCAAGTCCTTGGTACCAGGGAAAATATCCAAACCACTCATGCGTTCTAGACTAAAGAGATAGGCGTGAAACTCCAACAAGAGACCCGCGAAGACCATCCAAAATCCTGTTACGTAGTTACTATGTTTACGTAACCATTTAAAGCCAAAGAGATAAACATAGATAGCAAAAATTAAAGGGTACGCCATACTCCCCACAAATACTCGAAAGAGATTATAGAGGGTAACCCCAAAGAAACCCAATCGAAAGACTGGGAAAATTAAGACAAAGGCAAAAAAGAAGGTCCATAGCATTCGCTTAATCGCCTTCTGTCTGTCTAATTCTGCTTTTGTAAGCCGCTTCTTACCGTTCTTAGAAGCCGCCCCTTTTTTCGTTTTTTTCGTTGTAGCCATAGGTGTATTATACCACGTTTTTAGACATGAAAAAAGAGAGACAGGTCTCTCCTTAGATTGAAGACAAAGTCTTTTTTTTGAGACTTTCCTTCTTTTGATATTATTCTTCAATTAATGATGTTGAGTGAACCGGACGATTCTTACCGTCTGGATCAATATATTGGATAGCTTGGTTGATAGCGATAGGAGCTTCACCCATTCCCACAGCAATCAAGTCAATCTTGCCTTCATATTCTGCTGCATCACCGATAGCGTAAACACCTTCTTGTGAAGTTTCAAACTGGGCATTGACAGTAATGCTAGAGCGTTTAAAGTCAACATTCCAGTTACGAAGGTTTTTATTGTTGGTTGAGAAGCCAAAGCTAACAATAAGGGCATCAAGCGGCAATTCCACAACTTCATCTGACTTCACTTTTTGAACAGTCAAACTTTGGGCAAGACCATTTTCACCCTTGATTTCAAGTGGCACATAAGGCGTCATCACATTAACTGACGATTGATGAAGAAGCTCTACACTATGCTCATGGGCACGAAAAGCATCACGACGGTGAATCAAAGTCACGCTCTCAGCAATCCCATCCAAGTGATTAGCCCAGTCAACAGCTGAATCTCCACCACCAGCAATCACAACCTTCTTGCCGGCAAATTGGTCAAGGCTATGCACATTATAGAACAAGTTATTGTCCGCATAATCTTCTTCATTGTCCACACCTAAAGGACGTGGAGCGAAGGCACCATTTCCACAGGCAATGACGATAGCCTTAGACAAGTGTTGGCCCTTACTAGTAGTAATTGTGAAGATACCATCGGTCTTTTCAAAGGTTTGAACTTCCTCTTTCAAATGAATGCTGACACGATCTTCAAAACGCTTAAGCTGAGTCAAGAGGTTTTCTGTCAATTCCGCACCTGTTGTTTGAGGAAAGGCTGGAATATCATAGATTTTCTTCTCAGGGTAGAGGATGGCAGGCTGTCCACCAAGTTCTGACAGACTCTCAATAATATTAACAGTCATGCCACGTAGACCGGCATAAAAGGCAGCCCAAAGTCCTACTGGTCCACCACCAATAATGGTAATATCATAAATCTTTTCTTCTGACATTTTATTTTCCTTCTGCTTTTATCTCTTCTAAAATCTGACGTTCTTCATCCGTAAAATCATAGTTTTCCAAAAGATCTGGTCGACGCTCCCAGGTCTTACGCAAACTCTGCTCCATACGCCAACGTCGAATATTGACGTGGTGCCCTGACAAGAGAACATCTGGCACCTTCATGCCACGAAACTCAGCTGGGCGCGTGTACTGTGGAAATTCCAAAAGCCCTGATGAGAAACTATCATCCTTATGACTAGCTTCCTTACCTAAAACCTCAGGAATCAAACGGACGGTAGCATCTACAATAGTCATAGCAGCTAACTCTCCCCCAGTTAGGACAAAGTCTCCCAAGGAAATCTCGTCTGTCACCAAAGTTTTGATGCGCTCATCATAGCCCTCATAATGGCCACAGATAAAGACCAATTCCTCTTCTTGCGCCAATTCTTCTGCATAGGCCTGATCAAAGGTACGACCCGCAGGATCTAAGAGAATAACGCGAGGTTTTGTGACGTCTAACTTGTCAAAGGTATCAAAAATTGGCTGGGCACGTAGCAACATACCTTGACCGCCACCGTAAGGTTCATCATCTACGTGACGAGCCTTCTCCGCATTTTCACGAAAATTGTGATAGTTGATTTCTAGAAGGCCCTTATCCTTTGCCTTACCAACAATGGAATGCTCTAAGGGAGCAAACATATCTGGAAATAGGGTCAAGATATCAATCTTCATCGTCTAATCCTTCCATGAGCTCAACCTCAACACGTCCAGCTGCAACATCAACATCAAGAACTACAGGTGGGATGTATGGCAAGAGCAAATCTTTTTTGCCTTTACGTTTTACTACCCAAACATCATTAGCGCCCGGTTGGAGAATCTCTTTGACCTGACCGATCAAAGTATCGCCTTCATAAACATCAAGTCCAATGATCTCATGGTAGTAAAATTCACCGTCATCAAGGTCTGTTAGATTTTCCTCAGCAATCTTAAGACTGCAGCCTTTATACTTCTCTACATCATTGATATGGTAAAGCCCTTTAAACTTAACGATATCAAAGTTCTTATGCTTACGGTGACTCGCAATCTCGACATCCATGATGTAATTATCTTTGTCATCAAAAAGGGCTAGGACACTCTTCTTCTTAAAACGCTCATCCGCAAAATCTGTTACAGACAAAACACGAAGTTCCCCCTGCAAGCCCTGTGTATTTACAATCTTTCCAACGTTATAGTATGTCATTGCATTTCCTTATTATCTGTTTACTTATTCAAATAAAACCACAACTCGACCAAGGGCTTATCATCATCTGACAGCCATCACAAAACAAAGGTTTTTCTTTGGGGCGAGGTCTCGTTATTTATGATTTTAAAGTGGTATAAAATGTCTGACCTAGGCCAGTCAACCCCTCTATTTTATCAAAAAGGACACAAAAAAACCAGCTTTCTCTAGCTGGTACTTATAGTCCGTACGGGATTCGAACCCGTGTTACCGCCGTGAAAAGGCGGTGTCTTAACCCCTTGACCAACGGACCATATATTCATTAACAGAACATATCCCATTATATCAAAATTTAACTAATTGTCAAGCACTAAATTCTAAATTTTGCTCTTCAATTAATTTTTTGGCACGTTTGATATTGCTTCTTGAGATTGGACAAGAATACCCTTCTTTCAACAGCAGCTGTTTCTTTTTCTTATCCATTCCAATGATCATACTTCTATTCACGATAAAAGATTGATGGGGACTGAAATATCTCTCCTCCACATCTTTCTCCAAGACATCTGATAAACTTCCCGCAATTTCTTTTTGAAAATTTTTCCCAACTAAGTTTAATTTATAAGCCGAACCAACAGTTTCAATATAAAGAATATCCTTAAATGGAATTTTTATCTTTTTATCCTTAAAGTCATACTCAAAATAATCTGTCAAATCATCATTTCCAATTTGAATAGTTGTCAGGTACTCAATACACTCCTTGATTTTTAATCTAAATAAATCTTCATTCAAATTTTTATCAATAAAATCTAAGGCAGATACTTTATAACGATAGGTAATCGAAGCGAATTCTGATTTTGTAGTAATAAAAACAATAATGGCATAAGGATTTGCTTCTCGTATTTTTTGAGCAATTTCCAGCCCACAATACTCATTGTCTTGGATATGAATATCTAGAAAATATAATTGATGGATATCCGAATGTTGGATATAATTTTCAAATTCCGAAATTTTACCGGTAGAAATCACTTCAAGTTTAATTTCTAATTCCTTAGCAATTTCTGCAATATGTTTTTCTACCCGTATCTGTTGAGAGAGCTCATCTTCTAATAAAAAAATCTTCATTCTTGTTCGTATCCTCCAATCTTCAAAACTTGTAAAAAACGATTTCCTTGCAATTCCGTTTCTAAAAACATCGTTCCATAATTTGCTAAGATTTTTCTCACATTATTTAATCCTAGTCCTCTATTTTCTCCTTTTGTCGAATAGCCTTCTTCATATATTTTTCTAATATCAAAAGTGATTTCATTTGTTGTATTATGAATCACTAAGTAAACAATTTTTGAAATAGAGAAAATAGCAATATGAACTTTCTTTTCTTCTGCTTCTTTTGAAGCTTCCAAAGCGTTTGTCACTAGAATCCCAACGATTCTCACGATATCTAATAAATCAACTGGTAGTTGCTCGATTGGTTCACTCGTTTCAAAGGTCATTTCCACCCCAGCATCTCTTGCATCCAACCAGCCTCGAATCAAAATACTTCGTAAAGCAGAATCTTTGATATTGACCAAGTTGAATCCTGATAATGCTTCTGTATTGATCTCTTTATAACCTTTTTCCAATACTTCTCTATGGATTCTCTGTATTTCTGGAATATTTTCTTCCTCAATAGCTAATGACATAGAAATAACTAAATTTCCCAAATCATGACGAAATCCCCTAACAATAGAATAGAGACTTTGAATTTCAGCCATATACCGACTCATTTGTTGCTCAGAAAATTCTTTATACTCCAGTTCTAAATTTTTACGATACTGATCTCGCTCGATTTTCATATGGAATAAGCTGACTACAAAAGAGAAAAAACAAATCGTTGCCAACATACTCCCAAAATTTTTAAATTGCGCTTGTTCACTAATCCATAAAGCAAAATTAATCACTACAAATATAGCAAAATAAACACAGATGAGTCTCTTTAAATATTTTTCAAATTCTTTCTCATAAAAAGGAGTGAAATCAAATTCAAATAAGTCAATTAACTTCAAAATGATTCCTAAAGAGACCAAACGAATACACATATTGTAGACAATCGAGTAAGCTGCTACTAAAGCATCTCCCAACACTGAAGAGACAATTATCGTCAGAAAAGTTGCTGTTCCTTCAACCGCTAAATAAGTAAAAAAAGAATAAAAAATGGCGCACAAGCGATTCGTCCGATTGGCATAATGATAATAAGGATATAAATAAACCGGCCATAAGAGCATATTTAAATCAGAGAGTCGAATATTTGAAAATAAAGTCACATCTAAAAATACTAAGAGACTTTCAAAAAGAAGAACAAAGGTGCTCAGCAGAAAGATAAATGCAAATTGATGTTCCTGATAGATTTTTTCGTCCACTAATGCAAACGTCAGAACAATGATCCCTCCCAAGAGAAAAGACAAGATTAATGACTGAATCACACAAACTCTCCCACTTTGTTTTTTCTATTTTATTATACTCATGATAGCTGGTCATGGGCGTATGAATTTCAAAATGATTCAGAAGCTTGATGCTGTTGCGGGTATCCTCTGCCGCAATCACATCCACCTCTTTT
>ERZ827363.3104-NODE-3104-length-13060-cov-4.497885_pt1 | contig 13060 bp, 6 predicted proteins | sample MGYA00519776_ERZ827363 | MGnify/ENA primary metagenome ERZ827363 (study PRJEB31778, sample SAMEA3449288) | human gut metagenome | biome: human gut; feature: human-associated habitat; material: faeces | place: United Kingdom | collected 2010/2012 ...
TGGTGTTTGGCTTGATGGCAATTATTCAGGCGTTCGGATTCATGTTCGGTCATGGCGCCGGAAGTAATATCAGCCGGTTGTTAGGAGCTCATGAAAAGGAGCGGGCGAAAGCTTTTTCCGCAACGGGATTTTATCTGGCGGCAGCCTTTCCGGAAACTGCGCAAACGTCCGATTTATGCAAATCCGAAAGAGCGGACAAAGCTGACGTTTTCAAAGAAGAGATAGGGGGGAAGTATGTTCTCAGAAAACAATCAAATTTCAGGCAGACAGGTGTTCCGCCTTCTGACGTATGACTTTCTTGGAATGGGGACGCTACTACTGCCGACAATGCTTGCAGATACGGCAGGGCGCGACGGGATTTTCTGCATTCTGGCGGGGATTTTGTCCACGTTTTTGTACTTGAAATTATTGAGATATCTGTTGAAAGGCATGAAAACAAGTTATCCCGACTTTTTGAAGCAGAAGTGTGGAAAAGTATGTGGTTATGTGCTCTGGGGCGGATATTTTCTGTATTTTATCCTTATGGCTTCGTACACGGCGTATCTGTTTTCCACGCTGATGTTAAATGGTCTTGTGGAAAACGTCAGCTTTTATCTGGTGCTGTTGTTGATATTACTGCTCGCATTTTATGGAATGGCAGGTGGGATCGAGGGCAGGGCAAGAGTGTACGAGATACTGTTCTGGTTTCTGATGATACCGCTTTTTCTGATGTTATTTGCGGCATGCAGGGAGGTGAAGCCTGCCTACTGGAGCCCGGTTTTTGTGGCGGATGGAAAAGAAGTGTTAAGCGGCAGCTATTATGTGCTTTTCTGTTATTCCATGGTGTCAATCGTACTGTTTCTGAAAGAATATGTTGCGGATCGTAAGAAATGCGTTGGCGCAGCAGAAAAAGCGGTCTGGTTTTCCGGCGGCGTATTTGCAGCACTGTACCTGATCCTGATCGGGCTGTTTGGTGTCGAGGCACTGGCTCAGATGAAATTTCCGGCAGTCACGATGATGAGCCGCGTGCAGGTGACGGGCGGATTTTTGAAGAGGACGGATGCTTTTATGTTCAGCATCTGGTTTTTTACGCTGTATGCGATGCTAAACAGCATGGTTTTTTACAGTGGAAATCTGGCTGCAAAAGTGATCCGTGACTGCGGCGGTTATCTGGAAGGGAAAAAAAGAATGCTTCCGTATCTCATCCTGCTTCTTCTGGTGTATGGCGTGACAGTGCTGTTTTACAGAAATCAGCAGTTTTTGGACTGCGTGACATTCCTGCTGTGGAAGATTGGAACACCTTTTGTCGTTGGCGTGCCGGTACTGTTGTGTCTGACCGGAGAGAGAAAAAAACATAATAAAAAAGTGCGTGTGCTGGTGCTGGTATGTTTTTTGTTTGGGTGTCTTTTCTTACAGGGGTGTAATGTCGCAGAACTTGAGGATAAGGCATTCCCGGTTCTTTTGAATATCAGAGATCAGGACGATTTCCAAAATGTGTGGCTGAATCATGAGTATGCAGGAAACAAAGAGGTGGATTACAACCATTTGAAAGTGGTGCTCATTGAGAGGTCTTTTCTGGAAAAAGAGGCGGAAGTGGAAGATATGCTATCCATGCTGGAGCAGGAAAAAGAGGTTCCGTGGAACGCTTATGTGATGACAACGGAAAGCTGTGACCGTCTGGCACAGACCGAAGGGAAACTTGACACGCTGCTTGGAAATTATCTGGAAGAACTGCTGGAAAATACATCGGGCATTGATCAGAAAGCGTACCCGACGCTTGGCATGCTCTATGAGGAGCGGGCGAATCACTTGGAGACACTTTATATTCCTTTTGTGGATATAGAGGGGGAGCAGTCCGGGGCAGTGCAGGATGATACCGGGAAGGAGGAGAAGTCTGGGGCAGTGCAGGTTGATACGGGAAAAGAGGAAGAAGAACAGCAGCCCGGCATGACCGGAAAACCGCAGATTACAGCCTACGAAGTCTGGAAACGTGGAAGGGCGGCGGGGCTTGTCGATACGGATACGGCGCGTGCAGCATTCTTCACACAGAACTTTGCGGATGATTACACCTTACAACTTGCACCGGAACTTTATGTGAAAGTGGATGCAGCTTCCTGTCGAGTCAAAGAAACAGAAAAAATCGGTGTCGGAGGTTTGACAGAGCAGATTGTCGCAGTGACTGTGACAGGAGAAGGCGAAATCTTAAGCGGCACAGTTTCCGCAAGTGAAAAAGAGCAGCTTCTCAACACCCGGATGGAGGACTATCTGAATGCGATCGCTGCACATGCACTTGAGAAAGAAATCGATATCACTAACAGTTACCGGAATCTCGGCGCCGATAACCGCACATGGTATTTTAAGTATCAAAACACTCCTGCCGCTTATGAGAAAGACATCAAAATCCAATATCTGGTAAAAATAAACTGGAAATCGGAATAAATGCAAAGTTTTCGGGAATCATTGAGGATAGAAGGTCGATGAGCGAAACTCGAATTTAGGTTATGAAGATTGCGAAAAATGAACAAAAATATTCAAGACACGCTCCCGCTATGTGTCACTCGCAGCGGTACTGCTCATTCTTCGCAGTACTTCGCAAATTCATTTAAAATCTGCTACGCAGATAGGAATTTGCTCACACCTGAATCATCTTCGCACGGTCTGTGCAGTAAATGCACAGACCTGATTAAAAATGTCGTTCCTGCCTTCTAAGAACCGGCGGTTTCCCAGGTTTTCTTTTGCTCTTGTCAACTTTCCGTAATTTAATTCACGTATCTAAGAGTTTCGTAATTATCTATTACGTTACATAGATAATATAAGATTTTATGAAATCATATGTTTGCAAACTCGTGAAAATGTTAGAAAAATGATGTAATGTAATTATATAACATGAATTTTATTACATTTACATGAATTTGTAAACACACGAAGAAAAAGAAAAAGGTACAATAACAGCAAGTAAGGAGGTCAGACACAATGAAGTATTATTGTAATCCTATCAATGTAAATTATAGATATCAGTTTAATGCAGATCCGAGGAGCACCGGAATCCAGATTGACAGGGAAGCGGCAGATCCATCGATGATCTGTTTTAAAGGAAAATATTATATTTTTGCATCAATGAACCTGAGTGTGTGGGTATCGGATGATCTGGTAAACTGGGAAATACACAGACTGCCGGATAATCTTCCGCTGTATGATTATGCACCGGATGCCAGAGTGAATGGAGACTATGTTTATTTCTGTGCATCGAAAAAAGGTGAAATCTGTAATTATTACCGGACAAAGGATATTATAAATGGATCTTATGAGGAGATAGAAGGAACTTTTGATTTCTGGGATCCAAATCTGTTTTTTGACGAGGATGGCAGGGTATATTTTTACTGGGGATGCTCCAATGAAACACCGGTCTGGGGTGTGGAGTTAGATCCGGCAACCATGAAGCCGCTTGGAGAGAGAAAGCCGCTTATCTATGGAAATCCTTTCACCAGAGGATATGAGAGGATGGGGGTTGACAATAGTATTTTCCCGAACCCCGAAGAAGTGGTAGAGCAACAGTTTCAGGGCTTTTTAAAAATGCAGCATATGACAGAAGATATGCTCCCGAAGGAAATGATTCCACTTGTAAAAGGAATGTTTACAAAGAAACCTTTTATAGAAGGACCATGGATGGATAAATATCATGGGAAGTACTATTTACAGTATGCCTGTCCCGGAGCAGAATATAATGTATATGCTGATGGTGTTTATGTTTCAGATTCACCGCTTGGACCATTTGTGCTGGCAGAGAATAACCCATATTCCTATCATCCGGGTGGATATATGCCGGGAGCAGGACATGGTTCTACGATGTGGGATAGAAATGGAAATCTCTGGCATGCTTCTACGATGAGAATCAGTGTGAACCATCAGTTTGAACGCCGTGTTGGTATCTGGCGCGCCGGTTTTGATGAGGATGGTGAACTGTTTTGCAATCAGCGGTATGGTGACTGGCCGGTTGCAGTGGAAGAAGAGAACACAGATGCATGGGTAAATCCACAATGGTATCTGCTGAGTTATAAAAAATCTGTCAGAGCTTCTTCTTATGAAAAAGGAAAAGAACCGGAACTTGCAGTTGACGAGGATGCAACGACATGGTGGCAGTCACAGACGAAAGATGGCTGGTTACAACTGGATCTTGGAAAAGTGTATGATGTCCGGGCAGTTCAGATTAATTTTGCAGATGATAAAATTGATATTCCGGTACCGGGAGAAATTAAGGGTACAAAAACCCAGCCACGTTATATTGAAGAAAAGGATTATGTGACAAGATGGAAGTTAGAGGGATCCATGGACGGAATTACTTATGAAGTGCTGGAAGATAAGTCCGGTGCAGTGACCGATCTGCCACATGATTTTATTGTGAAAGAACAGGGAATCAAAGTCCGTTATATAAAACTTACAATCTATGAAGTTCCATATCAGCAGAAACCGTGTATTTCCGGTCTGCGTGTATTTGGAACAGGAGATGGAGAAAAACCGCAAAATGCAGAGTTTACAGTAGCGAGAAGCGAAAATGGACTGGACATGACAGTGTCAGCCAAAGCGGAGCAGGCAACTGGATACAATATTTTATGGGGACATAAAAAGGATAAACTGTATCACAGTTATCTGGTATATGGAGAGGAACTCAAAGAGAAAAGAATTGGAGCACTGATCAAAGACAAAAATTATTACGTGCGGGTAGATACTTTTAATGAGAATGGAATTACAGAGGGTAATACAGTAAAAATGGTGTAGAGGTACACGAGTGATAATGCATGGAGGAAAAAATAATGTTTGGAAAGAAAAAACAACAGATAACAGAGACAAATGGCTTTACATACCGGAGGGCGAAAACGTGGCAGATTGCACTTGCGTCCTGTAGTTCGGGAATTGGAATGAGCTTTTATGTATTGCTTGGACTCGCAAGTTATGTTGCAAATGCAGGATATGGAATTGCAACTGCAGTGGTAGGGTTAATTCTTACTGCAACAAGAATTTTAGATGGTGTGACGGATCCAATCATCGCAATTATCATTGATAAAATGAATACAAAATTTGGAAAAATCAGGATTTTAACAGCACTCGGCTGGGCAATTGAGTCACTGGCAGTTCTTATGATGTACTGTTGGGCAAGTGGAAAAGGACATGGAATTGTATTGTTTGTTGTTTTATATTGTGTCTATATTATTGGATATACACTCTGCAACGTAACAGCACAGATTGTTCCTGCAATGCTTACAAATGACCCGAAGCAGAGACCAATGGTAGGTGTCTGGAGCACTGCCTATAATTATCTTGTACCTATGATTTTAAATATTGTAATTACTGTTATGTTACTTCCACAGTATGGAAATGTATATTCCGTTGAAATGCTTGCAGCAGCATGTAAAGTCTGTGTTGCAGTTTCAGCAGCCGGACTGATTTTATGCTGCATCGGTGTTACGGACATTGACAAGCCGGAGAACTTTAAGGGTGTGAGTACCACAAAGAAAAATGAACCGGTCAAATTTAAAGATATGGTGGAATTAGTGAAATCCAACCGTGCATTACAGACCTTTATCGTAGCGGCAAGTTCCGATAAGATCGCAAGCCAGACAGCAAGTCAGGCAGTGGTCACAACGATGTTATTTGGTATTATTATCGGCAATATACAGCTTGGAACAATCCTCAGTGTGATCGGAATGCTGCCGTCTATCGTGTTTGCATTTATTGGTGCAAAATATGCCGGAAAGCACGGAAACAAAGAATCAATGGTGACATGGACTTATGTATGCATGACAGTGACAGCTATACTTGTCGTATTATTTATACTGATCGATCCAACGCTGATCGCGACAGCAGCGCCGATGATGATCGCGTATGTCGTACTTACTTTAATCTTAAATGGAGCTAAAATGTGCGTTACGATGTCAAGCAATGCCATGATGGCAGATATTATTGACTATGAATTAGACAGAAGCGGTAAATTCATACCGGCAGCAGTGACAGGAACTTACAGTTTTATCGACAAACTGGTATCTTCTTTCAGCGCGGCAATCGCAACCGGACTGGTAGCACTGATCGGATATACATCGACAATGCCACAGCCATCCGATCCATCCACACCGGCAATTTTCTGGATGACGATGAGCCTGTACTTTGGACTTCCACTGATCGGTTGGGTATGTACACTCTGCGCAATGAGAAAAACACCGCTCTCAAAAGAAAAAATGGAAGAAGTGCAGAAGAGCATTCAGGAGAAAAAGCAGGCAGAAGTAGAAAAAGTGATTGATGAGATGAAATAAGCAGAGACAAAAAAGTCTGAACACAGACAGAAAATACAGGAGGAATGACAAAGATGAGACAGACGACAGTATTGGATAAAAACTGGATTTTTTATAAAAACCCGGACAGTGTGGAAGGGGAAAACGTAACACTTCCTCACACCTGGAACGCAGTGGATGGGCAGGACGGTGGAAACGATTACTACCGTGGAACCTGTAAATATGCCTGCACATTCAAAAAATCGGAGATGGATCAAAACGGAAAGGCTTATCTGGAGTTTGACGGAGCAGCCATGACGGCAGATGTGCTTGTAAACGGAACAGAGCTTTTCCATCATGAAGGTGGATATTCCAGATTCCGTGTGGATGTCACAGAACATTTAAAAGAACAGAATCAGTTAGAAGTGCTCGTTGATAATTCCGATAACACAAAAGTCTATCCGCAGAAGGCAGATTTCACATTTTACGGCGGACTGTACCGCATGGTGAAGCTGGTGACTGTGCCGGAAAACCATTTCTGCATGGAGTATGCAGGAAGTAATGGTATTAAGGTGACACCGGAGGTAACGATTTTAGACGCCGGAGCAAAAAAGGCAGACGCAGAAGTGACCGTGGAACTCTGGATAGAGGGAAAATCTGCTGACGTTATGGTGACGGTGGGAGATGAGAAAAAGAGTGTTCCTGTAGAGCATGGATATGCAAAAGCAGTGTTTGAACTTACCAATGTACATCTCTGGGATGGCGTGGATGATCCGTATTTATATACGGCAAAAGCGGAACTGTCTGATGGAGACAGCGTAGAGACAACCTTTGGATGCAGAAGTTTTTCCATTGATCCGCAGAAAGGATTTTTCTTAAATGGAAGGTCTTATCCGCTTCGCGGTGTGAGCCGTCATCAGGACCGCGCCGGAGCAGGCAATGCGCTGACAAATGAGATGCACCGTGAGGATATGGAGATCATAAAAGAGCTTGGAGCGAATACCATCCGTCTTGCACATTATCAGCATGCGCAGGAATTTTATGATCTGTGTGATGAAAACGGTATGATCGTATGGGCAGAAATTCCGTACATTACGATGCACATGTCAGATGGAACAGAGAATACATTAAGCCAGATGAGAGAGCTGGTCGTTCAGAATTACAATCATCCATCCATCGTCTGCTGGGGACTTTCCAATGAGATCACTGCAGCAAGTGCCGTAAATGAGGAATTATTGGAAAATCACAGAAAATTAAATGATTTGTGCCATGCACTGGATACGACAAGACCAACGGTTATGGCAGACGTGTTTATGTTAGAGACGGACAGCCCAATGTTAGAGATCCCGGAAATGAACAGCTATAATCTGTATTTTGGCTGGTATTTAGGAGAGTTAGAACAGAATGACAGTTTCTTTGATGCGTATCACAAAACATATCCGGATCGTGTGATCGGACTTTCCGAGTATGGCGCAGACGCCAATCCGGCTTACCACAGTGCAAATCCGGAACGGGGCGATTACACAGAGGAATATCAGTGTATTTATCATGAGCATATGGCAAAAATGATCGAGGAGCGCCCGTATCTGTGGGCAACACATGTCTGGAATCTGTTTGATTTTGCGGCAGACGGAAGAGATGAGGGTGGAAAACACGGTGTGAACCAGAAAGGTCTTGTGACCATCGACCGTAAGCTGAAAAAAGATGCCTTTTATCTGTATAAAGCATATTGGAGCAAAACTCCATTTGTCCATGTATGTGGCAGAAGGTATGTGGAGCGTACCGAAGATGTGACGGAGATCAAGGTTTATTCCAATGAGCAGAGCGTCACACTCTTTGTGGATGGCGTGGAGAGAGAAACATCCGAAGGTTCCAAAGTATTTAAATTCAAAGTTCCAATCACAGGAACACACAAAATTAGGGCAGTGTCCGGTACCTGTGAAGACGAGATCACTGTAAAAAAAGTAGAAAAATCAAATCAAGATTATATATTTAACAAACAGGGAGATGTTGTCAACTGGTTTGACAGGGATGATTTTAAGGCAGACCATTATTCAATCTCGGATACGCTCGGCGAGCTTGCACAGAACGAGATGGCAAATGCAATCGTACAGCGTCTGATGGCGCAGGCATCAGCAAGCCGTGGCGATGTGGCAGAAAGTGTGAAAGATAACCCGGCGTTGCAGCGCATGATGCAGCGGATGACATTAGTCAGCCTTTTAAAACAGGCAGGTGACGCAGTGAGCGAGGAACAGATGAAAGCGCTCAACTACGCATTACAGAAAATCCCGAAAAATCAGGCATAGGAAAGGGATGGTTACGAACATGACAAAAGCAATACAGCAGATTATGCTTGGAACTGTGACAAAGAATGAAAAACAGGCGGCAGAATCTTTAAAGAGGATCAAAGCGGCCGGATATGACGGCATTGAACTGAATGGGTTTATGATAAAACCAACCTCTTTTCTGGTCAGAATGCTCACAAAAGCGGCTGGCATGCCGGTCGGAAAAGGCGGAAATTATGACTGGAATGCCCTTGTGAGAGAGGCAGGACTTGCCGTGACAAGTATCCATGAGGATCTTGGCACGATAAAAAGAGAGCCGGAGACTGTTATCAGGGAGGCTGAAAAATTTGGCATAAAATACGTGGTCATCACCGGAATGTACCGTTTTGATTATTCCGATAAAAATGCAGTGCTTGGCTTGTGTCAGGACTTAAATGCTTCCGGAAAAATTTTAAAAGAGGCGGGCGTGGAGCTTTTATATCACAACCACAACTGTGAATTTTTGAAAGTTGAACCGGGAAAAACGGCATATGATCTGATCCTCTCTGAGACGGATGCTTCGTGTGTGAATTTTGAACTGGATTCCTACTGGCCAACAGAAGCAGGCGTAAATGCACTGGAACTGATGAGAAAGCTTGACACAAGAATGAAGCTTTACCATATCAATGACCGTGGAACAAGACTGTCAAAACCTGCCATGACACCGATCTTAAAATCGGACAGCATGGAACTCGGCTATGGAAACATGGATCTTGTTTCCCTGATCACGCAGGCAGAAAAAGTGAACGTGGATGCAGTGATCTTAGAAAGCCACAAAAACTGGGTGGACAATTCTCCGTTAAAGTCCATGGAGTTAAGTGCAGAGTTTATGAATCAGTATGTTCGTTAGTGCATAGCTGGAAGGAGGAAACGCAGGGAATGGAAGAACTGAAAATGCATTTTATCACCTCAGACCGCGGGTACCGCGAGGGAGAGGTATTTGTATATGAGCAGAAATTTACCGTGAAAGATGTGAAGAAAGCAGTGTTCACAGCAACCGCACTCGGAGTATATGAGGCAGAGATCAATGGCGTCAAAATCGGAAAACAGATGTTTGCACCAGGATATTCCTACTATCCGAGGCGTGTGCTTTACCAGACTCATGAGGTGAGCGCACTGCTTCGTGAGGGTGAGAACACATTGCGGGTTTATCTTGGACAGGGCTGGTATTGCGGCCGTTTCCTCTGTGAGAACAAGACACAGATTTACGGGGAAAAACCTGCAGTATCGTGGATTTTAAACATCGAGGATGCGGGTGGCGTCCGGGACATTGTATCCGGCGAGCAGACGGACGAACTGGAATCTCCTTACGAATACGCCGGGGAGTATGACGGTGAGATTTATTTTGCGGATGGAAGAAATCAGGTGATCGGACATCCGGTATCTTTCAAAAACGAACTGGATTTTGCGTTGGAGCCGACATTGACCGAAGTCACGTTACAGGAAGAGATGGAGGTGAAAGAGGCAAAGCAGACAGGAAAAGTGACGATTCTTGATTTTGGACAGAACTTTGCCGGAATTGTTGAAATTAATCCTTCTTTTCTCACAAATGAGACAATTACAATCCGCCACGGAGAGATTTTAAATGCAGATGGAAGTCTTTACACTTCCAATTTGCGGAAAGCAAAGGCAACTATCATCTATCATGCCGGAGCGGAAAAGAAAAAATACCGTCCGCGTTTTACCTATATGGGATTTCGATATATGGAACTCTCAGGCGTAGATTATCAGTCGGGCATGATCAAAGCGTATGCGCTTCACACCGATATGAAGCGCACCGGATACTTTTCGTGTGAGAATCCAATGGTTCAGAAGTTATATGAGAATCAGGTCTGGGGGCAGAAATCCAACTATGTGGAAGTGCCGACCGACTGTCCGCAGCGGGATGAACGTATGGGTTATACCGGGGATGGTCAGGTGTTTGCACGCACCGGAGCCTACAATTTTGACACCAATGATTTCTGGAAAAACTTTTTGCGTGATCTGGAACTGGGACAGCTTGACAACACGGAAGGGTATGTGTGTGCCACTGTGCCGCAGACCGGACCTGCCGGAATTGGTTTTATCAGCATGTTAGGCTGGGGAAATGCAGTCACAATTTTACCGGAAATGCTCTATCAGCAGTTTGGAGACGAGGAAGCACTGCCACGCCAGTACGAGAGCATGAAACTTTTTGTGGAGGCGGAAATCCGGAAAATGGGAAAGAAAAATCTCTGGATTGGACCTTCTTTGGGAGACTGGCTTGCAATGGGAAAAGGGATCGCATGGCAGGCAATGCACAACAATCCGGTATCGAATGCCTTTATCGTACATGATCTGAAGGTCATCAGCGAGACGGCAGAGCGTCTTGGGAAAAAAGCTGATGCAGACAGATACCGCAGACAGCTGGAAGCCACAACGAAAGCATATATTGAGAAATTCGTGAGCAAAAAAGGAATTGTGGCAAAAGATTATCAGTCTGCTTATATTATGGCATTAAAATTTGTATTGCCGGAGGGAGAACTGCGGGAACTGGTGAAGAAGAATTTTGCTGCCAATATCCGCAAAAATGGTCTCCAGACAGGATTCTTTGCAACGGAACATCTGCTTCCACTTTTAGTGGAAGCGGGAGAGACAGAACTCGCCTATGATATCCTGCTACAGGAAGGCTGTCCGGGCTGGATGTATCAGATAAAATGCGGTGCGACCACGACATGGGAGCGCTGGGATGCATTAAAACCGGATGGAACGGTCAACGAAGAGAAAATGGCAGGTTCCGGCGACAATATGGTTTCTTTCAATCACTATGCATTTGGCAGTGTCGGAGAATTTTATTATCAGTATATTCTCGGAATCAAACCACAGAAACCGGGTTTTGCAGAATTGCATTTCGAGCCGTATCCGGACAGACGGCTTGGCGGTGTGAGCGGAAGTTATCTCTCAAGAGCAGGAAAAATTGAAAGCTCCTGGAAGTATGAGGAGGATGGCTGTCATATCTCATTGAATACGCCGGTAAAATCGGAAGTGGTTTTGCCGAACGGACAGAGGGAGACAGTGGAAGAAGGAACCTATCAGTGGCTCTGCTGAAAACAATTTGGGCAAATAAGAACACTTTTTTGAACAAAAAGTGTTCTTTTTTTGCGCTCATTTATCCGCGCTCTGCTTCTTTTTCCCGTTCAGGCTGACGTTCCACTTTCAAAATACTGTCGATATTCTTCTTAATAACGTCGTATTCCTTGACCTGCTTTTTCAGCTTCCCATAGTCGGCATACAGGGCTTCTTTCTGCTCTTGAAGTGCTGCGTACTCTGCTTGCAGGGCGGCAAGGCTTGGTAGCTTGGTTATCCCCGCCGCCTTAATTGCCTTTGCCGCTGCTTCATAGAGAATAATATCGCTCTCATGGGCTGTCCGGTATTTCTCCTTATCCTTTGCCTTGCGGTATGCAGCATAGACGGGCTTGGTCTTTTGATAGGTATTGATACTCTTGATAAGCAGCGTCATATCAGTAAGACGTTTTTCAACCTCTTTCAAGCTGTCTGCTGCCTGTTCGCTTGCTGCGGTAACTTCCGCAATTTTCGCGGTCAACTCTGCGTACTGTTCAATCTTATGTTCCGTCAAGAAATTCATGGTCTTTGCTGCCTGTTTCAGATTGTGGATTTTCGCCCACTGTTCATAGCCCTTACTCTGCGCTGCCTTGATACTGTTCTCAATGTCGATAAGCAGCGACACGCCGCGCTGCTCTCTGGGAGCTTTCGCCACCTTTGTCCGTCTGCCCGCTATCCGTTCCCTTACGGCTTCCTCTGTATAGTCTGCGCCGAGGGTTTTAAGGCGGGTGAAGCGTTCCTGTCCGGGGGCGCGGCATGATACATATTTCCCCGGCTTTATCTCATAGCCCGCCGCCTGTAACCGCGTTAGCAATTCCTCAAAACTGGAAACTTGGGGGATAAGCGCGTCAACAGTGGTTTTCAGCTTGCCTTTCCAACTTGTACCCGTCTTTTCTGCCTGGTACTCCGCATAGCTCTTTCCCTTGCTGCCCTTGCCGGGGACGACAACGGACAAGCCATTTTCCCGGCACAGCTTGTCGCTCATGTTCCGTATGCCGTAATAGCTCCTTTTGTTGGAATTGTATTTATGGTGGTCTACAAAGTTCACCGCGCAAAAAATGATATGGTTATGGACGTGTCCTTTGTCAATGTGCGTCGTGAGTACATACTCATGCTGCCCCTTTGTTACCGCGTCGGCAAGCTGCTTTCCGATTTCATGGGCTTTCTGATAATCGACTTCCCCCGGCTCAAAGGACTGTATCAGATGAAAGGCTAAATTGTTCCCCTTTTGGAGTGCTTGCGACAGGGTATATTCAAACTCAATATCTGCCGTTTCATAGGAGCAACCGAAAGAGGACACAAGCATTTTCCCGTCCGTCTTGTCCGGGTTTTCGATATAGTCAAGGGCTTTGCTTAGAGTGCTTTTAATAGGCTTAATCTTTGTAACCGCCATATCTCCGCAAGCACCCCCTT
>ERZ827363.3112-NODE-3112-length-13047-cov-2.384775_pt1 | contig 13047 bp, 8 predicted proteins | sample MGYA00519776_ERZ827363 | MGnify/ENA primary metagenome ERZ827363 (study PRJEB31778, sample SAMEA3449288) | human gut metagenome | biome: human gut; feature: human-associated habitat; material: faeces | place: United Kingdom | collected 2010/2012 ...
TGTTAACCTTAAATCTAATACTATGAAAAACACAGTGCAAAGATACGGACTTCTGGGATATCTGCAAATAAAACAAATAAAAAAGAGTGTTTTATAACATGTTTTAGTAAAAGTGTTGTTTTTGTTAAGGCTTACTAAGGATTTGAGTCCCCCCAGTACTTGTTTTCTAAAAAAGAATTATCTTTGCATGGCTGCGAAAATAGCTGCACTTTTGCATATTAATAAATTTATAAAGAACAACTACTGTGAGCGAAGAAGATATTGTCCTTACCCCGATGATGAAACAGTTCTTGGACCTGAAAGCCAAGCATCCTGATGCCGTTATGCTGTTTCGTTGCGGCGACTTCTATGAAACTTATTCTACTGATGCTGTTGTTGCAGCCGAAATCCTGGGAATTACCCTGACTAAGCGTGCCAATGGTAAAGGAAAGACTGTTGAAATGGCGGGATTCCCTCATCATGCACTGGATACGTATCTGCCTAAACTGGTACGTGCCGGGAAGCGTGTAGCCATCTGTGACCAGTTGGAAGACCCGAAAATGACCAAGAAACTGGTGAAGCGGGGTATTACGGAACTGGTAACTCCCGGTGTTTCCATCAATGATAATATACTGAATTACCGGGAGAATAACTTCCTGGCTGCCGTACATTTTGGTAAGGGAACGTGCGGTGTGGCATTTCTCGATATATCTACGGGTGAGTTTCTTACAGCAGAAGGGCCTTTCGACTATGTAGACAAGCTATTGAATAACTTCGCGCCCAAAGAAGTACTTTTTGAACGTGGTAAGCGGGGGATGTTCGAGGGAAATTTCGGAAGTAAGTTCTTTACTTTCGAACTGGACGACTGGGTATTTACAGAGACCACCGCCCGGGAGAAACTTCTGAAGCATTTTGAAACGAAGAATCTGAAAGGTTTTGGTGTAGAGCATCTCAAGAATGGTATCATCGCTTCGGGAGCCATCCTGCAATACCTCATCATGACGCAGCATACCCAAATCGGGCATATCACTTCTTTGGCACGTATTGAAGAAGATAAATACGTCCGTCTGGATAAATTCACGGTCCGTAGCCTTGAGCTGATAGGCAGCATGAATGATGGAGGCAGCAGCTTGCTGAACGTGATTGATAAGACTATCAGTCCGATGGGTGCCCGTTTGCTGAAGCGCTGGTTGGTGTTTCCGTTGAAAGATGTACTGCCTATCAATGAACGCTTGAATGTAGTGGAATATTTTTTCCGTCAGCCGGATTTCAAAGAACTGATCGAAGAACAGTTGCATTTGATAGGCGATCTGGAACGTATCATCTCTAAAGTGGCTGTAGGACGTGTTTCTCCTCGTGAAGTAGTTGCATTAAAGGTAGCTTTGCAGGCTATTGAGCCTATTAAGGAAGCTTGTCTGGAGGCGGATAATGCTAGTCTGAACCGTATCGGTGAACAACTGAATATCTGTAAGTCCATTCGTGACCGCATTGAAAAAGAGATTAATAATGATCCTCCGTTGCTGATAAACAAAGGTGGTGTTATGAAGTCAGGCGTCAATGCCGAATTGGATGAATTACGCCAGATAGCTTATTCCGGTAAAGATTATCTGCTACAGATACAGCAACGGGAAAGTGAACTGACTGAAATTCCCAGTTTGAAAATCGGTTACAACAATGTATTCGGTTACTATATTGAAGTGCGCAATACACATAAGGATAAGGTACCACAGGAGTGGATACGTAAACAGACCTTGGCCAATGCCGAACGTTACATTACACAAGAGCTGAAAGAGTACGAAGAGAAAATTCTCGGCGCCGAAGATAAGATATTGATACTGGAAACCCAGCTCTACATGGAATTGGTGCAGGCTCTAAGTGAGTTTATTCCTGCCATTCAGGTGAATGCAAACCAGATCGCGCGTCTGGACTGTTTGCTGTCTTTTGCCAATGTAGCACGTGAGAATAACTATATACGTCCTGTCATCGAAGATAACGATGTTCTGGATATCCGCCAGGGACGACATCCGGTTATCGAGAAGCAACTTCCCATAGGAGAGAAGTACATTGCCAATGATGTGGTGCTGGATAGTAGCTCGCAACAGATCATCGTCATTACCGGTCCGAACATGGCGGGTAAGTCTGCATTGCTGAGACAGACGGCGTTGATAACGCTACTGGCGCAGATTGGCAGCTTCGTACCTGCCGAGAGTGCACATATCGGTTTGGTAGATAAGATATTTACCCGTGTAGGTGCCAGTGATAATATCTCTGTCGGAGAGTCTACTTTCATGGTGGAAATGAACGAGGCGGCTGATATTTTGAATAACCTTTCTTCGCGCAGTCTGGTGCTTTTTGACGAGTTGGGACGAGGTACGTCTACGTACGACGGTATTTCTATTGCCTGGGCAATTGTAGAGCATATCCATGAACACCCTAAAGCAAAGGCACGTACGTTGTTTGCTACGCACTATCACGAGTTGAACGAGATGGAGAAAAGCTTCAAGCGTATCAAGAACTACAATGTTTCCGTTAAGGAGGTGGATAATAAGGTCATTTTCCTGCGTAAACTGGAACGTGGCGGTAGTGAACACTCCTTTGGTATCCATGTGGCAAAGATGGCAGGTATGCCGAAAAGTATCGTAAAACGTGCGAATGACATTCTGAAACAGCTTGAGGCGGACAATCGTCAGCAAGGTATTGCAAGTAAGCCGATGGCGGAAGTAGGAGAGACGCGTGGCGGCATGCAACTTAGCTTTTTCCAGTTAGAAGATCCTGTGCTCTGCCAGATACGTGACGAGATTTTGAATTTGGATGTGAATAATCTGACCCCGCTGGAGGCATTGAATAAATTGAATGATATTAAGAGGATTGTAAAAGGGAAGTAAAGCTTCCCTTTTTTATTCTTATCCGGTGACGCTATTCGTTGATAGAATCCATATCTGTCAATTCTTTCTTCACACTATCCTTCTGCTGTTCCCTATATTGGCGTGGTGGCATACCGAAACGCTGGGAGAATAACTTATAGAACGTTCCGCGGTTATTGAAACCTGTCTTGTCCATAATTTCCTCAATGGTATAGTTCTTTGTCAGCAACAGTCGCTCGGCCATTGTGAGGCGATATTCTTTGATGATATCAGCAGGAGATTTGTCTGTTATAGGTTTTAATTTACGGTAGAACTGACGGGTGCTATAGCCCAGGTCACTGCTCAATAGTTCAACGGATAAGTCAGGGTTTGTGATATTCTTTTCTATGGTTTCTATCACCTTATCCAGGAATTCCTGATCTTCTTTGTGGATACAGTTCCCGTTTTCCACTTTGAATGAACTGAATATGGAACTATAATATTCTTTCAGGTCCGATTCTCTTTTAATCAATCGGTAGACTACTTTCTCTAAGTATTTTACATTGAAAGGTTTCGTCACATACACTTCTGCACCAGCCTCAATGCCTTTCACCTGATCGTCTTCGTGATGAAGGGCAGACAGTAGAATGAGTGGAATATGGCTCCATAACTTGTTTTGCTTGATTTTCTGGGCAAAGGAAAGCCCGTCTATTTCAGGCATCATCACATCTGAAATAATCAGATCCGGCTGTTTCAGTTCCAGGCTGGTCAAAGCTTCTGCAGCGTTATTGAAAGATAATACATTGTATTTATCTACAAATATTTCCGAGACGAACCATAACATAGAAGGATCGTCGTCAATGATCATAACCGTGTGCTTGGAAGTGTCAAAATTAACAGTGGTCTGTTCCAGTTCCATGGGCTCCGTATTTGTATTCAGAGGTCCTGTTGCATACACTTTTTGGGGTGTTTCTGCTTCCTGTGCAGTGGGCGATAGTTCCGGTAAAGTGACTGTAAATGTAGTTATCTCATTCTGAATACTGCTAACATTGATTTCACCGTTCAACAGAGTAACCATATTCTTACAAATAGCCAATCCCAGCCCATTCCGTGAATTCTTGCCATTCATTTCAAAAGAATCCAATATCTTATAGCGATCGAATATCTTTGCAAGATTCTCTTTCGCTATCCCCTTTCCTGAGTTGGATATATTAAGGGTTAGAAGCTGGTTTTCTACTTTCAGACCGATGGTGATATTCCCTTCTTCCGGAGTATATTTGAAGGCATTTGAGATCAGGTTATTGACGATCTTACTGAAACAACTGATATCCGTATTCCATTCAATGTCCGGTTCAATATCCAACCGATAGTTCAGATTCTTATTTTCAGCCAATTCACAGAAGGATTCCGCTATGTTCCGGAGTTTGTCCGATACGGATAATCTTTGGATAGAAAGCACCTTATGACCGGTTTCCAGTCTGCGGAATTCCAGCAGTTCCAGAATCAAGCCATTCAGTTTTTCTGTATTCTGCTGTATCATCTTCCCGTATTTGCGGATGTACGAATCAGATTGCGGGTAGGCAAGTATCTTTTCGCACGGACCATAAATCAGCGTCAGTGGCGTACAGAATTCATGAGTGATGTTGGTAAAGAAGCGCAGCTTGGACTCATAGACTTCTTCTTTCTTTTCCCGGTTCAATTTCTCAATCATGCGGTGCTGCTTCCGGCGGTATTGATGAACTATCCTGTAAACAGCAAGAATGCAGAACAAAGCGATTAATATGAAATAGAGAATATATGCCCAATTACTTAAATACCAGGGAGGAGTAATCTGAATCAGAAGTTTCTGCGGTTCGCACTCTTTTCCATTCATGTTATTCTTGTATTTCACTAACAAAGTATATTGTCCGGGTGCAAGATTGGAGAAGATGGCGCTGGCCGATGTTCCACTTTCTATCCATTGGCTGCTTACTTCGTCCAATTTGTAAGAATAAGAGTAATTGTTACCATTTATATAATCTATTGCCATAAAGTCGATGCAGAAGAAGTTCCGGCTATAATCCAGCTGAAGTATCTTCTTTCCTTTTTTGTCGTGGAGAAAATCATGAATATTGTATTCTTTTCCGAAGATAGATAATCCCTTCAGGTTTATTTGAGGCATATAGTCTGCCATAATATAAGCATTAGGCTTGACGGTAACAAATCCGTTTGTCCCTCCGAAGAACAAAGTTTCGGTCCGCGAGTCTTTATAGAAAGCTCCATCACTGAATTCAGTGACTTCCAGTCCGTTTTCCCGGTCGTAAGTCTGCCCGGTATTGGTTTTAGGATTGAACCTTACCAGTCCTTGATTCGTGCTGATCCAAAGGTTATTTTGCTGGTCTTCCAAAATGCCATGTACTGTGTTGTTTGAGAAAAGGTCAGCCCTGTCATGATAATGTGAGTAATCTTCATTGAAGTGAAGTAGTCCGGAACTGGTTCCCAGCCAATATCCTTTCTCATTTTTATAAATGGCGAAAATATCATTGGCCGTCTGACTGTTCACTACATTATCAAACCTGTATGGAGTTAGCTGTTCGGTTTCGACATTGAGCCGGTAGGCTCCATAGCCACGATTACCGAACCAAAGGATAGAATCATTCTCCTGGAAGGAGGTAAAGAAATAATTGGAAGCCATACGCCCGTCATCCAGAACAATTCTGGTAGCCGATTTAACGGAAGGAGAGCTACCGGTTTTATCCAAAATAACTTTTACGATACCTTCACCTACAGTGGATACCCATAAAGTGGTATCATTTAATTCGTTGATGGAATGTACATATTTCACCTTCTTTCCATCGGCTATCACTGTAAACGCTTTCAACTGTTTATTCTGGTATGAATAGTAGTTAAGCCCGTTTTCCGTTCCAATCCATAGCCTGTTCGCAGAACCCGGGGCAAAGCAATAGACGGTGTTGTCGGTTAAGGTACTGTTGCTGATGGAGATCCGGTCGAAAGAAACTGCTGCATTGGTTTCCGGAGAATAATTCCTGATACGCAATATACCTCCTCCTTTGGTTCCTATCCATAAGGTTTGTTCCTCGTCGTAGTAAACGGTACGTACGGGGTTGTTTACCTGGTATACAGGAGTATCCAGCAGCGTATTGGTAATGGAGAAAGCATCATTGAAATACATGTATACCCCTTGTCCGTCTGTTCCTATCCAAACAATATCCTGATATTTGTCCTTCATCAGGCAGAAGATGCCGGAATGGATTTCTGTATCTTGCATCTGGTATTTTATTTTCTGATCGGACATATATTTCAATACGATCAATCCGCTGCTTTTGAAGCCAATGTAATAGTCGTTTTGTTGTTTGATGATGGAAGAAACTTCTCCGCGTGTTTCGACTTCTGCTTTGAGATCTGCAATAAAGTATTGCTGTTGATTTCCGAAGTCATATTCATAGAGTGAGTAGGTCTTATCGATGAAATAGATCAGGTCTTCTTCTGCGAATGCCCATAATAACTGTTCGGAATGTTTAAAAAGATTGTTTGGGGTGAGGGATATCTCTTCTTTATTCTTGATTATCTGATAGTTGCGGGTGTCATTATTCGAAGTGAATACCCATAGAATATTGTTTTTGTCGATGATAGTGGATAATACGTGTCCGAATGCTATTTGAGGTACTTCCAACTTTTGGAAGAGTTGTTTTTCCGGTTGATAGTAATAGATATATCCGTCGTCTTTTACAATGAAAAGGTCATTATCCCTACTTTTTGCCATATAGTTCTTGTCTTTGAACTCCGTAAAGCTTTTGGATGTCTGGAGTTTGGTATCCAGACGGTCCAGTCCATAGTTGGTCTGTATCCATAATACATCCTTTTCAGTCTCCATGATGTCGTTAATCAGGTTTCCGGATAATGGGGCTTTCGTCGGGTTGACAGGATTATATACATGGATATTGGTGCCGTCGAAAATATTCAGACCATCACATGAACCGATCCAGATGACTCCCTGATGATCCTGGTAAAGGGATAAGATAGCACTGTTGGATAAGCCGTTTTTGTTTGAAAATTGCCGTAGACTGTATGCATGAATCAAATGCGGAAAGCAGCATAAGATGCAGATAAGCAGTGAAACTTGAGGGAAGTAGTGTTTGTTTTTCATATCTGTATATCGGACTAATTAGGTATTGCAAAGATAGAGATTTATGGTAGGATATGGTTGGGAAGCATAGAAAAAAGAGTAATACTTTTCTGACTTTTTTGTGCGTTTTACAGCCATAGCCATGTAATTACACTTTTATGGCATAAATATAGGTATGCTTTTAGGCAAGTGCCGCTATTTTTGCGATTGATAAATATCTGTATTATTCACAATAGAATATTTTACTATGAAATTACCAGTTATCCTATTAGCATCTGCGCTGCTTTGTTCAGGTAGTATGCATGCACAGAGTGCAAAACCGGAGAAAAAAGCGAAAGCTTATATGGTGGCAGATGCCCACCTGGATACTCAATGGAATTGGGATGTCCAAACCACCATCAAAGAGTATGTTTGGAATACCTTGTCCCGTAATCTGTTTTTGTTGAAGAAGTATCCCGATTATATCTTCAATTTTGAAGGAGGTGTCAAATATGCTTGGATGAAAGAATACTTTCCCAGTGAATATGAGCAACTCAAAGCATTTGTGCGTTCAGGTCGCTGGCATATCAGTGGCAGTAGTTGGGAAGCATCGGATGTGCTGGTACCCTCTGTTGAGTCTTCCATTCGTAACATCCTGCTTGGACAGGAATATTACAGAGTTCGGGACAGAAAGTACGGATATTTTCTTGCCCGACTGTTTTGGCTTTGGCTGGACGTTGCCTACTATTGCCAAACATTGCGGTCTCATCGGCTTTTCTTCGCAGAAACTCGACTGGCGTAACCATCCTTTTTATGGAGAGAGTAAACATCCTTTTATGCTTGGATTGTGGAAGGGGATTGACGGTTCTTCTATTATGCTTGCTCATGGCTATGATTATGGTAAGCGCTGGAATAACATTGACCTGTCGGAAGATAAGGAATTGTTGGGACTGACTAAGCGCACTCCATTGAATACGGTTTATCGCTATTATGGTACGGGTGATACGGGTGGTTCTCCCTCAATAGGCTCTGTCAGTTCTGTAGAGAAAGGTATCAAGGGGAACGGTCCGTTAGAAATAATCAGCGCAACGAGCGATCAGTTATTCAAGGATTATCTTCCTTATGAAAAACATTCGGAATTGCCCGTTTTCAACGGTGAATTGCTGATGGATGTACATGGAACCGGATGTTATACTTCGCAAGCTGCCATGAAGCTTTATAACCGTCAGAATGAACTTTTGGGAGATGCTGCCGAAAGAGCGGCCGTAGCAGCGGATTGGTTGGGTATAGCCGGTTATCCGGGTGAAAGTCTGACAGAAGCATGGAAGCGTTTCATTTTCCACCAATTCCATGATGACCTTACCGGTACCAGTATCCCACGTGCTTATGAGTTTTCGTGGAATGATGAATTGCTTTCATTAAAGCAATTTTCAGGTGTTCTGACAGCTTCGGTAGGGGCTGTTTCTGAGAAAATGGATACTCGCGTCAAGGGTATTCCGGTTGTGTTCTACAATGCACTTGGATTTCCGGTTACGGATGTAGCGGAGGTAGCGATTGAAGCTCCCAAATTCCCTAAAGGTGTCAGTGTTTATAATGCGGAAGGCAAGCAAGTTGCTTCCCAATTACTTTCTTACCGGAATGGAACTGTGTATTTATTGATAGAAGCAACTGTACCTGCTACAGGATATGCCGTGTATGATGTCCGACTTTCCGGAAGCCAGAAGCAGGCAGATTCTTTTGTTTCAGAAACAACAGTGGAGAACTCTGTCTATAAAATCTCATTGGATAAGCAGGGAGATATAATCTCGCTTTACGATAAGAAAAATAATAAAGAACTTGTTAAGGACGGCAAATCTATTCGTCTGGCTCTTTTTACTGAGAATGAATCATATAATTGGCCAGCTTGGGAGATTCTGAAAAAGACTATTGACCGTGCACCTGTTTCTATTACTGAAGACGTGAAAATGAATCTGTGTGAGAATGGTGCCCTGCGCAAGACTTTGTGTATAGAAAAGCGCCATGGCAAATCGTTGTTCCGTCAGTATATCCGGCTTTACGAGGGAGAATTGGCTGACCGTATAGACTTTTACAATGAGATAAACTGGCAGTCAACGAATGCACTGCTGAAAGCAGAATTCCCCTTGAATGTTGATAACGAAAAGGCGACCTACGATCTGGGTATAGGCAGCGTTCAGAGAGGTAATAATATATTGACCGCTTATGAAGTATATGCCCAATATTGGGCGGATTTAACCGATAGTGACGGCAGTTATGGTGTTTCTATTATGAATGACAGTAAATATGGCTGGGATAAACCTGATAATCATACACTCCGCCTGACATTGCTTCATACCCCCGAGACTAAGAACAACTATCCGTATCAGGACCGTCAGGACCTGGGATATCATACTTTCACTTATAGTTTGGTAGGGCATGCCGGTGGTTTGGATAAGGCGCAGGTCGTTAAGGAGTCTGAAGTATTGAATCAGCGTCTGAAGGCTTTTGCTGCCGAGAAACATTCCGGAACATTGGGCAAAGCCTTCTCTTTCGCATCTTCGGACAATAGTAACGTTGTCATCAAAGCTTTGAAGAAAGCGGAAAGTTCGGACGAATATGTGGTGCGTGTGTACGAAACGGGTGGCAAAGCTCCACAAAATGCAGTGCTGACATTTGCAGGAACTATTACAAGTGCCGTTGAAGCAGATGGTACGGAGAAGAGTATAGGAAGTGCGGACTTCAGCGGTAATCAGCTGGAAGTCTCCATACAGCCCAACAGCATCAGGACCTATAAAGTCCGTTTCAATGATAATAAGAAGGAAGAATTGCGATGCGAACAACTGCCTCTCAATTATGACCGTAAATGTTTCAGCTGGAACGAATTCCGTTGGGAGGCTAATTTCGAAGCCGGTTATTCTTATGCCGCTGAATTAATACCTGCCGATATAACTGTTAATCGTGTTCCTTTCCATCTGGAAACAAAAGAAGAAATGAATGGTATGTTATGTAGCGGAAATACCTTGCAACTGCCTGCCGGACATTCCTATAACCGTTTGTATATACTGGCTGCTGCGGCAACTGCTGAAGAAGATGTTAGAGGCGTATTCCAGGCAGGGAAGAATTTGCAGGAGATTGTTGTTCCTTCTTATACCGGTTTCATCGGACAATGGGGACATACAGGCCATACACAAGGCTATTTGAAAGATGCAGAAGTGGCCTATGTCGGTACACACCGCCATTCCGCTGAGGGAGATCATGCTTATGAGTTTACTTATATGTTCAAGTTTGCCATTGACATCCCTGCTAAAGCAACTGAGGTTATCCTGCCCGATAATAAAGATATTGTTATTTTTGCTGCTACATTGGTTGAAGAACCATATGCACCTGTTAAAGCACTATCTACTTTATTCCAGACTGCCAATGAAGATGATACCAGCTTGCAGAAGACAGCAGAACTGAAGATCAATCTGTTGAAACCGGAACATATCGTTGCTTGGTCGGGATATACCAACGACAATGAGAAACCTGCATTTCTCATTGATGGAAACGAGAATACTAAATGGTGCGATACCTCTATGCTTCCTAACTATATTGATTTTGATTTGGGAATGGAAAAGGAAATAAGCGGTTGGAAGATGGTGAATGCTGCTCAGGAAAGCTATTCTTATATCACTGGCAGCTGCTTCTTGCAAGGCCGGAATAACCCGAATGAAGCATGGCGCACATTGGACTTTGTAACCGGAAACAAGCAGAATGTTATCAACCGTTCTTTGGGTAAGACTGAGAAGGTACGCTATCTGCGTCTGTTGGTTACTCAACCGGTACAGGCCGCTAATGGCAAGGACACACGTATTTATGAGTTTGCAGTTTTTTAATAACTCGTTGACGGAATTAATGTCTTTCTGTAAGGTTATGAATTAATTCACCACAGAGTCTCACAGAGTTTTTACCAACTATCCGTTCTGAATAAATCACCCATGCATAAAAAAGGACATCTAACTTAATAGATGTCCTTTTCAAATAATGTATATGATGTGTTACTTCTTGGAATAATGAAATCTCATAGAGAAGATGTGAACCTCAATTATATCATCATTCACAGAGTAGACAAGACGATGTTCAACACTGATTCGTCTTGACCATTTACCTGCCAATTCATATTTTAGCGGCTCTGGCTTTCCTAATCCTGTGTAGGGATGTTCTGCAATGTCATTCAGCAAAGCTGCGATTTTATTCAGAATGGCTTTATTACCACTTTGTGAGAAGTAAAGATATTCCTTTCGTGCTTGTTCTGACAATGTTATTCTGTACATGACACCCTATTTAAGAAATCGTCTATGCTTTCTCCTTCATTTTGTGATATGAAATTGCCATTCTTTATGTCTTCCTCGCCTTTGCGTATGGCCTCCATCATTTCAGGTGAGGACATGATATATTCAGTTTCTCTCAAAGAGTTATATTCATCCAGAGAAATCATCACTACTCCCTTCCCATTTCCGCGATTAATAATTACTGTATCGCAATCGTCAACTACTGCGTCAATGTACCCTTTAAGGTTCGCTCTTAAATCTGTATAATTAGCTGTTCTCATAATTCTTCCTTTTTATGATTATGCAAATATATGTACTTATATGCGTACCTGCAAGTTTAATTAGTTAATATTTAAAGTCATTGATGGGCTTACTCCGTTCAAGCGGATTACAAATCCTGATACGCGAGATCGGCGGGTTATAAATCCACCGAGACAGTGACAGTGATAGTGAGACAGTGATAGTAATCTGTCGAGGCGTCAGATAGTAATCTAATGAAGCGTCAGGATCAGCCCCCCAATTTTCCATAAACAATTTGATATTTATCCTATTATCCATTTACTGCCCGGTATAAATGAGATGATCTTTGCTGTTACGAAACAGCAAATGAATGTACTCACTGCAATACAAGGTATAGCCGCAACGGTAGGCAGTGCCAGAGTGTGTTTGAATACTGTTACCCACAACCCGAGCCAGAATATATGCATGAGATACATGCCATAGCTGAGTTTTGATGCTTCTGTTAGAATTCGTGGGGGATTTGGGCGATTGATGCATGTGAAAATAAGGAATGTACCCGTTGTAAGAAGCACACAATTGATTGTACAGAAAGCCCATCCTATTTCTATTACAGGTGTGGAAAGAATTTCTCCGGGCACAGCCTGGATATAGAATGAATAAATGGTCCATACAGCTCCGATGATCATTAGAATACCTCCTACGGTGAGACGTTTGGAACGGTTCCATGTAAGGTGAACACGTATGTAATGTGCCAATACGAGGTATCCCAGATAGCCTGAGAAATACCATAGCATGTGGTACTCATTCCAGAAACATTGCCCCCATACTTCACCACACCAGCGGTTGAGATACGGCATACACGTTGATAACAGGAATAGCCCAATGAAGAAACGTTCTTCTTTCTTTGTGGCTTTACTCAACCACGGTGATATGATGGGTATGAACAAATAAAGACTGATCAAAGGATACATAAACCATAAGTGTCCGGCCTGTGATGGGAAGTTCAGTAATATTCGCGACATATCGTTCAATGATGTCTCTCCATTGATCGCTCCCCACAACATTGGTAAGGTACTATAGAGTATCATGAAAATAAAAAATGGTGGCAGGATGCGTAAGCAGCGCTGGCGGTAAAATTGCCATGTGGTCTGTTCTTTTTTCATCGGTGCAAGGAGGAAGGCGGAAACAATCATGAATAGTGGTACTGCCATGCGTGAGAAACCGTCGTAAACTGCTACCCATAGCCGGTCTGTTTCACTGGCCAAATAAGACTGAGGTCCTACCATATCTGTAGATCCGGCAGCGCCATAAAAGTTTTCACTGGCGTGGACCAAAATGACAAGGAAACATGCGAATACGCGTACATAATCTAAAAAAACAATACGTTTCATTTTTTATTTGAGTATTTCTGTTAATAATTTTGTGTTAAAGTAATTCTCAGGGGGAGGAGATTCAAAAAACTTCTCCGGATTAACTGTTAGATTATTCAATTACAGCTGCAAAACCACCATTGCGTGCCAGACTTATAGTTAACTTGTCTCCCTTTCTAAGTGTGCGCTCTTTCATACGATAA
>ERZ827363.3117-NODE-3117-length-13014-cov-9.327109_pt1 | contig 13014 bp, 10 predicted proteins | sample MGYA00519776_ERZ827363 | MGnify/ENA primary metagenome ERZ827363 (study PRJEB31778, sample SAMEA3449288) | human gut metagenome | biome: human gut; feature: human-associated habitat; material: faeces | place: United Kingdom | collected 2010/2012 ...
GCGATAATCGCTACATTACGAAGATTTTCGCGAATCATAAGATCCTCCCTTTAATTCCTTTAGTATATTCTATATCATATAACGCTTGTGAAAGTCGCTATATAGGTATATTCCCAAAATTGGCAACACTTAATTATAACGCAGTCTATAGAAAAAAGTCAAAACAGACGCCTATTCTAATCATGGCAATTTCAACATTTGATTATACTTTTGACTCATCTTAAACCAAAGACTTATTTACGCTCTATCACGCGCTTAGCAGATTTACGCAACAATGGAATTTGTTCATTCGTTAAATGAAAACAGAATTTAGGAATCATTTGTTCTATAATCTCTTCATCAGAGGCTTTCAAAATAAATTCTGGCTGTAGTATAGGTTCCAATTCATCAAGTCCAGGATAGTCTTTCCCGATGCTCCAATCATGATTCTTATTAAATGGGCACGAGTCTTGGCAATTATCACAGCCTATAATCCACTCTTCCAACATATCCTCTGTCACACCTTCTGGCAAATTACCATCACCAAAGGTATTGATAAAAGATACACAGGTTAATGGGTTCATTGTAAACGGTGCAGATAAAGATTTCGTTTTACACCCTTGCTGACATAAATCGCAAGTATCTGGACATGGTGGTATCTCTAGATGCTGAATATACTCACAAGACTTATCTATTAAATAGGCTACCAATTCATAATTAGAACCTTTAGGGCCATAAAAGAAATTATTTTTCCTATAAATGCCAAGTCCTGCTGCTACGGAAGCGGGGCGTAGCGGAACAACCCCTGCAGGCCTTGCTGTTTCACCGCCAATACATTGGATATTCTTACTATGCAACCACGTTTCAAAAGATCGTCTTCGTTTGGCTTCAACACCATCTGGGATATTGGCTAATGATAATAGTAAGCCTTTTGCATATCGCTTCTGCAGCGACACAGGAAACTTATAATTTCCAAAATACTCGGTGCAAACTACTATAGATTGTGCCCAAGGATAATTATCTTTTAATGCTAGAAAGTCTTTACTATGAGCATATACATCTTCACTTTCAGGTACATCTTTTAAACGCTTCGTTAACCGGTCTTTATAAAAATCAAGTGCATCAAGAGGCACTATACCACAACTGTCATATCCACATGCTAGCGCTTTATCATGAATCTCCTGGGCCAACAAAGTATTCATATCATCGCCTCCTAAACATAGATTAACTATATAGTTATCATACTCTTTTACAGACTATAAAAAAAGATTTCTTATGAATTCATCATACCTAAAAAAGGATAACGGTTCATAAGAAATCTTGTATGAGTATTTTTTGTATTAATCTTCACCAATCATACGTACTTCGGGTTCAAGATGCACACCATGTTGGTCATATACGCGACGTTGTACTTCAGCAATTAAATCGAGTACATCCTTCGCACTAGCACTGCCTGTATTGATAACAAAGCCCGCATGCTTATGGGATACTTGCGCATCTCCTACGGATAAGCCCTTAAGGCCTGTTTGTTCAATCAAAGTTCCTGCAAAATACCCTGGTGGGCGTTTAAAGGTGGATCCAGCACTAGCAAATTCTAAAGGCTGTTTGGACTCGCGTTTCTCTGTAAGCTCATCCATTCTAGCCTTGATAACATTTTTATCGCCTGGTTTAAGCGTCATAATCACTTCGCCAATAACCTCATGATTATCATGGAATACACTATGACGATACCCAAAATCTAAATGCGATGCATCGTATTCTTTGATATTGCCTTGAAAATCTACAGCTCGAACAGCTGTAACGACATGGCTCATTTCCCCATCATAAGCACCGGCATTCATAAATACGGCACCCCCTAATGTGCCAGGAATACCGATAGCAAACTCAAGGCCAGTCAAGCCATTTTCCCATGCGAACTCAGAAGCGTCTTTCAACATATACCCAGAACCGATACACAATACATTATCATTACAGTCCATAATTTGTGTCATATGTCGAACAGATACAACAGCACCGCGAATGCCACCATCCTTCACGAGAATATTGGATCCGCAACCGATAATGGTAACAGGCACATCAAACTCGTGAATGGTGCGAAGCGCAAAGCTCAATTCAGCCATCGTTGTAGGCTCAACGAACAAATCAGCAGGACCGCCGATTTTAAAGGTCGTATGATGACGCAAGTACTCCTCTTCTCGTACACGTGTACTTGGTAATGTTTCTAATAAAGCCGTTTGTAGGGCCTTAATGTTGTGGTTGTTGTTTTTCCCCATGATCTAACACTTTCATCCCCTCAGTGATTGGTTCGCTAATGATTTTGTAAATATCATTAGATACTTGGCTCCAACGCATTTGCGCTTGCAAATAATTAGCAGCTGCAGTATTTGCTTGAATTTGAGGCATCAATTCCTCTTGTTTCTTTTGCAAATCATCTGCTTCAGGCGCGCCGGACAACTTAGCATATTCCCATTGCATTTGTTGAGCCATAAATGTGCGCACCAATGCAGTTGCTTCTGCGTCAGCTTTCACAGCCTCTTGCGCTTGCATCAACTCTTTATACTCTTCAGATTCACGCATTGCGTGTGCTAAATCATGGGCTTTATCGTAATTCATATTCATTCCCCCTATTGCATACACTATTCTTTGTGAAAGCTAAGTCTCACAAACATCATACATTATTTTACTTATGGCTAATCCAATTGCCAACTTCTTTCAAATCTGGATAATCCAATTGACGCATAGCCTCATAGGCAATAATAGCCACAGAATTAGAAAGGTTTAAAGACCGAGCCTCTTCCACCATAGGAATGCGAATGCACGTTTCCTCATTACCTTCTAATAAACTTTCAGGTAAACCTCTAGTTTCAGGACCAAACACGAGCATATCACCGATTTCAAACTTCACATCAGAATGCACATGTTTTGCCTTTGTAGTAGCATAAAAATAACGACGATCAGGATATTTCGCATATAGTTCTTCTATATTTTCATGTACCTGTACATCTACCAAATGCCAATAATCAAGGCCCGCCCGTTTAACGTGCTTATCGTCAATGGAAAAGCCCAATGGTTTGATGAGATGCAAGGTCATATGGTTTGCCGCACAAAGGCGTGCAATATTACCGGTATTACCAGGAATCTCCGGTTCATATAATACAATTTCCATACTATTCCCTCTATTCTTATATCTATATTATTCTACCTAATCTAAAGTGCGTATTCAAGTAGTGAATTCTATTTTTCCTAGGCGGGACACAAATAGCCCTACACCACTAAGATTATTTACTGCTACTTCGAATAAAATGGCCGCTCTTGCCCCCATCTTTTTCAACGAGATACGTAGGCCCCATAATCATGCCTTTATCAATGGCCTTGCACATATCATATACCGTAAGAAGGCCCACTTGAACAGCCGTAAGGGCCTCCATTTCGACACCCGTTTGCCCCGTTGTCTTAACCGTAGCCGTAATTTTAACCGCTTTATTATGTGTATCCGTTGTGAAAGCCGGACTTTCACCATCAACAAGGTGGCAATGAACCTCTACCTTCGTAAGCATCAAGGGGTGGCATAAAGGAATAAGATTACTCGTTTGTTTTGCCCCCATAATGGCAGCCAGTTGAGCCACGGACAAAACATCACCCTTTTTCATCGTTCCACTTTGGATACGATCAAAAATAGCATCATTGATGGCGATAAAACCTTCCGCCACCGCAATACGATGCGTATGGTCCTTTCCCGAAACATCCACCATCCACGCATTACCTTGTTCATCAAAATGTGTTAATTCCATAATATTTCCTTATTTTATGTATAAATGTACATCAATAGTTTTACTTTTTCCATTTCTATTATACAATATAATTAAATTAGTATATATGAGGAAGGAAGTGTTCCTATGAAAACAAAATTAACTTATTTCGGCCATGCGTGCTTTATGTTAACAAACGGTGACGTATCCATGATTTTCGACCCATTTTTAACAGGCAATACATGGGACATCGCAAAAAAAGAAGATATTAAATGCCAATACATCTTCGTCAGCCACGGTCACGATGATCACTACGGCGACACAGAGTTCATCGCTAAAGCTAACGATGCGCTCGTAATCTCTACAGCTGAGGTTGCTGGCAAAGCAGCTGCTGCAGGTTGCCGTACACACGCGATGCACCTTGGCGGTAAATATGACTTTGAATTCGGTTCCGTTCGTATCGTTCCAGCCTTCCATGGCGCTGGCGTACCAGGTGGTCACGCAGCAGGTTGCATCGTCAACTTCTTCGGCGACATCGTATACTTTGCAGGCGATACTGCCCTCTTTAGCGACATGAAACTATTAAACCGCTTTGGCGATATCGACTACGCACTTCTCCCTATCGGCGATAACTACACAATGGGCGTTGAAGATGCAGCCCTTGCAGCTAGCTATGTAAAAGCTCGTATCTCCATCCCAATCCATTACAAAACATGGCCTGTTATCGACCGTGAACCAGCTGTATTCACAAGCCTAGTAGAAGGCAAATACAACCAAACTGCAGTTATTATTGATCCAGGTTCTTCTATTGAATTAAATAGCTAATCAAGTATAAAACACAAGGAGACATCTACTTCCGAAATCTTCCACCGGCTTTTTCTTCGCCCCTTCGGGGCTCAGGCCAAAGTCAGATTTCGAAAGTAGATGTCTCCTTTCTGCTTATCACTATAGAACAAAAAAGAATGGCACCAACCATACATATGATTGGTGCCAAAGAAGACTCGTAGAATGAACGCCCATATATTAATTGTAAATAATCTTGTTGCTGACTAAATACATCGTATATACGTACTTTCTTTCAGATTATAAACCTAATTTTGCCATAACCATTGCCAATTTAGCTTTAGTATCTTCATTTTCTTGTTTAATTCTTGCATTTTCTTCTTTCAATGCAGTAATTTCATCATTCATTACGTATATAGAACTAATTGGACCACCTTTATAACGTTCAGGAATTTCTCTTTTAGCGGCGGAGGAACCTACTTTTTTAGTTACCCCAACATTGAACATGTTATTTTGATCATCAAGAGTTACACCAGCGTGGAACATAGTGCTTTCATCAGTGAAATGAGCCACACCAACTGCTACAGCAGATTTATTATGATAATGACCATATGCAGCCATGATTTGAGTTGGTTCCAATGGATCGTATTGAAGTGGTTTCAAACCAGCCAATGCTGCCGCATTTGCACCAGTTGTATTTATTTTGCTATCCAAACCATTAAATGCACTGTTTACACCACTCAAAGTAGCTTGTACTTGGCCAACAGTTGCAGCATCATTAGCAGATGTACCAGGTGCTACATTATGGATTTGGTTACCGCCATTATTCAAGCCATCAGTTGTCAAGGATACAGTCTTACCAGGGCTTGTAGGACTAGAAGCGCCAGTGATAGTTACACCATTACCATTAGTTACAGTTGTGTTACCAGCTGCATCTGTAGTCGTTACATTTGTAACAGAGATTGAATCTTTAAGTGCAACATTAAATACTTTACCATTTGTAGCTGTATCTAGTGATTCCGTAACTTTGATATTATTACCTGCGGTAACTTTACTATGTGCACCACCACCGATACCAGAGATCATATTTCGTACTTGAGTCAAGTTAACTGCATCAGTACCATTAACGGCTGTAGCTACATTGCTAATTGTTTTATTACCCGCATTGATACCGTCTTTTGTAATGCTAGGACCAGTAGCAGCACCCGTGTTGTCGGTGAAAGATAGGCCAGAACCATTTACTACAGTTGTATTACCAGCAGCATCTTTAGATGTGAGACCAGCATTGCTGATTTTAGTCTTACCAGTTGTAACAGAACCATTAGTGCCAAGATCAATATTTTCAGCTAATTTAACAGTTAATGTATCTGTACCATTTGCAGTTACCACAACATTGTTAGTTGTACCATTACCAGTTGTACCACCAATTACATTAACAGTCGTACCTAATGCACGGTTGAATTGTGTGCCAGTATCTCCTTTAAAAGTCAATCCACTATTAACAGTATTAGTCAAATTAGTAATATTTTGCTTTACATCAAATAATTGACCACCATTGACTGCATCTTTACTATTAGCAGCAACTGTGCCATTAGCAACATTAGTTAATTTAGTTGTAGCCCCAGTTGTTGTACCGTCAGGATTTACGAGACTTGCTACTGGGTTAGTTACCGCAGTTGCACCTGCTACAGTTGTACCGTCTGCATTTACATCTGCCGCTTTGTAGTAATTGCCATCATTAGCTTTTACTAAACGCTCACCAGCATCATTTGTGTACACGATGATCCCAGCTTCGCCATTACGAATAGCATTCGTTTTATTCGTTAAATCTTTACCATTTAATCCATCTTTACCTGTTGGTCCAGTGATGGATGCGCCAGCTGTACCATTAGAACCATCTCGACCATCTTTACCATTGCCAGCTACAGTAGCGGCTGTATTGATTTTATCTTTTATGGATTGTGCTAAATCAACGGTAATAGCATTACCATTTGCAGCCGTTGTTACATAATTAGCAGTACCATTAACGGTAAGAGATTGGGTGGCTAATGCTACGGTTCCTGTCGTACTGTTATCTGCTGCTGTCTTAAGTGTAGTGGCGCCTCCAGTTGCAGGGATTGCTGCAATGGCCGCGTCTAATTGCGCTTTATTAACGGCCTCTGTACCATTAACAGCTGTGGCTACATTGCTAATTGTTTTATTACCCGCATTGATACCGTCTTTTGTAATGCTAGGACCAGTAGCAGCACCCGTGTTGTCGGTGAAAGATAGGCCAGAACCATTTACTACAGTTGTATTACCAGCAGCATCTTTAGATGTGAGACCAGCATTGCTGATTTTAGTCTTACCAGTTGTAACAGAACCATTAGTGCCAAGATCAATATTTTCAGCTAATTTAACAGTTAATGTATCTGTACCATTTGCAGTTACCACAACATTGTTAGTTGTACCATTACCAGTTGTACCACCAATTACATTAACAGTCGTACCTAATGCACGGTTGAATTGTGTGCCAGTATCTCCTTTAAAAGTCAATCCACTATTAACAGTATTAGTCAAATTAGTAATATTTTGCTTTACATCAAATAATTGACCACCATTGACTGCATCTTTACTATTAGCAGCAACTGTGCCATTAGCAACGTTACTCAATTTTGTAGGAGTAGTCGTAGATCCAGATGCATCTAATAGACTTACATGAATATCGGAGTGAGCTACTGTACTGGCACCAACTCTTGCCTTACCTGTAGTGGAATCAATATCACTTTCTAAATAATACCCCTCTGTTGTACCAGTAGAGTCCGTTGTTTTTGCAACTTTATTACCATTAGCATCTACAAAAGCTGTTTGCTTATCATTTTGAGCATCTACTGCAAGCTCTGTTAAAGTGTTGATGGCTTTTGCATGTTCATTTAATGCAGCTTGCGTGATATCATCAAGCATTAAATCATAAGATGCCATAGTACTTGCACCACCTTCAGCAAGGCCTCCAATATTTGCAAATGCTAAATTATCTGACAGTTTATTAATAGTTACAACTTTACCCGTAGTAGTGGTTGTTTTTGTGCCAAGAACCTCTGTCTTGATTGTACCTTTCTGCGCTTTACCAGGTGAGGAAATTACGGTTTGTTTAGTTTCTACTGGAGAAATTTGAGCAGCTTTTCTAACTGGACTTGTAGAATTAATATAGTTTCCATTACCATCAACAGTGCCACTATCATTCCACGTTTTAGTAATAAGACGAGTAGATGTTGCTTGCTCTGTACCATTTGCGACAAAGGATGTATCTGGAACTAACTGACCATTTGCATATATATAAGCAGTCGTATTCGTATTCCCATTAAATGCCATACTTGTAGGGTTTGCAATTGTACCAGAAATTGAATATGTATTAGAATCCATAGCTGTTAAATTGGTACCAGGCTGTAAATGACCGCCGATATATGTAAGATTATTTGAGGTATTAACTTCAATTGTGCCAACTGTAGTAGTCGCCCCTTCTGCACTTGCTGTATTCACACCACTAGTGATTACAGTTAAACCTAATATAGCCATTGCCGCTAATCTAGCAGACCCTCGAAAACGACATGTACTTTTCCCCTTCTCAGATGTAACTACATTGCATCCTTTTTTTTCATTCCAAACCACTTTAAAAATTTTGTTCATAACATTCCCCTAAATAAACTTAAAGTAATCCATTAAAAACACTTATAGTTAATACTTGCATCAATCTTATCAATTCTAAATATCAAAATCAAGAACAACATCTATTAAATAAAGGAAACTCATCGCACTTCTGAGTAAAATATATTAAGATTGCTTTATATTATTATTTTGATAAGATTTACTTATGCTTTTATTATAAAATCCTCTTCGTAAAAGAAGGGGCTGTAACAAAACAGCCCCTTTTTTCTCCCCCATATAACACGGAAGAAAGGAATCAATAGCCTCTATCCGCCGACTTTGGCCCGTTCTTTATTATGCCCGAAGTAGTCAGCTGCTTAACAATCTTAATGGAGCAAATATCATCTACGTTCAAAAGGGAGGTGTGGGTGTCTAAAATCTGACTTTGGCCTGAGCCCCGAAGGGGGGGAAGAAATAGCCGGTGGAAGATTTTAGACACCCACACCTCCCTCTGCCGTAAATAATATGGTCTAGTTAAGATTGTTAAGCAATGATTACTCCTGATTCGCCATGGAAAACCCCGACCGACTGCTCATTCTCACGAATTCGTCAATATCTTGTGTTTCGTCAACGGCTACATAGCCCATTTCACGGACTATGCCGTGCGGATTATGCAAGGATAGTTTAGGTTCAGAGCCCGTAAGGACCCAAAGTACTTTGTAGCCTTTTGGCGCTTCGCGAAGGCGGTCTTCGCCTTTGCCATCCGTAAAGTATACGAGTAAATCTACGTGATGTTGATTAGCTAAGGAAAATACAGGTGAAAAGGCTGTTGATCCACGCACATCGAGTCGTGGTTTTACGTCTTTCACAGTTTCCATTGTATAGGTACGACGTACTTCGTTATCACATTCTACAATGGTAATGCGATGATTATAGGCGTGAACAATTTGTAATACTTGTTCTAAAGCATTGGTAAATTCTGCATCTGTAATGCTACCGCTCATATCAAGGGCTACCCACACATTTGCCTTATGTTGACGTAATGTGCCAGATAATTCCAAACGCTCAGGTTGACGACGATTGCGACGCATCGTCGTTTTTTTATGTCCACTAGCCACTTTACCCATCAACTTTTTAAGATAAAAATACCAAGGTAAGGAACGGCGCGTTTTTTGGAATGTATCGATAAGGCTTTTTACATAACCTTCCATATCCCCTTTTGATGCTTCGTTGATATAGCGTTCCGTAATTTTATCCATCGTCTCTGTATCGATAGCATCGGACTCATCCCAAATATCATGGCTTGAATCAGCATTAAACTCCATTGCTATGATTTGACTGGAATCCTCGACAGCTATAAAAAGTTCTGGTTTTTCCTGCATCGCCTTATCAATGGCCTTTGCATAATATTCTAAAGTACGGAATCGCTTTAGTAAAAGACCATATCTTGCATTTACATTGGCAACGGTTATAGCATCGCGGTCAACATGTTCTAAATAATCATTGACAACCATGTCCATAGCCATGTGAACAGCTTTTTTATTAAACCGTTGACTAAGTTCTTTGACCCGCATCAAATGAGCGGATATAACATGTAATATTTCTCGCTTAATACCATTTTTCATAACATCCGGCGGTTGTCGTAACATAATGAAAGGATTCACGTATAGCACATAGCCACCGTGTTTGAGGTTAACACCAAAAGCGCTGGTCATATCTAAGCGTACACGATGCGTCATTTGTAGATAAAAATAGCCAAAGAATTGATCCTCGTCAAGCAATAAACTATTTACATCATGCAAGATATGCCATAGCCGTTGTTCATAGCCATCGGCTAGTACGTGTTGTGTCAACACATCGAGATCTGTGCCTTCACCATCATACAGTTCCGTTAATCCCTTGCCTATCGTGCCAATATGACTATCCGACATATTGTGATTTACCATATCTACAGCAATATCTTCTGCCTGTTGTTTATGCACTGGATGTTCATCTACATACGCTTGATAACGCGCGTATAGTTGCTCATATAACGCATCCGCATCACGAGCAATCTGATTTCGCTTTCTATGCCAGCGATCGAGTTCCTTGATAGCCTCTTCATCGTAGCGTCCAGTCTTCTCCCATCCGTCTATATGAGTGAGCAGGTCAGACGCATCCCGAATATCGTCTTTATCTAAATTTCGATTCATAATTTCTACCTGTCATATGCACTTTCACAATTAACGATTGGCTTCAAAAAACGTTTCAATAAAGAGCTCATCCTCAATAGCATAGCTATACACATGAGCATATGCGTTGCGTAAATCTTTCATAACGGCAATGCGCAAATCACCTGGATACAATGTGATGAACTCAATAAAGTAATGAACTTCTTCGGCATTACTATTACGATTCAAACGATACAACATATTTTTCGCAGAAACATAGAGGCGAGTAGGACTTTCACCATTAACACGTTCTTGCAAGGACATAATAGCACCCGGTTTATGTACAGCCTCTAACACATCATCAAAGGAAATCAATGGCTCTTGTTCAGTTTCAACGAAATTAACAAAGGCCTCTGCAATGAGTTTACCCACATTACCACGGATAACATTTTGGAATACTTCACGGCTATAACCACCTTCCTTATAGATACCATAAATATGAGATATCCGTTCAAAGGAACGCGGTGTCGCATCGATGTCATCTTCATGACGTTGATTTAAATAATCTGGATAAGAGGAGATAAATTCCACCACCTTATCTTCAATGCCTACAGAAATAGCCCAGTCAATCCACTGCATATAATCCGCTTCCATATAAAGCCATACGAAACGGTTTTGTTGGGCTGGATCCATATCAATCGTTTGGTAGTCAAAGGAATCCTCTGGATTCATAGCCGCAATGATGCGCACATCATCGCTCAAAGCAAATCCATTGATTTCTCGATTCAAAATCAAATTCATCAATTCTTGTTGCACCGCATGCTCTGCACGATTGATTTCATCGATAAACAGCAACACATGTCGACCTGCATTAACAGCCCTTGATACATGTTCTAATGTATGATGAACGGCATACACGGTGGTCTTTATTTCTTTAACCGCCCCATTACTATCTTTATGAGATACTGTTTCCACCGTAGGCAAACCGCCTATTTCGCCTTCTTTTAAAAGATTACCATCAATGGTGACGAGTTCCCAATCATGAGACTCTGCTACGCGCGCTGCTAGCGATGTTTTACCAATCCCCGTTTCACCGACGAGCAATGGTACTTGATTAGCGGCTAGTACCAATTCCACACTAGCCATTGTATCTGTAAAATTCATTATGACTCCTTCTTAATTAATATAGTAAATACTGATCAATAGCAATTTTCTTTGCCTCTATAGATCCGTATGCATCAACTAATGACAATACATCGATGGGCCATGTTGATTGGCGTCCACCAATGGCAGGATTGCTTACGATTTCTCGCACATAGCGATCTTCTACAGCAGGATTTGCAATCATTTCAGTTATAATTTGTCGAACCATATCGACAGTCAAGCCTATTTGTTTCGGTACATACCCAAGTATCAATGTAGAAACCTTCAATAGCTCTACCACTGTATCTAAATCTAGGTTCGTAATTTGACGCATAGCCTGCGGATCTTGTAACACGGCGGCTTTCAAAATGTCCAATGTCGGATTCTGGATATAGCGCAATGATAAATAATTAGATTTTACAGCAGCCATTTGAACCCGCTCTGATGGATTGGCAATATATTGCAATGCATCATATTGTGTTTCTACAGCCCTTAACTGTAATTCCTCTGATGGATTTGTAATATATCGAATGGCCCAGCCCGATTGGTCTAAGGCAATGCGAACCACATCATCTGATGGATGTTGAATATACTCAAGTACCGCCCAATCTTGTTTGACTAATGAAATCAATAATTCGTCACTTGGATTGTCCACATATTGAATGGCTCGTGGCGACTGTGCTAACGCAGTTTCAATCACTCGATCAGTAGGATTTTTAATGTACTGTAATAGCATCCCATTCTGTTCCACACAGACTAACTGCATTTCCTCTGTAGGATTAGGGATATTGCGTATGCCATGGGGATTGTTTTTGAGAGCCGTTATATATTGTTCCTCTGTCATAATAACCTTCTTTTCTATCTAAAAAGGCCATACGAATACGTACGGCCTATACTGAATTCTATTCCTATTGTATCATAATTTTTCGATATAATTATATCTGTTTCGTATACTTACTACACTGTTAATGAATCTAAATCAGAATTATTCCCAATAACTAATAATTTATCATCTTCACCGAGGATGGTAATTGGGTTTGGTGGAACTTCTAAATCCTCACCGCGTCTTATGCCTACTGCATTAAGATTATATTTTTCACGCAAATTGGAATCTTTCAAACATGTGCCAACCATAAATGAAGGCATTTTTATTTCTATAAGACTAATATTTTTGGATAGTTGTAAATAATCCATCACATGGTCTCTAGTTAAAAATTGTACAAGACGTAATGCCATATCATATTCAGGGTAAATCACTTGATCTACACCTATTTTATGAAGCATTTTACCTTGTATATTATTTTCAGCCTTGGCCACAATTTTAGGTGCGTCTAACTCTTTAAGAAGCATAGCTGTCATTAGATTAGCTTGAAGATTTCCACCTATAGCCACAATAACCATATCAAACTGGCTTAGCGCCAATGCTTTGATTGCCTCTTCATCGGTTGTATCTGCAACTATAGCATGTGTTATAAATGGTGAAATTTTCTGTACAACTTCTGGATCAATATCTACACCTAATACCTCATGATCCATGGAAGCTAACATCTTGGCAACAGTGCCACCAAATTGACCAAGACCTATTA
>ERZ827363.3120-NODE-3120-length-13004-cov-3.848405_pt1 | contig 13004 bp, 10 predicted proteins | sample MGYA00519776_ERZ827363 | MGnify/ENA primary metagenome ERZ827363 (study PRJEB31778, sample SAMEA3449288) | human gut metagenome | biome: human gut; feature: human-associated habitat; material: faeces | place: United Kingdom | collected 2010/2012 ...
ATCTGCCGCACCTCGCTCGCCGTATCGGTACTTAGAATTATGCGGTATTGCCCTATATTCCTGATGGCAGCAATAAGCACAGACGCAATAAGCACAGACACGGAATAGAACAAATAGAAAACCAGCCGCCGGCTTCAGGGATTTTCCCCTGCCCGGCGGCTGGTTTTGGTTTATTTTGCTTTATCCTGCCCGGATAAATATCAGCGGGTCAGCCCGCCTTTGCCGATAAACAGCAGGCAATCAGGCGATGACAAAGTGGTAGATCAGCGACACAGCAATGATGAGCGCACAAACCACTGCGGTGATGGGCGGTGCCCAATGGATGATACGCTCGGCCATTACATCGTCCTCGCTCTCCTCGTCATCGTCCGCATAACGGCCACGGCGGGGTTCTTCGTCATCGTCGCTTTCCTCTTCCTCATCATCGAACATGCGGGTATGCTCGTCCTCTTCATCCTCTTCATCGGCAAACAGATGGCCTTGGGGGACATAGCGGCGCACGCGGTCCATTTCGGCGTTGGTTGCTTCGTCGCCCTCTTCCTCTTCTTCCGGTTCCTGGGCCGGGGCGGGCGGGGTGAACTGCGCGGTGGGCTCCTGGCTGATGGCTGCCTGAGCCGCGGCGGCGGTGGCAGCGGCCTGGGCTTCCTGGGCTGCCTGGGCTGCTGCGGGGTCAACGCCATTGGCCACGGCGTTGATTTCGCGCTGCTGCTGTTCGGCGGCCTGCCGGGCTTCCTCCAGGATGCGGGTCAGGGTTGCCTTGATGTAAGCGCGGTCGCCGCCGCACTCGCTGCAGACGGAAACAGCTTCCTCGTTGGGGTGGAACGCGCCGCAGGCGCAGAACCAGCCGTTTTCGGTATCCTGCGGGACGCAGGTCAGCATCTTATTGTTGGTGCGGGTCTGAAGTGTGCGGGCAATAGAGCCAGGCAGCACACGGGGGGCCTGCAGGCGGACACGCTTATAATTACGCAGATCCACGCCGCGGCCGTTCAGGAAAGCACGGTCCTGCTCAATTTCCACGCTGGAAACCGGCGTATCGCTGACAAACACAGCGTCATCGGCACCAAACAGTTCGCCGGGCTGCACATTGAGCTGCTCATAATAGAAATCATCCTCGCACAGGATCTGACCAGAAGCATCTTTGCACTTGAAGTGGATGATAAAGCCGGTCAGCGGTTCTGTGCCAACATTCTTAAAGGTCAGGCAGACCGCAACTTCACCCGTGACATCCCCTTTCAGCAGCTCAACACGGACAAACTGGACCGGGCTGCCGGCAGTGTAATAATTGGCACGGGATTGCGCCATCAGGGAAAAATTTTGATCCATTGTGTTTCACCTTGCCTCAATTTTCATCAGACGGTTCGGAGGGCTGTTCCGGCGCGGCGGGCTGCTCTGCCGATGCAGGGGCTGCGGCAGGCGCGGGGGTATCCAGCCCAAAGGGTGCCAGGTTTTCGCCTTTCATCAGGGCGTCAAACTCTTCGCCGCTGATCTTTTCGCGTTCCATCAGCACACCGGCCACACGGTGCAGCTCAGTCATGTGCTCGGTCAAAATGCGGCGGGCCGTCTCGTAAGATTCATCCATGATATCACGGATCTCATTATCAATTTCGGACGCCGTATTTTCGGAATAGCCCTTGCCCTGGCCAAAGTCTCGGCCAAGGAAGGTTTCGCCAGGGTCGGTGCCATAAACCACCGGGCCCATGCGCTCCGAGAAGCCATAGCGGGTCACCATGGCGCGGGCGGTATCCGTGGCACGCTGCAGGTCGTTGGAAGCACCGGTGGAGATATCATCCAGCACCAGCTGCTCCGCCACACGGCCGCCCAACAGGCAGACAATGTTCTCGTTCATGGCGGTCTTGGTCACATAGCTGGGGTCTTTTTCCGGCAGATACATGGTAAAGCCGCCTGCCGAACCACGCGGGATAATGCTGATCTGGTGCACGGGATCATGCGTTTTGCAGAAATAGCCGGTAATGGCATGGCCGGCCTCGTGGTAAGAGGTCAGGCGCTTTTCGGCATCGGTCACAACGCGGCTCTTCTTTTCGGGGCCAGCCACAACCTTGATGGAAGCTTCCTCGATTTCGGGTTCGGTGATGGCCTTTTTGCCCTTGCGCGCAGCCAGCAGGGCGGCTTCGTTGACAAGGTTTTCCAGGTCGGCACCAGAGAAGCCCGCGGTGGACTTGGCGATGGTTTTCAGGCTGACATCGGGGCCAAGGGGCTTGTTCTTGGTGTGAACGCGCAGAATCTCCTCGCGGCCCTTCACATCCGGCAGACCAACATAAACCTGACGGTCAAAACGGCCGGGACGCAGCAGAGCCTTATCCAGAATATCGGCGCGGTTGGTGGCAGCCATCACGATAACGCCGTCGTTGGCGTCAAAGCCGTCCATCTCGACCAGCAGCTGGTTCAGGGTCTGCTCACGCTCATCGTGGCCGCCGCCGAGACCTGCGCCGCGCTGACGGCCTACAGCATCGATCTCATCGATAAAAATGATGGAGGGCATTGTCTTTTTGGCTTTTTCAAACAGGTCACGCACGCGGGAGGCACCAACACCGACGTACATCTCGACGAAGTCAGAGCCGGAGATCGCGTAGAACGGCACGCCAGCCTCACCGGCGCAGGCACGAGCCAGCAAGGTTTTACCGGTACCCGGAGGGCCGACGAGCAACACGCCGTGCGGGATGCGCGCGCCCAGAGAGTTGAATTTGTTGGGCGCTTTCAGGAACTCAACGACTTCCTGCAGCTCGGCCTTTTCCTCATCGGCACCGGCCACATCGGCAAAAGTTGCCTTGCGCTGGTTCTCCTGCTGATCCTTGACCTTGGCGCGGCCCACATTCATGATGCCGCCGCCCGCGCCTCCGCGGTACATCGACATGAACAGCATACCGATGCTGCCGATCATTGCGACGTAGAAGATGATCTCCAGCCAGGGAATGCTCGTCTTGGCGGCGACGTAGTCAAACACCATCGGTGCATCCGGGTTGGCCGCGTTGTACTCGTCAACAAAATCGGAGATCTTGCCGGTGTTGAAGTCGCCGCCGTAGGGCAGCTTGTAGGTCATATAGACGGTACCGCCGTTGGCGGGCAGGGCGTTATCGTCCGAGCTGTACACGCCGGTCAGCAGACCACCGGTGGGCAGGCTGGCTGCAGCGTTGGACTCCGGCAGAGCAGCCTTGCCCTCCTTGAGCCACAACTCCAAGCTGCCGGTGCCAAGGTCCAGACGGAACGATGTCACCTGCTGATTTTCAAAGTAATAGTAAATCTCGGAGTAGGTCGTGTCCTTGCTGCCGGACGCTGCCAGCAGCGGCGAAAGGCTGACGATGAACAGGACCAACACCATCAGGACGGCTACCACGAGGATGCCGCTGAATTTCGGTTGTTTTTGCTTCAAGAAATCAACTCCTATCCGGTGTGCACACCGGGCATTTTATCATTCGCCGGAATATACTTCCGGCTTAAGAACACCCACATAGGGCAGGTTGCGGTACTTTTCGTCGTAGTCCAGACCATAGCCGACCACGAACTCATCCGGCACTTCAAAGCCGCAATAGTCCGGCTCGATGTCGGCCATGCGGCGGCTGGGCTTGCTGAGGATGGTGCAGATCTTCACGCTGCTGGGGTTGCGCATTTTCAGCACCGGAACCAGCTTGGACAGCGTGATGCCAGTGTCCAGAATATCCTCAACGATCAGCACGTCCCTGCCGGTCAGGTCGGCGTCCAGGTCCTTGATGATCTTGACAAGGCCCGTGGAGGACGTGTTGGCACCGCCGTAGCTGGAAACGACCATAAAGTCGATGGCGCAGGGAATCTGAACCGCGCGCATCAGGTCCGCCATAAAGACGACGGAGCCCTTCAGGATCGAGACCAGAAGCAGGTCTTTGCCCGCGTAATCGCGGCTGATCTGTGCCCCCAATTCAGCCACCTTGGCCTGCAGCTGCTCTTCCGAAATCAAAACCTTGGCGATATCATTGTTCATATCATGCATGATCTGTTCCTCCAATATTATGATCTTGCTCCTGCTCCGGGGCCGCAGGCTGGCGGCTTTGCCGAATCAACAGGATCTGCTTTGTCCCATCATCCGGGGACAAACCGTCCGCAAAGCCTGCCCCCCACAGCCAAAGCACCTGGCTACCGCAGGCCAGCAGCGGCATCAGCGTCCGCTCAGCCACAGGAACTTTTGCCTCATTCAGATATTTTTTGAGCGTTTTGCCAACGTGACGTCCCGCCGGGCGGAACGTATCGCCGGGTTGGCGGGTCCTCACAAAAATATTCTTATTTATTTTAGCATAATCTGCACAATAGGTGTAGTCTTTTTTCAAAAATGATGGATTTTTCAAAAAAACTTCATAATTTAGTTGTTGAATCTCCAGCTCATAGCCCCCTGGCAGGCAGTAAACGCCGGTTTTTAGCAGCTGGTGCGGCGCGGGAATGGCTTCCGGCTGCATTTTTAGCACTGAGCGGCAGTACAAAATGCCGTTTGCCGCGGTCCAGCAGGCATCCGGCGTCAGCTGTACCGCACCGCTGCCCTGCCGAACAATGGCCGCAAGAGCCTGCACATATTTTTCTTCAGGGTCACGCGCGCGGGCTGCCAGCATGCGCAGGGCAGCAGCCAACACCGGGGCATCCGCCGCGGCAAGAATCGGGATGCTGTACCCGCCCCCGCAGGCAGCCTGCGCCAGCAGTTTTTCGGCCAGGTTTTCCAGCCAGATGTTCAGCTCCTGCAGCTGGTTGCACAGCCGCCCCACGGCCCGCTCTGCCGCCGGATTGATGGTTTGCAGCGCCGGAACAGCATAATGGCGGATACGGTTGCGGGCATAGGCATCGCTGAAATTGCTTTCGTCCTGAACATAGTGTTGCCCAAGGGCGGCGCAGTATGCCGTGGTATCGCTCCTTGTCAGGCACAAAAATGGACGGCGGTACACCCCCCGTCCCGCCGGGATCCCCGCCATGCCGTGCAGGCCGGTACCGCGCGCCATGCGGAACAATACCGTTTCCGCCTGGTCAGATAACGTATGCGCTGTGGCAATGCAGGCATGCTGCTGTGCGGCCAGCGCATCAAACCAGGTATAGCGCAGGCTGCGCGCCCAGTTCTCGCTGGGGTTTGGGGGAATCTGCACCCCGCTGGCAGCGGCATCGTACAAAAAGAACGGCACATGATGCGTGCGGCAGAACTCCGCCACAAAGCGGGCATCCGCATGGGCAGCTTCGCCCCGGATTCCGTGGTCCACATGGGCCGCCATGACAGTGATGCCAAGTTCCGCTTTGCAGCGCAGCAGAAAACAGAGCAGCGCCATCGAATCCGCCCCGCCGGAGCAGGCAACGATGACACGGTCCCCCAACCGAAACAAACCCTGCCGGCGGCAATAGGCCAGCAAGGTTTGTTCCATCGTGTTTACTGGGTTTTGCAATGAATTGTCTGCGTCAGTACTGTTCATGGATCTCGTCCAGATTGCTGAACCGGGTATGGGCGCCATCCCAGCCAAGGCGGACCACACTGGTTTCGCCATGGCGGTTTTTGGCCACGATACATTCGGCTTCGTTTTCGTTCGCCTGTTCGGTTTCGCCGTTCTGGGAATTGTAATAGGCAGCGCGGTACAGGAAGAGCACCACGTCCGCATCCTGTTCGATAGAGCCGGAATCACGCAGGTCTGAAAGCTGGGGGCGGTGGTCCGAGCGACCCGCTGTTTTTTCGGCAGCACGGGAAAGCTGGGACAGTGCAATGACAGGAACGTTCAGTTCCTTGGCCATAATTTTCAGGTTCCGGGTGATATCGCTGATTTCCTGCACGCGGCTTTCGGTGCGCTTGGCGGACTGCATCAACTGCAAATAGTCGATGATGACCAGACCGATCTTATCCCGTTTGGGGTCCTGGTTGATCTGGCGGATTTTTGCCTTGATTTCCGGCACCGAAATACCGGAGGAATCATCCATGTAAATGGGAACGTTATACAACAGTGACGTTGCATTGGCAAAGTCGTTCCAGTCGGAGTTGTTCAGGCGGCCGGTGCGGAATGCCTGACTGTCAATGCCTGCGGTGCTGGAAAGGATGCGGTCGGTCAGCTGTTCGCAGGTCATTTCCAAGCTGAAAATGACGGTCGGTATCTTTTGCAGGCGGGCCACATTGGTAGCAATGTTCAGCGCAAAACTGGTTTTGCCCATACCGGGGCGGGCCGCCAGAATAATCAGGTCCGAACGGCCAAGGCCGGTCAGGATATTATCCAGATAGTTGAAGCCTGTGGGGATACCGGCAAATTTATCGCGGTCCGCACCGGACAGCTTTTGCATGGTATCAATAACTTCCAGGATAGACTCCTGAATGGTTTTAACGCCGGAGCGGTCCTGACCGTTGCGGATATCGTACAGCTTTTGCTCGGCGCTTTCCAGCAGCAGGTCAGAATCGGATTCCTCGCTGGACTGCTGCAGGATATCGCGGGCTGCTTCGATCAGACGGCGGGGTTGATATTTTTCCTTGACGATCTTGATGTAAGAATCGACGTTGGAAATCGCCGGGACGGTTTCCGCAATGCGGGTAATGTACACTTTGGCATCATCTGCGCCCTTGAACACACCGTTCTGAGCCAGAGAGTCCACCAGAGTGATAACGTCCACCGCTTCGCTTTCGCTGAACAAGCGGCGCATTTCCTCATAGACGGCCCGGTTCTGCTCCGAATAGAACATATCGGGGTCCATCTCGGTGATCAGGCGGTTCAGGATGGTTTCATCCATCAGCGCTGCGCCAAGCACGCTTTGTTCCGCCTGCATGTTATACGGCAGCTGAATGCCCAAGCTGGACAAGCTTAATTCATTGTTTGCCATTCAGGCACCTCCCTGCCGTTTTTGTTGGAATGTAATTACAAGACCCCCTGCCAATTACAGCGGAGCCTCCTCGACCTTGACCTTGAACGCGGCCACAACACCCACATGTAGGCGGACTTTGGCATCATAACTGCCAAACTCCTTGATGCTGGCGGGCATTTCGATTTTTTTCTTGTCGATTTCGGTACCGGTCAGCTTGTACAACTGTTCGGCAACTTCCTTTGCGGTCACTTTGCCATGCAGCTTGCCGGAAGCGCCCCCCTTGACCTTGACAGAAACGATCTGGCCCTTGATCTTGGCAACCAGTTCTTCAGCAGCAGCCTTAGCTTCGGCTTCATGGTGGGCTTTGGCTTCGCTCTTGGTGCGGGCGGTGTTCACAGCGTCAGCATCGGCCACTGCAGCCAGACCGCGCGGGAACAGGAAGTTGCGGGCGTAACCGTCCGACACTTCATGGATTTCATCCTTTTTACCAATGCTCTTGACATCCTGTTTGAGAATAACTTTCATCGTGGTGGTTCCCCTCTCTATGTAGTAATTGATATAATTTTCTGCCATTGGCAGGGATTCGCTGATCATTTAATTTGTTAAACTGCACCCACCAGTTCTTCCTGGCATTCCTGGTTGGCGCGGTATTCGTCGATCTGCGCGCGGATGCGGGCTTCGGCTTCCTTTACGGTACAATCACGCAGCTGGGCACCGGCCATCGTCAGGTGGCCGCCGCCGCCCAAGGGCTCCAGAATGACCTGTACGTTCAGCGCGCCCATGCTGCGGGCGGAGATGTTGACACCGCCGTTTTTGGCGATTGCCACAAAGCTGGCATCCACGCCGTTGATGGTCAGCAGGTCATTGGCTGCCATGGGCAGAACCACACTCATGGCGGGGTCAAGCTCATCCGAAGTGGCGATAGCGCAGCCTTTGTAGAGGTAAGCGCCCTCCACAATAGCGGCGCGGGCTTCGTATTCTTCTTTGGAAATATTGAACAGGCGCTTGGTCGCGGCGGTTTCGGCCCCGCGGCTGCGCAGCCAGGCGGCAGCCTCAAAGGTACGCACGCCGACATGCAGCGCAAAACTGCGGGTATCCAGCATGATGCCAGACAGCAGCGCCTGGGCTTCCAACTGAGTGATGTTGTTTTGGGCGGGCATGAATTGCAGCAGTTCACACACCAGCTCGCTGGCGCTGGAAGCAAAGGGTTCGTGGTACAAAAGGATCGGGTTATCAATATGCCCTACCGCCATGCGGTGGTGGTCGATAACAACCACGCGGCTGCATTTTTCGTAAATCTTTTGGTCTTCCAGCAGGCGCTTTTGGTATGTATCGGTTACGATCAGCAGGGTTTTGGGGGTGATGAGCTTATAGGTTTCTTCCGGTTCAATAAAGTTGTGGTCCTCCCCCGCCTTGTTGAACACATCCAGCAGCTGGCCCGCCAGCGTTGCCTTGCTGCGCACTGCGATGACCGAAGGCACATCGCACATTTTGCACATGCGCAGCAAACCGATGGCGGAGCCGATGGCATCCAAATCGCTCTGGCGGTGGCCCATGATAATGACGCTGTCGCTCTGGCGGATCTGGTCTGCCAGGGCGTTGGCAATGATGCGGCTGCGCACATGGCTGCGCTTTTCGACACCATGGGAAATGCCGCCGAAGAACTCAAAGCCATCGACTGTTTTCACGGCAGCCTGGTCGCCGCCGCGGCCCAAGGCAATATCAATGCTTTCGCGGGCCATCTCCTGGCATTCCTGCATAGTAGCGCCGCCATGGCCTACGCCGATGGAAAGGGTGAGCATTCCGCCGGGGTGCAACGCACGCACTTTATCCAGAATATCAAAGCGTTCTTCCATCATCCAGCGGATATCCCGCTCTTCCACCACCGCAATATAGCGGCTGTTGGACACCTTGCGCAGGAAACCGGTCGTGCGGCCGATGTATTCTTCCAGCAGGGTGTTGATGGCCTCCAGCTCGTGCGCCTGCTCGGAGTCCTTCATATCGTTGAACAGCTCGTCATAGCTGTCCACCCCAATAATCAGGTAAGCCGGGCGGCTGGCAGTGTATTCATCCAGCGTGTTTTTGTAGAACGTATCGTTGACCAAAAACAGCAATGTGCCCGTTTTGCTGCTGCGGCTGGTTGTGGCATAGGCCGTGTAGCGGTTTTCGTCAATGGTCAGGTCCTGGCCGTGGGCGCGGGCACAGACGGAAAGGTCAATGCCGGTCATCAGGCGGTCCGGTGCAGCCAGCAGGGCATCCCGCCCCGCCAGAATCTGCTCCCGGAAGGCCGGATTATACCACACCACGGAGCCTTCGGTAATCAGGGCAGTGGGGATGGAAAAATCCGCCAGCGAATACTGGGTCTTGCTGCCCTCAAAGTTGGTCCCGCACAGCATATCGGCCACAAAGCGCCGCAGCCGGCGGATGCCAAGCACCGCCACCACCAACGCAAACACTACAAGCAGCGCCGGTGCCAGCAGCCAGCGCGGGTTGCTGAACGCCAGCGGCACAGCCAGAGCGATGCACGCAACGAGCAGCAAAAAGATAATGACAAAGATATCACGTCTCAGCTTGTTTTTCATCATCGTTCCTCGGTGCCTGCAATGTGGGGCAGGCGGTCACGGTCAGATATGGTTTGGATCAAACTTCCATCAGAATGGGCAGAATCATGGGGCTGCGCTTGGTTTTGCGGTAGATATAGCTGGAAAGCGCCTCCCGCACGCGGGATTTCACGCTGGCCCAGTCGTGCATGTTATCCGCCATACTGCGGTCAAGGGCCATTTCAACCTGCACGCGGGCACCGTCCATCAGCTCCTCGCTTTCCCGCACATAGACAAAGCCGCGGGAAACCAGGTCCGGGCCGGAAAGCAGCTGGCCGGTGCTGCCATCCACGGCTGCGGTAACGATGATGATACCGTCCTCCGACAGGTGGTGGCGGTCACGCAGGACCACATTGCCCACATCGCCCACGCCATAGCCATCCACCATCACGGCACCGGCGGGCACAGTGCCCTCCACTGCCATGCCATCGCGGGAAAGGCGGATGTTCTGGCCATTTTCAGCAATATAAATATTCTGCTTGGGGATATAGCCCAGGTGCTCCGCCGTTTCGGCGTGGCGCTTGAGTTGCTTGAACTCGCCGTGAACCGGCAGGAAATACTGCGGGTGGGCAAGGGTCAGCATCAGCTTCTGCTCTTCCTGGCAGGCGTGGCCGGAAACATGGGTATCGTACATGTTTTCGTAAATAACCTCTGCGCCCAGGGCCAGAAGGCCGTTGACCACCTTGGTCACGGTCTTTTCGTTGCCGGGAATGGGGCGGGCCGAGATAATGATAAAGTCAGTGGGGCCGACCTTGACGGTACGGTGGCTGGCCTGTGCCATACGGGACAGAGCGGACAGCGGTTCGCCCTGGCTGCCGGTGGTGATAAGGACAACCTTTTCCGGCGGGTATTTGTTGATCTCCTCGATATCGATCAGCACATTATCCGGCGCATGCAGATACCCCAGCTCCCGCGCCATTTCGGTGTTGGAAACCATGCTGCGGCCATTGACGGCTACCTTGCGGCCATACTCAATGGCCAGGTCAATGATCTGCTGGATGCGGTAGATGTTGGAAGCAAAGGTTGCCACGATAATGCGGCGGTTTTTGGCGCGGGCAAACAGGCTGCGCACCCCTTCGGCCACAGTCTGCTCGGTTGCCGTAAAGCCGGGGCGCTCCGCGTTGGTAGAATCCGCCAGCAAAGCCAGCACGCCGCGGCGGCCATACTCCGCAATGGTGGAAAGGTCGGTAACGGCATCGCCGGAAAGCGGCGTGTAGTCGATCTTGAAGTCGCCGGTATGCAGCACGGTGCCTGCCGGGCAGTCAATGGCAAACGCCAGAGAATCCGGGATGGAGTGGTTGACATGGATGGGCTCCACCGTAAAGCAGCCAAGGCGCACTTTCTGGCGGGGACGGATCTCATGGAACTCTGCACTGGAGGCAAGACCGTGCTCCTCCAGCTTGTTTTTGATCAGGCCAATGGTCAAACGTGCAGTGTAAATGGGCACGTTGAACTTTTTGAGCAGATACGGCAGGCTGCCGATATGGTCTTCGTGGCCATGGGTAATGAATAGGCCCTTGATGCGGTCCTTATTTTCCAACACATAGGTGAAATCCGGAATGACAAGGTCCACGCCGAACATATCGGAATCCGGGAACACCAGGCCGCAGTCCACCAGGATCATATCGCCCTGGCATTCATACAGGGTGATGTTTTTGCCAACTTCGCCCAGGCCGCCCAGCGGGCAGATGTGCATGGGAACAGCCGGGGTTGAAGCATCATAATAATGCTGCTTATAGCTGCGGCGCTGCGGGCTGCGGGGGCGCTGCACCGGGGCCGGAGCTGCTGCATTCACCGCATTGCTCGCTGCAGCCTGCTGGGGCTGCGGGGCACGACGGCGCTGCGGCTTGCGGTGCTGGGGCTGTGGTTTTTCCGCCGCTGCCTGCGGGGCGCTGGCCGCGGGGGCAGGCGCACCGGGTTTGCGGTTCTGGTTATTATTATTTGCGCGCGGGGCACGGCGGGTGTAATTGCTACGGCCCTGCTGGCGGGGGCGTTTTTCGTTGTTGTGATCTTCCATTGCATAACCTCCATATTGTATTCGGCCAGGGTTGGTGGTTACACACACGGTAAGCACCGTACCCCGGACGTGATGTTTTGTCGCATGTAAAATTTGTACGGCACTGTGCCGATTTACTGAATCAAGGTTGGACGCGAAGAGTTCAGCCGAAAGGCTGCAACCGGGTCCTGAATCAAACTACGACATTGCAATTAAATCTATTATAAGGCGCAGCGGGGGCATTGTCAAATAGTATGCCGGACGCATTTATGGACAAATTACACAAAAGCTTGCAGGGCTGGGCAAAATCGCGTATAATTATTTTTATAGTAAAGCGGCAGGGTTCCGGGCATTGCGGCTGGCCGATAAGGTACAGCGAAAAGCAAAGAAAAGGATGCCATTTTCCGGCACGCCCTGATTCCAGTATTGCCGCAGCAAAACGAGGGTAACATGAAACACATCGAAATTTATACCGACGGTGCCTGCAGCGGCAACCCCGGCCCCGGCGGTTGGGGCGCGATCCTGCGCTTCCGTACCGGAGAAAAGGTGTATGAGAAAGAGATTTCCGGCGGCGAGGCCGGAACCACCAACAACCGCATGGAGCTGACCGGCCTGCTGGAAGCCCTGCGCCAGCTGAAAGAGCCCTGTGACATTGACCTGTACAGCGACAGCCAGTATGTGATCAACGGGCTGGAAAAGGGCTGGGCCAAGGGCTGGCGCAAGCGCGGCTGGAAAAAGGCAGACAAATCCCCCGCCTTGAACCCCGACCTTTGGGCACCGCTGCTGGAAGAAAGCGAGAAGCATGTGATCCACTACCACTGGCTGAAAGGCCACGCAGGCCACCCCGAAAACGAGCGTTGCGACCGCTTGGCCGTGGAGCAAAGCAAAAAATACGGCGGAAAGCAGGCCTGACGCACTGCGCACCGCTGATACAGGAGGATATTATGGACGGAGCACTGGGTTTTAATACATTTGAAAAGCAGGATAAGGTTCTAGTTGGGCTGAACGGCGGCATGGACGCTGCCGTTACTGTGCGCATTTTGCAGGAGCAGGGCTTTGCCGTACAGGCCGCACTGGTGCATTTTGCCGGGATGGCCGACGATGCCGTGGAGACCGCGCAGAACGCCGCCAAGGCGCTGGATGTAACCCTGCACGTGATTGAAGCAGCGGACACTGCCACGGACGAACTGCTGAAGTTCCAGCTGCTGATGCAAACGGCTGATAAGCTCGACTGCCGTTTTATCTCCACCGGCCATTATGCCCGCGTGGAGCAGGACGCCGATGAGTGCCGCCTGTGCGCCCCAGAGCACGCAGAGTGCGACCAGACCGCCCTGCTGGAAGTTCTGCCACAGGAAATTCTGGCACGGCTGATCCTGCCGCTGGGTGAATTCGACAAGGAATCCGTGCAGGAAATTGCGCAGGATATCGGCTGCGCGGAATAAATTGCCGCAAACGAACGCAGATGTTTGGATAGAAATGCAGAACTGCGGATTCCAATGGTTCAGAGATTATGGGCAACATCGCACAATTCCCGCCTAGCGGCTTAAGCACCGCTCCGGCAGCTGCCGCACCTCGCTCGCCGTATCGGCACTTAGAATTATGCGGTATTGCCC
>ERZ827363.3143-NODE-3143-length-12935-cov-3.416693_pt1 | contig 12935 bp, 9 predicted proteins | sample MGYA00519776_ERZ827363 | MGnify/ENA primary metagenome ERZ827363 (study PRJEB31778, sample SAMEA3449288) | human gut metagenome | biome: human gut; feature: human-associated habitat; material: faeces | place: United Kingdom | collected 2010/2012 ...
GCACTGGATAATAACTGTATGTTTGACGGATCTTCGATTGAAGGTTTTGTGCGGATCGAGGAGTCAGACATGTATCTTTATCCGGATCTGGATACGTTAAATGTTTTTCCGTGGCGGCCGCAGCAGGGAAAGGTGGCACGACTGATCTGTGATGTGTACCGTCCGAATCGGGAGCCGTTTGAGGGGGATCCGAGATATATTCTGAAAAAAGTGGTAAAGCAGGCGGCAGAGCTTGGTTATCAGTTTGATGTCGGACCGGAATGTGAGTTTTTCTTGTATCATACGGATGACAATGGACAGCCGACGACGATTACACATGAACGTGCAGGCTATTTTGACTTAGGTCCGATGGATCTTGGTGAGAATGCAAGGCGTGATATGGTTCTGACGCTGGAAGATATGGGATTTGAGATTGAGGCATCTCATCACGAGATGGCACCGGCACAGCACGAGATCGATTTTCGTTATGACGAGGCACTGACGACGGCAGACAATATCATGACATTCAAGCTGGCAGTCAAGACGATCGCCAAACGCCATGGACTGCATGCAAGCTTTATGCCAAAGCCAAAGACCGGTATCAATGGCTCCGGCATGCACATCAATATGTCCCTGTCAAAGGATGGAAAAAATATTTTTGCGGATGACTGTGATCCAAATGGCCTGAGTCAGGAAGCATACTATTTTATTGGCGGTCTGATGCGGCATGTCAAGGGAATGTGTGCGATCACCAATCCGCTGGTCAATTCTTACAAACGTTTGGTTCCGGGATTTGAGGCACCGGTTTACATTGCCTGGTCAGGCACAAACCGCAGCCCGCTGATCCGCATTCCGGCAGAACGTGGGGAGGGCACGAGAATAGAACTGCGTTGTCCGGATCCGTCGGCAAATCCATACCTGGTGCTGGCAGTCTGCCTAGCAGCAGGACTGGACGGCATCCAGAAGCAGATCATGCCTCCGGCAGCTGTTGATAGAAATATTTTCAATATGACAGAAGAAGAGATCCAGGAAGAGGGTATTGATGTCCTGCCGAACAATCTTCTGGAAGCAGTCTATGAAATGGAAAAGGACGAGCTGGTAAAAGAGGTGCTTGGAACACACACCAGCCGGCGTTATATCAAGGCGAAAAAGAAAGAATGGGCAGAATATTCCCGCCAGGTTTCCGGATGGGAACTGGATCAGTATCTTTACCGCATATAAATTTTCCTCCCGAGATGGATCTTGATTTTTAAGATTGTACAAGAGGAGGAGGGTTATAGTGGTAAACATAATAGTTGTATTTCCAAAGCTGGAAGATGCGAAAAATATCCGTAACCTTCTGGCGAGAAATGGATACAGCGTGATCGGTGTATGCTGTACCGGTGCACAGGTATTGCAGATTATAGACAATCTGGAAGACGGCATTGTGATCTGCGGATACCGTTTTAACGATATGATGTATGCGGATTTGAGGGAAAGTCTGGCATCTTCGTTCCAGATGCTTTTGGTAGCATCTATGCATATTTTGGAGTCCTGCGACCACAGGGATATTGTATCTCTGCCGCTGCCGCTGCGTATCGGAGATCTTGCCAATACGCTGGAGATGATGGCGGCCGGAATGTATCGACGCAGGCGGAGACAGAAGTCACAGCCGAAGGAACGTTCCGAAGCAGAGAAAAAAGTGATTCTGGATGCGAAAAAGTTACTGATGGAGCGAAACCATATGTCAGAAGAAGAAGCACATCGTTATATGCAGAAATGTAGTATGGATAGTGGAAACAATATGGTAGAGACAGCAAAAATGATTTTTGCCCTGATGAAGTATTAAACTGTCGTCAGGCAGACCAGGAAAGGATGGCGAACAGATGAAATTTACAAAAATGCAGGGCATAGGAAATGACTATGTCTATGTCAACTGTCTGGAAGAGACGGTTGAAAATCCGGGAGAAGTTGCCAGAAAGGTCAGCGACCGCCACTTTGGGATCGGCTCGGACGGACTGATCCTGATCAAACCTTCGCTGGAAGCAGACTTTGAGATGGATATGTATAATTCCGACGGTTCTCAGGGAGCGATGTGCGGAAATGGGATCCGCTGCGTGGCAAAGTATGTTTATGACTATGGACTTACAGATAAAGATGAAATCAGCATTGCGACAAAGAGCGGCATCAAATACGTGAAATTGCAGGTAGAAAACGGAAAAGTGAAGACGGTTCGTGTGGATATGGGGGCACCGATCTTAAATGCAGGCCTGATCCCGATCGTATCGGAGAATCCGCAGGTCATCAATGAAGCGATCACGGCAGGCGGCAGGGAATATCGCATGACCGGTGTTTCTATGGGAAATCCGCATGCAGTTGTTTATATAGACGATGTAAAAGGTCTGGATATTGAAAAAATCGGACCGCTTTTTGAGACGCATCCGTGTTTTCCGGATCGTGTCAACACAGAATTTTCCAGAGTGCTGGACGATCATACTGTTGAGATGCGTGTATGGGAACGCGGAGCCGGTGAGACACTTGCCTGCGGAACCGGTGCATGTGCGGTGGCAGTGGCATCCATTCTGAATGGCTATGTGGTAAAAGATCAGCCGGTGACCATAAAACTGCTTGGAGGAGATCTGGAGATTTTCTGGGATCAGCAGAAGAATACTGTCTTTATGACGGGCCCTGCGGAAGTCGTCTTCGACGGCGAAATTAAATTGTAACGATACAGGGCAGATGCAAAAGGCTGCCATGAGTAAAAGCAAAAGCGGGCGATGAAGATCCACTTTATAAAAATGCCGGAACTGCCGGCAGAAATGAGAATCACAGGAGGCACATATGTTTAAAGTAAATGATAATTATCTGAAGTTACCGGGAAGCTATCTTTTTTCTACAATCGCGAAAAAAGTCAATGCATTTACAACGGCTAATCCACAGGCAGAGATCATCCGTCTTGGTATCGGTGATGTGACACAGCCGATCGCACCGGCCGTGATTGAAGCACTGCACAAAGCAGTTGATGAGCAGACTACAACAGAGGGATTCAAAGGTTATGCACCGGATCTTGGCTATGCATTTCTGCGTGAGACGATCGCAAAGAATGATTATGAAGCTTACGGATGTGACATCGCAGCAGATGAGATTTTTGTATCCGACGGTGCAAAGAGCGATTCTGCAAATATTCAGGAGATTTTCTCTCTGGACAATAAAATTGCGGTATGTGATCCGGTTTACCCGGTTTATGTGGATTCCAACGTTATGGCAGGCAGAACCGGCACTTACGATCCGAAAAGTGAGACCTGGAGTGATGTGATCTACATGCCTTGTACCGCAGAAAACAATTTCTGCCCGGAACTGCCGAAAGAGACTCCGGATATTATCTATCTGTGCTTCCCGAACAACCCGACCGGCGAGGCGATCACAAAAGAACAGCTTCAGGTATGGGTAGATTATGCCAATAAAGCAGGTGCAGTCATCATCTACGATGCTGCTTACAAAGCTTATATCACAGAAAAAGATATCCCGGTGTCTATTTATCAGTGTGAAGGTGCAAAAACCTGTGCCATTGAGCTTTGCAGCTTTTCCAAGACAGCCGGATTTACCGGACTGCGTCTTGCATACACGGTTATCCCGAAAGAGCTCAAATGCGGCGATGTACAGCTGCATGCACTCTGGGCAAGAAGACACGGCACAAAATACAACGGTGCACCTTACATCATCCAGAGAGCCGGAGAAGCGGTATATTCCGAGGCTGGAAAGGCTCAGATCGCAGAACAGATCGCATATTATCACAAGAATGCATCTTATATCTTCAACGGACTCAAAGAAGCCGGCTATACCGTTGCGGGCGGCGTGAACTCCCCGTATGTATGGCTGAAGACGCCGAAGCAGATGAATTCCTGGGAATTCTTTGATTATCTGCTGGAAAAAGCAAACGTGGTCGGAACACCGGGTTCCGGATTTGGGCCAAGCGGAGAAGGTTATTTCCGTCTGACTGCATTCGGTACTTACGAGAATACTGTAAAAGCAATCGATCGGATTAAAAAACTTTAAAAACTATTGTGTTTGTTAAAAAATACACGATATTTTTTATAAAAAATACTTGCAAACAGAAAAAACTTGTGCTATGATTTTGAATCATAAAAATGATAAAACGATTAAGAGATGCCATAAAACCACTCTTATGCGAGCACATCGTGGTTTCAGGCTTTTGCCCCTGGCATCATGCAAATGCTGAGATGAAGACTCATGATCGTGAAAGCCGACAGGAATAAAGTGTCACCGACTGAGAGCACTTTTTGGCGGAAGCGGCAAGATGGGAACACTTCGGAGCAGACCGTTCGAAGGAGATACAGGTAGGGCGGTACGTGAGCGTGCGTTAAACGTCAAGAGAGGCAGATGATTCATCTGCAAGGCGGGTGGTACCGCGGATAAAGTTTATCCGTCCCGAAACAGTTCAGTGCTGTTTCGGGACTTTTTTATTTCATTCTTTTCCCGGACAGCGAAAAGTTGAAAGGAGACGAAAGACTATGATGGAGTATTTAGAAGGCGTAAAAAAAGCAAAAACATTGGAGATTGGTGAGTTACTGGTGCAGGCAGAAGGCACAGAGGTAAAAGTAAACGGAGCCGTGCATACGATCCGTGATATGGGAAATGTGGCATTTGTGATCCTGCGTAAGCGTGACGGTCTGGTGCAGTGCGTGTTTGAAGAAGGTGTGACAGCCTTTGACTTAAAAGAACTCAAAGAGGCATCTGCGGTGGAAGTACTCGGTACGATCCGCAAAGAAGAACGTGCCGCACACGGCATTGAGATTCGATTGAAAGAGATCAAAGTGCTCAGCGAGCCGGATGAACCGCTGCCGCTGCCGATTTCCAAATGGAAGCTGAATACTTCACTGGAAGCGAAACTTAACATGCGTCCGATCTCTCTTCGAAATGTCAGAGAACGTGCGAAATTCAAAATCCAGGAAGGTCTGGTCCGCGGTTTCCGCGATTTCCTCTATGAGCAGGGATTTACGGAGATTCACACACCGAAGCTTGGGGCCAAAAGTGCAGAGGGCGGTGCAAACCTCTTCAAACTGGAGTATTTTCACAGACCGGCGATCCTGCAGCAGAGCCCGCAGCTTTATAAACAGATGATGGTTGGTGTGTTTGACCGGGTATTTGAGACAGGACCGGTGTTCCGTGCAGAGAAACACAACACAAAACGTCACCTGAACGAGTATACATCTCTTGATTTTGAGATGGGATACATCGACGGATTTGAAGATATCATGGCGATGGAGACCGGATTTTTACAGTACACGATGAAACTTCTGGCAAAGGATTATCAGAAAGAGCTGGATATGCTTGGCATCACACTTCCGGATGTATCGAAAATTCCGGCGGTCCGTTTTGACAAAGCAAAAGAGATGGTTGCAGAGAAATACAACCGTACGATCCGCAATCCATACGACCTGGAGCCGGAAGAAGAGCATCTGATCGGGGAGCTGTTCAAAGAAGATTATGGTGCAGATTTTGTGTTTATCACACATTATCCGAGCAAAAAGCGTCCGTTCTATGCGATGGATGATCCGCAGGATGCAAGATTTACCTTAAGTTTTGACCTTCTGTTTCGCGGACTGGAGATTACAACCGGAGGACAGCGTATCCACAGTTATCAGCAGCTGCTTGACAAGATCGAAGCGAAGAAAATGACAACGGAAGGACTGGAGCAGTATCTTGATACGTTCCGTCATGGCATGCCGCCTCACGGAGGACTTGGTATCGGGCTGGAGCGACTGACCATGCAGCTGATCAGCGAGGACAACGTAAGAGAGACAACCCTCTTCCCGAGAGACTTGAGCAGACTGGAGCCATAGAAAAACAAAAATAAGACAGATAATAGAATAAAAATTGCAAAGAAAAGATATTTTATATGGCGGCAAAGAGAGGAGAAAGAACATGGCAAATGTGATCTCAGATGAGACAATGGAGTATGTGGGCATTCTGGCAAAGCTGGAACTTTCAAAAGAAGAGCAGAAAGCAGCCAGGAAAGATATGGAACGCATGCTGGATTATATTGATAAATTAAATGAACTGGATACAGCAGGTGTAGAGCCGATGTCCCATATTTTCCCGGTGTACAATGTATTTCGTGAGGATGTGGTTACAAACGGCGATGACAGAGACAATATGCTGAAAAATGCACCGGCAGAAAAAGACGGAACATATAAAGTACCGCGAACGGTAGAATAGGAGGCACACAGTGAAGATAACAGAATTGACAGCAGTGACGCTTGGCAAAAAGATCAAAGCGAAAGAGATTACAGTTGCAGAAGCTGTAAGTGCCGTACTCGAACAGATTGAGGCAGTGGAAGGAGACGTTCACGCCTATGTGACACTGAAAGACAAAGAAAAAGTCCTGAAAAAAGCGGAAGAGATCCAGGCAAAGATCGATGCAGGAGAGCTTGACGGTCCGCTGGCAGGTGTTCCGGTAGCTGTCAAAGACAATATGTGTACAGAGGGAGTTTTAACTACCTGCAGTTCGAAAATCCTTTCAAACTTCAAACCGACTTACACAGCGGAGGCAGTCAAAAATCTGGAAAAAGCCGGAGCGGTAATCATCGGAAAGACCAACATGGATGAATTTGCGATGGGAAGTACGACTGAGACATCAGCCTATGGTGTGACCAGAAATCCATGGAATCTGGAACACGTACCGGGCGGCTCTTCCGGCGGTTCCTGTGCAGCTGTGGCAGCAGGTGAATGTCTCTTTGCACTTGGAAGCGATACCGGAGGATCGATCCGTCAGCCGAGTTCTTTCTGCGGTGTGACAGGATTAAAACCGACTTACGGAACCGTTTCCCGTTACGGATTGATCGCTTATGGTTCTTCCTTAGATCAGATCGGACCGGTGGCAAAAGATGTGACAGACTGTGCGACAATCCTGGAGGCGATCGCATCTTACGATAAAAAGGACAGCACTTCCGTAAAACGGGAAGATTATGATTTCACTTCTGCTCTTGTGGATGATGTGAAGGGCATGCGGATCGGCATTCCGAGAGATTATTTCGGAGAAGGACTGGATCCGGAAGTCAAAGAGGCAATTCTGGCTGCGGCAAAAGTGCTGGAAGAAAAGGGAGCTATTGTGGAAGAGTTTGATTTAAGCCTTGTAGAATATGCAATCCCGGCTTACTATGTCATCGCCTGTGCGGAGGCCAGCTCCAACCTGGCAAGATTTGACGGCGTGAAATATGGCTATCGTGCAAAAGATTACGAAGGACTGCACAACATGTACAAAAAGACACGTTCTGAGGGCTTCGGAGCGGAAGTAAAACGTCGTATCATGCTTGGCTCCTTTGTACTGAGTTCCGGATATTACGATGCATATTATCTGAAGGCACTTCGCACAAAAGCTTTGATCAAAAAAGCATTTGACAAAGCATTTGAAAAATATGATGTGATCTTAGGACCGGCGGCTCCGAATACCGCACCGAAGATCGGAGATTCTTTAAGTGATCCGCTGAAAATGTATCTCGGTGATATTTATACGATTTCTGTTAATCTGGCAGGACTTCCGGGCATGAGCGTTCCGTGCGGAAGAGATGCGAAAGGGCTGCCGATCGGTCTGCAGCTGATCGGGGACTGCTTCAAAGAAAAGAATATTATCCGTGCGGCGTATGCTTATGAACAGACGAGGAAATACGAAGCACCAAAGCTTGCAAAAACAGCAGAAGGGGAGGCAAAATAAGATGAGTAAACAGTATGAAACCGTGATCGGTCTGGAAGTCCATGTAGAGCTTGCGACCAAAACAAAAATATTCTGTGCCTGCTCCACTGCTTTCGGAGGAGCACCAAATACCCATACCTGCCCGGTCTGCACCGGTATGCCGGGTTCCCTTCCGGTACTGAACAAACAGGTGGTTGAGTATGCCCTTGCGGTGGGACTTGCAACAAACTGCCAGATCCATCAGTACTGTAAGTTCGACCGTAAAAATTATTTCTATCCGGATAACCCGCAGAACTATCAGATCTCACAGCTGTATCTGCCGATCTGTCATGACGGCGGTGTGGAGATCGAGACAGCCGGCGGCAAAAAGATCATCGGGATTCACGAAATCCATATGGAAGAGGATGCCGGAAAACTGGTGCATGACGAGTGGGAGGATGTCTCCATCGTAGATTACAACCGTTCCGGTGTACCGCTGATTGAGATCGTATCCGAGCCTGATATGCGTTCCGCAGAGGAGGTTATCGCATATCTTGAAAAGCTGCGCATGATCATCCAGTACCTGGGAGCATCTGACTGTAAATTAAACGAAGGTTCCATGCGTGCCGATGTCAACCTGTCCGTCCGTGAAGCCGGCGCAAAGAAGTTTGGAACCCGTACCGAGATGAAAAACTTAAACTCCTTTAAAGCGATCGCAAGAGCTATCGAGGGAGAGCGTGCACGTCAGATCGAACTGCTTGAAGCCGGAAAGAAGATCGTGCAGGAGACACGCCGCTGGGATGACAATAAGGAATCTTCCCATGCAATGCGTTCCAAAGAGGACGCCCAGGATTACCGTTATTTCCCGGAGCCGGATCTTGTGCCGATCGTGATCAGTGATGAGTGGATCGCAAAAGTAAAGGCAAACCAGCCGGAGCTTCGCACGGAAAAATTGGAGCGTTACCAGAAAGAATTTGATCTTCCGAAATATGATGCCGAGATCATTACCGGACACAAAAAATTTGCAGACCTGTTTGAGGCGGCAACCGAGCTTTGCGGCAAACCGAAAAAAGTGTCCAACTGGATCATGGTCGAAACTATGCGTCTGTTAAAGGAAAACAACATGGATCCGGAAGACATCCGTTTTTCTCCGGTCAACCTTGCAAAACTGATCGATCTTGCCGATTCCGGTTCCATCACGAACACGGTTGCAAAAGAAGTATTTGAACGGATCTTTAAAGACGACATCGATCCTGAAAAATATGTTGAAGAGAAAGGCTTAAAGACAGTCAACGACGAGGGTGCACTCCGTGAGACAGTACAGAAAATATTAGCAGAAAATCCACAGTCGGTTGAGGATTACCATAACGGCAAAGAAAAGGCAATCGGATTCTTAGTCGGACAGACCATGAAAGCCATGAAAGGAAAAGCAAACCCGGCGCTTGTGAACCAGATATTAAAAGAGTTACTGTAAGGTATTATATTTGATACCAACATCATGTGTATAAAAATATGAGGACTGAAAAAAGTCCTCATATTTTTGCGATAGCTTGACAATCTTGTTTATGCGTGCATATACTAAGATAATTGCGAAACTCATTCATGAACTGGCGATGTTGTGGAAAATTGACAGATGAAAAAGAAAGTGCTGGGGAGCCGTCGGTACTTAGTGACCGTATTTTGGTCACTTAGTATCCGCTACGAGCGACACGCAGCGAGAGCGTGCTTTCGTTTCAGCTGTCAATTTCCCACAACGTTCACAGCCTAAAGCAGAGTTTCGCCCAGGTAACTGTTTTATTGAATAGCATGGAAAGAAGGAGCAAAATGACCTATCATTTATCCGACGAGCAGGAAAAATACTTTTATGACACCTTAGAGGAACTCTGCAGGCAGTCCCGTCTGTTAGAGTCACACCGCTATATGCAGCACGGTGACACCAGCGTGTTCCGCCACAGTGTGTCGGTTGCATATTTCAGCTATTATCTGGCACTGAAAATGAATGCGCCGGTGGATATCCATTCGCTGGTTCGCGGTGCGCTGTTACATGATTATTTTTTGTATGACTGGCATGAGAAAGATGCATCACATGGATTTCATCATGCAAAAAAGGCGTGTGAGAATGCAGCCCGTGATATCCCGGATTTGAACGAGATAGAGAAGGATATGATAAAATGTCATATGTTTCCATTAAATATCGTTCCGCCAAAATACATGGAAGGCTGGATCTTATGCTGTGCAGATAAGATCTGTTCCGGGGCAGAAACCGTGAAAGGACGCCTGCCGGAGCATATCGTTCTGCCGTGGAGGAAACAGATTCGTTCAGAATTATAGAATGTTTGTGAGTTTGACCAAAAATGGAGACTAAAACGGGCATATATAAAGTTTTCACTTTATATATGCCCGTTTTTCATGCAAAATGTTAGCCTTCCGCAAGATTTCCCGTGTAAAGCTGATAGTATTTTCCTTTTTCTTCCATGAGTTTGTCATGGTTACCGCGCTCAATGACGCGTCCCTGCTCTAATACGATGATACAGTCACTGTTTTTAACGGTGGAGAGGCGGTGGGCGATCACGAATGTGGTGCGTCCTGCCATCAGTTTATCCATACCGTCCTGAACGATCTTTTCGGTTCTGGTATCGATCGAACTGGTCGCCTCATCGAGGATCAGTACCGGCGGATCTGCAATCGCAGCACGCGCAATGGCAAGAAGCTGTCTTTGTCCCTGACTTAAGTTGGCACCGTCACCGGTTAAAAGTGTGTTGTAACCGTCCGGAAGCTGATGGATAAAGGTGTCGGCGTTGGCAAGTTTTGCCGCTGCAATGACTTCTTCATCGGTGGCGTCAAGTTTTCCGTAACGGATGTTTTCCATCACGGTTGCGGTAAACAGGTGTGTATCCTGCAGTACGATACCGAGAGAGTGGCGCAGGTCATCTTTTTTGATCTTGTTGATGTTGATGCCATCGTAACGGATCTTACCATCCTGGATATCGTAGAAACGGTTGATCAGGTTTGTGATCGTGGTCTTTCCGGCACCGGTACTTCCGACAAATGCGATCTTCTGACCCGGTGTTGCATAGAGGTCTACATTGTGGAGCACGATCTTATCCGGGTTATAACCGAAATTGACATCATCAAAGACTACGTCACCTTTCAGCTCGATATAATCCACACTGCCGTCTGCCTGATGGGTATGTTTCCATGCCCACATACCGGTGCGCTCTTTGGATTCGACGATCTGCCCGTTTTCTTTTCTGGCGCGGACGAGTGTAACATAACCGTTATCTACTTCCGGCTCTTCGTCGAGCAGTTTAAAGATTCGCTCAGAACCGGCAAGCGCCATGACAATATTGTTGAGCTGCATACTAAGCTGGTTGACCGGCTGGCTGAAGCTCTTATTATAGGTAAGGAAACTTGCAAGTTTTCCAAGAGTAAAGCCACCTACACCGTTTAAGGCGAGCACACCGCCGACTAAAGCACAGAGCACATAGCTGATATTACCGATCTGTGCATTGACCGGCATTAAAATATTACCAAATTTGTTGGCGTTATCTGCGCTATGGAAGAGCTGGTCATTTAATCTGTTAAAGTTTTCAATACTTTCTTCCTCGTGAGTAAAGACTTTAACAACCTTCTGGCCATTCATCATTTCTTCGATATAACCATTGACCGTTGCAATGTCTTTCTGCTGTGCGATAAAGTATTTGGCACTGAGTGCGCCGATCTTTTTAGTCGCAAACAGTGTGACACCGATCATCAGGAGTGTTACAATCGTCAGGGGAACATTTAAGAGCAGCATGCTGACAAATACGCTGACAATGGTGATGATGCTGTTTAAAAACTGCGGCATACTCTGGCTGATCATCTGGCGGAGTGTATCGATATCGTTCGTATAAGTGGACATGATATCTCCGTGATAGTGCGTGTCAAAGTAGCGGATCGGAAGTTCTTCCATATGGGTGAACATGTCATCACGCAGATTCTTTAAGGTACCCTGGGAAACATTTACCATGATGCGTGTGTATATATAGGAAGCAAGTGCTCCGATCAGGTAGAAAATGGCAACGCGCATGATAGCGTGCAGCAGACCGGAAAAGTCAGGATCTGCCTGACCGATGAGCGGCAGGATATAGCCGTCGATCAGAGTCTGCATAAACCAGGTACCTTGTACACTGGCGAGTACGGTAATGAAGATGCAGATCACGACGAGAATGCAGTGCACTGCATAATTTTTCATGATATAGGCGAGCAGACGCATAAATAATTTTCCCGGATTTTCAACTTTCGGGCGCGGATCTTTTGGACCTCTGCCGCCCGGTCCCTGAACCGGTTTGGTATTCTTTTCTGCCATTATGCAGCACCTCCTTCATCAAAATCACCGCTTCCGCTGGTCTGTGATTCGTAGACGTCGCGGTAGATATCATTGGACGCTAACAATTCTTCGTGGGTTCCAAAACCGTTTACAACACCGTTATCTAAAACGATGATGCGGTCTGCATTCTGGACGGAGGAGATTCGCTGCGCAATGATAAATTTTGTCGTATCCGGGATCTCCTCGGCAAAAGCCTTGCGGATCTTAGCATCGGTTGCAGTGTCGACAGCACTGGTACTGTCGTCTAAAATAAGTATTTTCGGTTTCTTTAACAGGGCTCTCGCGATACATAAACGCTGTTTCTGACCGCCGGATACGTTGGTTCCGCCCTGTTCAATGTAAGTGTTGTAGCCGTCCGGGAAACGGTCGATAAATTCATCTGCGCATGCAAGGCGGCATGCGTGGCGGCATTCTTCGTCGGTCGCATTTTTATCACCCCAGCGCAGATTTTCGTAAATGGTTCCCGAGAAGAGCACGTTGTTCTGCAGTACCACGGAAACCTCGTCGCGCAGCGTATCCAGGTCGTAGGAGCGGACGTCTTTGCCGCCGACAAGGACTGCGCCCTCTGAGACGTCATAGAGACGGCTGATTAAGTTGACGAGCGAGGATTTCGAACTTCCCGTGCCGCCGATGACACCGATCGTTTCCCCGGAGCGGATGGAAAGATTGACATCATCAAGGATCGGTTTATCCGAAGTCTTGTTGTAACGGAAGGTCATATGGTCGAAGGTAACACTGCCGTCGGCAACCTCATAGACCGGATTTTCCGGGTTTGTGATATCACTCTTTTCATTTAAGACTTCACAGATACGCTCGGCACTTGCGATACTCATGGCTAACATGACGAAAACCATGGAGAGCATCATCAGACTCATCATGATGTTCATACAATAGGTAAGAAGGCTCATCAGCTCT
>ERZ827363.3148-NODE-3148-length-12929-cov-3.156750_pt1 | contig 12929 bp, 9 predicted proteins | sample MGYA00519776_ERZ827363 | MGnify/ENA primary metagenome ERZ827363 (study PRJEB31778, sample SAMEA3449288) | human gut metagenome | biome: human gut; feature: human-associated habitat; material: faeces | place: United Kingdom | collected 2010/2012 ...
TCCACTTTTGAAGCCCATTCCACCGCATCAATTCCTACATCGATCCGTCCGCCATTCTTATAAATATTCCAGCCACTTCCATCTTCCCGCTTCTTTGCATCAATTGCAACAACTACACACTGGCTGCCGAACTTTTCTGCTGCTTCTGATATCAGATTCGGTGTATTAATTGCAGATGAATTAATTGAAATCTTATCCGCACCTTCTCTTAAGAGTGCCTTAAAATCATCTACTGTACGGATTCCTCCGCCAACTGTAAATGGGATGAATACGTTTTCTGCCACCTTGCGTACCATATCTACCACTGTACCTCTGGCATCCGATGATGCTGTAATATCAAGAAATACAAGCTCATCTGCACCTGCTTTATCATACGCTTTTGCAATCTCAACCGGATCTCCGGCATCTCTTAACGATACAAAATTTACTCCCTTTACAACTCTTCCGTTATTTACATCCAGACATGGAATGATTCTTTTTGTATGCATAATGATGTCCTCCCTATAATTCCACAAAGTTCTTTAATATCTGAATTCCGATATCACTGCTTTTTTCCGGATGGAACTGGCATGCGAATACATTCCCCTGTTCTACCGAAGCATGGATATGTGTACTGTATTCTGTCGTAGCAGTTACAATTCCCTCATCTGCTGCTTTCAAATAATAAGAATGAACAAAATATACATAGGAATCTTCCGGAATCCCTTTGAATAATCTTCCATTATTCTGGAACTTCAAAGAGTTCCATCCCATATGTGGAATCTTAAGGCCTTCCTTATCCGGGATTCTTAGTATCTCACCTTTCAGAATTCCAAGTCCTTCCACGCCCGGCGTCTCATCACTTCGTTCAAATAATAACTGTAAACCAAGACAGATCCCCAGGAAAGGAGTTCCCTTTGCCGTCACATCCCTGATCACCTCATCAAGCCCATATTGTCTGAGTTTACTCATCGCATCTCCAAATGCTCCGACTCCCGGAAGGATCACTTTATCTGCATTCATGATCGTCTCTCTGTCTCTTGTGATTATTACTTCCTGTCCCAGAAGCTGCATGGCTTTCTCCACACTCTTTATATTTCCTGCATCGTAATCAATAATTGCAATCATCTTGTTGTCCTGCCTTTCATATGTGGTATATCAGGGATATTGTCCCGGACATTCACTTTATATTATTTGTCAAGTGAACTGTTATGGTTTATTGTACATCAAGTTCAAACCAGAATTCAACTCCATTGTCATAATTCTTTACACCATACTCCTGGTTGAATGATTTCATAATTGCTTTTACGATTGAAAGGCCGATTCCGTTGCCTCCATATTCTCTTGTATGGGCCTTATCTACTTTATAGAATTTATCCCAGATATGAGGTGCATCTGCTTCCGGGATCGGATTACCGGTATTAAATACCGATACTCTGACTTTGCCGTCTTTTTGCACCATCTTCACTTCGATCACCATATCGCCGCTGACATGATGGCATGCATTACTTACATAATTTCTTACAACCTGCTCTACTTTAAACTCATCTGCCCACGCATAGATGTCCTCTTCTGTGTGCAACATAATCTTGGCACCTGCCTGATCCGCCATGATCTCCATACTCTGCAGAACGCCTTTGACCAGTGCTGTCAGATTAAATCGTTCAAACACGATATCTTCATCACCGAATTCCAGCTGGTTCAATGTCAGCAGATTCTTGACCATCTGATTCATCTTGGACGCCTCATCCATAATAACATCACAGTAGAATTCCCGACTCTCCGCATCTTCATTGACTCCTTCTTTTAATCCTTCGGCATAGCCCTGGATCAGAGCGATCGGTGTCTTTAACTCATGAGATACGTTTCCTAGGAATTCGTTTCTCATCTTTTCCAGCTTGTCTTTCTGTTCGATGTCTTTCTGCAGACTGTTGTTAGCTTTCTTAAGTTCAGAGATCGTGCTCTCCAATTTCTCTGACATCCGGTTAAAGTTCTCTCCCAGTTCTCCGATCTCATTGCTTCCGCCGCTGGTGTATTTCGCATCAAAATCAAGATCTGCCATCCGGTCAGATAATCTCGCAAGCTCCCGGATCGGATCTGTGATTCTTTTTGAGAAATACCAGATCAGAAGAATGGATACAACGATCAGAACACTTCCTATATATAATAAGAAACGATTGGATATCGACGCACTTTCACGCATACTTTCTACCGGACTTCGAAGCAGGAACTGACTGCCGTCATCCAGACTTCCCCACATATCAACATAATAACTCTGATTCCACGGATCCCATGACTGGTTGATCTGATAGACATCCGTAGAATCCAGTGTCCGGCTTTCTTTTTGTGCCTGATTCAGAAAATATCCCATCATCTGATTCTTCAACATATTCTTATCATGCACATTCGTATGCACATCATTATCCTTTTCAATTACCAGATAAGAAATATTATTCTTTTCAGCGAAATGAATGAGTGAATTATTCTTCTTTGTGCTGTCCCATTTATCTTCATTTGATACGTCATTTAATTTCTCATAAAGTTCTATGAAACGGGATTCCTTCTTACTTATATAATACGGCTCCAGAAATTTTCCGTTGATGAACATCAATGTCACGACCAGACAGATCAACAATCCTACAAAGGATGTGATCATCTGCGTCTTGATCGAATGATGTACACTTTTTATCTTCTGTTTCTTATCTTTACTTATGATCTTCATGCTTCATCAACCTCAAATTTATATCCCATGCCCCAGATTGTCTTAATGTAATTTCCCTTTTCTCCGAGTTTGCTTCTTAATTTCTTTACGTGTGTATCAATGGTTCTTGCATCTCCGAAATAATCATAATCCCATACATTATTCAAGATCTTCTCTCTCGATAATGCAATGCCCTGATTCTCTACAAAGTATGACAGCAGTTCGAATTCCTTGAAGCTTAATTCAATCTCTTTACCATCAATCTTCACCTGATGTGCGGCTTTATCGATTACAATTCCTCCTGCATCGATCTCGTCACCACCGCCTAATACATTGGCTCTTCTTAATATTGCATTGACTCTGGCTACCAGGATCTTCGGACTGAATGGCTTGGAAATATATTCGTCAACCCCCAGAGCAAATCCCTGTAATTCATCTCGTTCCTCTGACCTTGCAGTTAACATGATGATCGGCACTTTTGATGACTGGCGTACTTCACGGCATACCTGCCATCCATCCATTCTTGGCATCATCACATCCAGAATGATCAGTGCAATATCTTTTTCATCATAAAATACTTCCATTGCTTCCATCCCGTCGCCGGCTTCCAATACCTGATATCCTTCTCTTCCAAGGAAATCTTTCACCAGTTTTCTCATTCTGCTTTCATCATCTACTACTAATATTTTGATCTTATCCATAAGACCCGGCCCTCCTCTTAAATTTATATTTTCATGATATATTTTTCTTTGATCTTAATTATTATAGCAGAGAACTATGTAGCCTTTGTGAAGTTTCCGGTATATAGAATAAAAAAAGTACCCACAGTGTCATATTACTTATGTTACCATGGGTACTTTTTCTTAAGTTACTCTAATCTGTAATTTGTTGTTTTATACAACTCATACTATTCTTCATCTTCTCTTTTCTTTCTCTTAAGTGAGAATCCTCCGATTCCGGCTCCGAGAGATGTTACTGCAAGTCCTAACCACGCAAACATGCTTGATGGATCTCCGGTCTTCGCAGCTTTTCCACTCTTCGTATTCGATGTGGATCCTGTCTTACCGGATTTGCCTGATGTACCGGTTGTTCCATTTGTACCGTTAACTTTCTGTCCTGCATCCTTTTTCACAAGTGCACTGATTGCTTTATTCAGCTTCTCAGTTGCTTTATCAACTGTATCCTGATTTTTCTTTTCTTTCAGTGCTGTGTCAGCCTCAGCCAGTGCTGACTGAAGTGCTTTCCAGCTGTCTGCTGTATAATCTGATTCTTTTAAAGCACCTGCTGCTTTAATTGCTTTTTCAAGTGCATCTGTTGATACTTCTTTCGTCGGCTCATCCGGTGTCGCTGCTTCCAGTGCGTCGATTGCTTTGTTCAGGCTATCTGCTGCTTTATCAACTGTATCCTGGCTCTCTTTTGCTTCCAGTGCAGATTTCGCTTTTGTCAGCTCTGACTGAAGTGCTTTCCAGCTGTCTTTTGTATAATCTGATTCGTTTAATCCTTCTGCCTTTTCAATTGCTGCTGCAAGTTTCGTTGTATCTACTTCAGATGGCGCCGGAGTTTCTCCCGGAACTTTGTATGTAAATGTAAGAGGTGTTGTATAACCAGTTGATGTAACTGTGATCTGGAATTCTGTTCCGGCCAACGCATCTTTAAATGGCGCTGCATCTGTCACCAGCGTTCCGTCTTTATCAATAATCTTTACAGAACCTCTTCCACTTGCTGCATAATCGGTGCCGTTCACATTTACAGATGTAATATTTCCGATATAAGTATTGAATGCTTCCTCATTACTGTTTTCTGCCACTGTAAGCTTTTTGTTATCTGCATCATATGTTGCCGGCATATCTGTTGTTGACAGAATGAATGTTGTTTTCAAATCTGCATATTTTCCATTTTTATCTTTTACTGTAAGTGTATATTTTCCCGGATTAATTGAAGAATCTGCTTTAAATGTTAATACATTGCCTTCTACTTTCACATTCAATCCTTCAACGGTGTATTCCGGATCAAAATCATCCCTAAGATTCAGCTCTATCGCCGTCTTACCAGCAGAAATATCTGCATCTGCAACCTTAACAGCATCCTCTGTTTTTGCAAATTTTACAGGGACATAAAGATCATTAACATCAATTGTATATAGACCATTTGTTGTATAATATTCAATACTGTCAATCGTCTTGCCCATCATAGATGCATAATGCGCTGAAGATGTCGGGCAACCATGTACTGACTCTGTATATCCGGTACTCCAAGCGAGCTCATTTCCTCTCCAGATGTTCTCCAGATGACGCATACCATAGGCAGTTCCATCTGTTGTCTTTACAACGACTGCATTTACATTAGAAGATGCAATCTTATCTTCCGGAAGTCCGTCCAGATTGAGCTGGTAATCTCCATAAGAAGACTGTGTTAACAATTCTGCCGTAACACCTGTCAGAACTTCTGCTTTCTTTCCTTTAACCTCGCTGAATACAAGTTTTCCATCCTTGTCCATAGAAACTTCTTTGTAATTTGCAGGAGCCTCTGTCAATGGATAGTATGCATATGTCTCGTTTTCAAAAAGTGTATCTTTTCCTTCTAATGTTGTGGTAGATGTCTGTCCACGGTTCGTTACTGTAATATCAACTTTATCCGTATCTTTTACTTCTTTGTATTTTGTAAGATCTACTGAAGAATCTACTTTCACAGCAAATGTAATACCATCAATCTGTGATCCATCTGCATTTTCATGATAAGAACCACCTGCAAGTCCTGTTGTACGTGTCTTGTTCTTTGTTGCAGAAGTAAATACATCAACATCCACGTCATTCTTTGTTGTCTCAGATTTGTAGAATGCTGCGTATGGGATGTTCATAAGAACATAAGTCTCTTTTTTCTCTGCTTTTACAAGTGCGTCGATTGCTGCATTCAGATGACTGGTTGCTTCATCAACTGTTGCCTGTGTATGTGGAGTTTTTATTTCATCTTTTGCTTCCTGAAGCTCTGTCTGCATTGCCGCCCAGCTGTCGGCCGTATAATCTGATTCCGTCAGACTTTCGGCTTTCTTAATTGCTGCTTCCAGATTTGTTGTACTGATCTCTTCTTTTGCGTCTTTTACGATGTTTTCATCTGTTGCCTGGAAATTATATGTTACATCTTTATAACCCAGTGCTGAAATTGTAATTGTCCAGTATCCCGTTCCATCTGTTCCTTCCGGCAATGTACAACGCAGTGACTTGGTAAGTCCAAGCTGAATTCCCATTGATTTATGCATCCAGTTATCTGCTGCAAATTTTGTTCCGTATGTTGCTTTTGCATTCGTGTATGTACTGTCATCTCCATAGTATGTCCATTTTACACTCTGCATATTTGCTCCGAGGTCTCCGTAATTACCCGTCAGATCTACTCTTAAGAATTCTCCATAAGAGCCCTTCGCTTCTTTTACTGTAAGTCCTGCTTCTTCTGCTGTTGGTGCTGTTTTTAATTCCTGGCCTTCAATTCCAGATTCCGTTCCTGTCTCTTTTGCTGAGAAACTGAATGTTCCATCTGCATTCCTGGTTGCTGTCTTAAGTCCGTTTGTATCTGCTGTAACTTTTGCTTTCAGACCGCTATATGACTGCAATTTATTTTCTGCATATCCTCCTGCAAGTTCTCCACCATTTTCTACAACTTTGTATGCTTTGCAGAATGCTTCATAATCTTCTGTCGCTACTTTTACCGGTACATATTTCAGTCCTGTAACATCATATTTTTTCATCTTCGTTGTTGTTCCGTCTTCTTCGGTGATTGCTCCACGGTCAAATGTAATCGTTTTTCCATCTGTCAGAACAGCTTTCTTTGAATCTGTCCAATATGACACTTCATAAGATTTTCCATTTTCTGCCTCTATGGTTGCCGCACACTGATAACTTCCTCTGTGAAGTCCATGGTTCACCGTTGCACGTGTTACAACATCAAATGCACCTTTATCTGACTCTCCTTTTGTATCCAATTCACTTGATGATGAACTGTCTCCTGCTGCATGTACTCCTTCTGCTGCCCAGTATTCCGCCCAGCTAAGTCCTGCATAGACATATTTATATTCTTCTTTTACTGCTGCTTTCAAGTTATCAATTGCACTATCAAGATTTTTTTTCGCTGCATCGACTGTATCCTGAGATTTCTTTTCAGCGAGTGCTGTCTCTGCAGACGCAAGTGCTGTCTTTAACGTATTCCATGTCTCAGCTGTGTAATCACTTTCTTTTAATGCTTTTGCTTTCGTAATTGAAGCTTCCAGAGCTGCTGTATCTACAGTTGCTGCTGTACTTGCTTCTGGTGCTGACTGGATTGCTTCTAATGCCGCTTTTTTTATGGCATCAGATGATCTTGTTGCAGTAGATACGGTATCCCAACTATTAATTGTATCTTCTGTTGCTGACTGACCAGCTAATTTTGATTTTATTCCCTTTGATTTAGAATATGCTTTGTTAAAATATGAATCGTTACCAGACTCATAGCCATTTTCCGGAGTTACTACAATATCAGAAAACTTTCCATCTTTTACAGTCAAGGCTACTCGGACATCATATTCATTCCATTCATCTTCATCATCATCCTCTGTTCTTGTGACATGTGCAGTCTTCGTATATGTTCCATCTTTTGCCACCTGATCTTTCGTTACCGCCATCGCCGGTACCGCCGGACAAATGCTGGCTGCCATGGTCGCCGACATCGCAACTGCCATTACTTTTGTCTTCATTTCTTTCTTTTTCATAAAAGCCTCCTTAATGAAAATATTTATTATTAAGTTAGTATTTTCTAACTTATAATCAAAAAAATTTTACTAATCAGACATGTGCGTTTTCCACACACGTCTGCATGTTATGTTATTTTATACGCCAAGCCAGATACATAATCCAAGTAATATCAAAGCTCTTAAGATTGTAAACCATATTTCATTGCCTCTGATCTTTTTCACTCCGCAGTGAATATTCTTCTTCGGACATGTATCTATACATTTCTGGCACTGGAAACAGTCACCTTCTACTTTCCAGGAACCGTCCGTCGGAAGTCCGATATTCGCCGGACATTTTCTGGAACATGCACTGCACTTTGGAATGCAGGATTCCCGGTCTCTGTGAAGTGCAAATGTCGGTAACACCGGAACCAGTGAGAATACAGCTCCCATCGGGCAGAAATTTCTGCAGAAAAATCTTTCCTCCAGACACATTCCGACAATCAGAAGTACCAGAACGACCAACCCTATGAGATATCCATTCATTTTAAAATTTCCTGCATGTATCATGGAAAATACATCCCACGGACTTGTTCCCTGCGCTTTATTGTATACACCGCCATAACACATAAATACGATGATTGCCAGAATCACATATTTCAGATATACAAGTCTGTCTGCAATCCGGTCCGGAATCTGCACCGGTTTCTTTTTCATCTTTTTGCAGATCAGTCTGTATAATGCATTCACTCCATCGCCAAGACTTCCAAATGCACAGGCGAATCCACAAAAGAATCTTCCGAAAACAGCAGTATATACACACACCACAATAAGTACAGTAACAAATGATGTCAGCGCCACTTTTTCGCCTGCGCCAATCTGTGTAAATATATATTTCACACCTGCAAATGCTGCCGTGTATACCGACGGAATAAAGATAAAATACAGCAATTGGATGATTGCCCTTATCCATATATGTATCTTTTTCAATTGTTTTGCATTCATTTATTTTACCGCCTTTTCTAATGCCTGTTTTGTCGCATTCTTAATTCCTGTAGAACTGAAAGTCGCACCACTGATCGTATCTACTTCTGCACTTTGCGCATCCAGAATCTTCGGTATAATATCTTTCGCCATAGTCAGATAAGAACCATCTTCTCCATCAGCAGAGACAATATTTACTTCCTTAATCTTCTGCTTTTTTACTATTACTTCCACTTTAACAGTTCCACCAAATCCATCCGCTTCTCCGGTATATGTTCCGTCTTTATAAGAACCGTTTTTTGAATCCTCATCTTCTAAACTTTCCGTATTTTCGATTTTGGCATTCAGTTTTGCAATTTCCTCATCTTTTGCTCTGACTTCCAGCACAGAATTATATCCCAATATCAACCCGACGATCACTACAACACTCATCAGGCGCATCCAGAATTCTCTCATTCTTCTCTCTCCTTTAACTCAGTCTCTTTTTACTGTCTTTTTGCAGAAAGCAATGCGTTCTCACACGCATCCAGGATTGCTTTTGAAGTGCAGGTTGCACCCGATACTGCATCAATTCCTTCTATATTACCTTTCTCGATCAGCTGGCTTGTCACACCTTTTTTATTCGATGTTCCGTTTGCAGCGCGAAGGATATATCTGTCATTCGATGAATCTCCGTCCCCTTTTACATCAGTAACAGCAACAATCTTGTCATCCCGCACTGTCACTTTCAATGTCAGATTATAGGCCGTGAAATCTTCATCTTCATCTGGTCTGCACAGCGCACGTCCTTCATAGATACCATTTTTATATACTGTAGTATCATCTTCGCCATCATCTTTTTTCTCCAGCAGTGCCAGTGCCTGGTTCAGATTCTCAAGAGCCTGGTCCACATCTTCCTGACTGATCTCTGTCTTATCTGCATCAAGCAGCTTCTGTGCGTCTTCCATTCTGGTCTTAAGAACCGCATAGGTTGCTTCCGTATAATCCTCTTGTTTCAGTTCTTCTGCTTCTTTCATCACTTTTTCAAGTTCTGAAGTATCAGCTTTTTCTTTATCTGGTTCCGTTGTCTGTCCGTTTGTTACCTTTTCTGCTTCTTTTAATGCATTCTTCACTGCATTTATGAGACCATTTGAACTGTAAGTTGCTCCGGATACTACGTCCACATCCGTACTCTGTTTTTTCATAATATTTTTTACTACATCCATTGCACGGTTAAAGAATTTTTCATCATCATGATTCTTTGTTACGAGCACTGCCTTGATTGATTTATCCTGAAGAACCACCGCTACTTTTATCTCACCGTTATACCCTTCTGCCGTTCCGTAATAAATACCTTCTTTATACGGGAAATTGCCTTTGACAGTCGTATTGTCTTCTGTCTTAGAAGTATCTTCCGTCTTCGTATTTACAGACTGTGAATTTCCGCTTACTGCAGCCTGACGGAGTGCGTCTCTTACCGCACTCTTGATTCCGTTCGAACTGTAAGTCGCACCGGAGATTACATCTACATTTGTACTCTGCGATGAAATAATATTGCCGATCAATGCTTTTGCACGATTCAGATAACTGCTGTCATCATGATTCTCCACAACCTCAACAGACGCAATCTTTCCTCCGCTGATCACAACCTTAACTTTCAAAGTTCCTCCGAATCCGGTTCCTGTTCCATAATAGGTTCCATCTTTATATGCTGCCGCATCCTGTACGTCAGCCAGTGACAGTGTACTTCCCTGTGCCGCTGCATTTCCGGACTGGGATTCTCCCGTCTCTCCACTGTCTTTTTCTCCTGTCAATGCATTCTTCACTGCACTGATAATACCATTAGAACTAAATGTTGCGCCAGACACCACATCCACATCCAGAGTCTGTCCTGCAATGATCCTGTCTATCACTGCTTTTGCACGGTTAAAGAACGCTGCATCGTCCGAAGAACTTAAGATATCAATTGCCGTAATCTGTTTATCTTTGATCGTTACCGCAACAGTCACCTCGCCGGCATAACCGGTTCCTGTTCCTTTATAGATTCCGTCTGCCAGATCAAAAGAACCTTTTGCCTTGCTTTCTGTCTTCTTCGCTTCATCGGCATCCGTTGTCTTTGTCTCTTTCGTCTGCGCCTGAGCTTCATAAACCGGTGCCTGATAGCCGCTTAATGACACCCCGATACAGGCTGCAACTACAATCGCCGAGGTAGCCGGTGCACCCTGTTTTATTTTTTTGATCACTTTTTCTTTGTCCATATCTTCCGCCTCTACTTTTTCATTACATTTACCTTATAATCCGATTGAAAATCATCCGCAATTCCTTCTGATACATATAATTGATCGTCATCCGTAAGCAGGATCACATCAAATTTATCGCTATACTTCTTCCAGAATTTCTCTGCTTTCTCTTTTCCCATGATAAAAAGCGAAGTAGATAATCCATCCGCAAGTGTTCCATCATCACTTACGATTGTCACCGAAGTCAGTCCGTTCTCTGCCGGATAGCCGGTAGCCGGATCAATAATATGATGATATTTCTTCCCATTTTTTTCAAAGTATCTCTCATATCCACCCGATGTAATAACCGCCTTGTCCTTTGCCTGCAGGATTCCAAGATAATTTCCGTCTTCATCCGGACTTTCTACCGCAACCTTCCATGCACTTCCATCTGGTTTTGCACCAAGAAGCTGTACATTTCCTCCAAGACTTACCAGGCCGCTCGTCACACCACACTTTTTATAAATCTGCATAATCCTTGAAGATGTATATCCCTTCGCAATGCCTCCGAAATCAATTTTCACATTCTTAGGCAGCGTGATTTTTTTTGTCTTTTTGTCGTATTGGATCTTCGATGCATCTACATTCTTCAGTAACGCACTCAGTTCATCCTCCGCAGGGATCCGGTAATTCTCCGTTGTAAATCCCCATGCATCCATGACCGGGTAGATGGATATGTCAAATACTCCTTTTGTCTGTTTATATATTTTTTCAGAGCGTTCATACAAGTACGCCGTGTCATCTGAAACAACAGCTTCCCCGTTTTGATTTAATTTGTACACTTCACTGTTTTCATTTCCGGTAGACAACATTTCATCCAGCCGTTTGATCTCTGTCTCAGCTTTATCTACTGCTTCAGATGCATGCTCTCCATATGCTGTTACCGTCATATACGTATCCATCGCAAATATATCGCGGCTTTGCTTTTCTTCACTGGATTTTTCGGAATTTTCACTTTTGGAATCTTCTTTTTTATCTGTCTGCGTCTGTGTTGTCTTGGCGGATGCCGTACTGTTTCCACATCCAACGGTTCCCATTGACACCGCCGCACATAAAATGGCTATTACAATCTTTCTTTTCATTCTTTATCCTCTATATCTATAGTTACTTTCATCTACCAATAGTTAGTCCGTGTTGTTTTCAGTTCTGTTCTTCTAACTCAATAAATGTACCATATGTTTTTTTCTGCTTCAATTCTTTTTTTGATATTGATATTTATTATCATTTATTTTCACTGTTGATTTTCCCCCAAAAAAGCGCAAAAAAATATCCTGAAATCTTTGATTCTTTCAAAAATTTCAGGATATCAGTGGACCTGGCGGGAGTTGAACCCGCGTCCGAAAGCCCATCCATTCGAGCATCTCCCATCACAGTCATTATATTAACATTCCCTCCATGCGGCACCTAATGACAGGTTCCTCACTTTAGTAGCTTCATAAATTCTTCCATCCCCTCAAAGCTTTGGGAACGAAGTGCTCCGCCTGTTTGAAGCCGGTGACCCGAACAGCGGATGATCCGGGGCCGACTGCGGCCTAATTAGGCTGCGTACGCTAATTCTGTATTGTCTGCGTTTATATTTAAGTGGAACTTTTAACGTAGTGTCCCGCTACGGATGGCTTCCTTGACTTCCGTGCCCCCGTCGAAACCAGTACAAGCCCTGGTTCTTGGAAGCCGTATCATCAAAAATACGCTTCTGCAAACAAGATCCGTTCAGAAGTCAGCCTTCTGCCCTCCCATTTGCTCTATATATTATATGCGGACATCCAGGCTCATGTCAAGGCATCTCCGCATATAATTTACTCAATCTGTCATTTTACGCTTCTTTTGTCTTCCCCACTTCCAGCATTCCGCTCTTTGCAAGTGCCGGTCGCAGTGCATTGTAGATGATTACTACAACGATTGTAGAAAGGATTGCATTTACAAAGGTAGCAGCTGCGCTCCATTTTGCAAGAACCTCTGCCATCTGCTGCGGCTGTCCCAGAATATACTGTTTGTAAAAGTATCCGACGATCGGATCTGCAATGACATTAAATGCAAGTCCGGCTACAGATGCCAGCAGGCTCCATTTGAAAATGTATTTCTTATCGGTACTTTCATTGATCTTTGCGATCTTATGCGCTACAAGTCCTGTGATCAGTCCGATGCAGAGCTTCAGGATAAATGTCTTCGGTGCTCCGGTAATATAGATCGGATCCATCACATCCGCGATTCCCATTCCGATCGCTCCTGCAAGTCCGCCGTACCAGCCGCCCAAAAGAAGTGCGGCAAGCACACAGAACGCATTTCCAAGGTGGATTGATGTTGCATCTCC
>ERZ827363.3169-NODE-3169-length-12861-cov-5.185382_pt1 | contig 12861 bp, 12 predicted proteins | sample MGYA00519776_ERZ827363 | MGnify/ENA primary metagenome ERZ827363 (study PRJEB31778, sample SAMEA3449288) | human gut metagenome | biome: human gut; feature: human-associated habitat; material: faeces | place: United Kingdom | collected 2010/2012 ...
GAGCATGGAAGATGTCCGCTTTCCCTGCAACGAAGATCTGATCGACGGCGGCAGCCTGAAGGTGGACGGGGTGGATTATCTCTACTACGATCTGGAAGCCACCCGGCAGAAGCTCCACGATTTTATCTACAACGACGTTATGCCGGATCAGCCGTAACAAACACCCCCTCCCGAAGCCGGTCATCCGGCAGCAGGAGGGGAATATTTGTTATATTTAAGATAAATAAAACAAAGTGTATAATGAAATCACAAAATCTTTCAGCTACAAGGAGAAACCTTAAGCCGAAGCATATCTCCGAAGTCTTTCTTCGGGGACTTGAAACGGTAAAGAGACATCCACGGATTCGCCAAAAATGGTGTGCGGTGATAGCTTTGGCGGGTGCCTGCTCCTTGCGGTTCTTACAACTCCAGAGTGTTCCAACCTTGGGGAATTTTTAAGGGGGTTTACCCCCTTAAATGCCCTTTTCTTCCATTTCTTTTCCGGCATGGGAAAAGAAATGGTGCCTTGAACCGCAAACAATGATCCAAAATGTACGAACCCGCATAGGGCAGTAGATCTTAACAAGTTCGCTTATAACGAAATTGTCAGGTTTTACTGCCCTATGCGGGTTCCATCATTTCTCATTATCGATCGTTTTGTTTCCTGCACCCATTCTTTTCCCATGCTGGAAAAGAATGGGGAGAAAAGAGCACTTAAGGAGGGTTATGCACCCTCCTTAAGAATCCTCCCGCAGGTTGGGACAGGTTCAACAGAAGGGCACCGCAAGGACAATTCCCGCCGAAGCAATCGCCGCACACCTGTTTTGGCGAATCCGTGGATGTCTCTTTGACGTTTCAAATCTCCGAAGAAAGATTTCGGAGATATGCTTCGGCTTAAGGTTTCTCCTCGTGGATGGAAGGTTTTGAAATACAATTAGAAGAATTTGCTTTGATAAATACAAATCGTATTTATTTTTTCTCTGCTGATTGGACGGCTGCTTTCATTTGGCGGACGTAGTCGGCAATGTGGGGGGCGGCGGAGCTGCCGTATTTGGCGATGATGCGGACGATGGCGCTGCCGACGATGGCACCGTCGGAGGGGGCTGCCACCTGTGCGGCCTGTTCCGGGGTGCTGACGCCGAAGCCTACGGCGGCGGGGATATCGGACGCTTCCCGCACCAGCTTCATCATGGCGGAAAGGTCGGTGGTGATCTCCTTCCGGATGCCGGTGACGCCCATGGAGGAGACAAGGTACAAAAATCCGTCGGCGTCGGCGGCGATGGTGCGGATCCGATCCTCGGAGGTGGGGGCCACCAGCGAGATCAGATTCACGGCGTTTTTCCGGGAGAAGGGGGTCACCTCGCCCTTCTCTTCAAAAGGAAGGTCGGGGATGATGACCCCATCCACTCCGGCTTCGGCGCAGCGGGCGAAGAATTTTTCGTAGCCGTAACGGAATACCGGGTTCAAGTAGGTGAGAAAGACAAGGGGAATGTCCGTTTTCTTCCGGAGCGATTCCACCATTTGGAAGATCCGATCCAGATTCGCCCCGGCTTTCAGGGCACGGATGTTGGCTTCCTGGATGACCGGGCCTTCGGCGATGGGGTCGGAGAAGGGAATGCCTAACTCGATCAGGTCGCAGCCGGCTTCCTCCATGGTCAGGACGAACTCTTCGGTTTTTTCAAGGGAAGGATCCCCGGCAGTGACGAAGCCGATGAAGGCTTTTCCGTGGTCAAAGGCTTTTTTGATGTTACTCATGAATATCGACCCCCCGATAGCGTGCAATGGCGGCAACGTCCTTGTCTCCTCGGCCGGAGAGGCAGACGATGATGGACTGATCTTTTTCCATGGTGGGCGCCAGCTTCCGGGCGTATGCCACGGCGTGGGCGCTTTCGATGGCGCAGATGATGCCTTCGGTGCGGGCAAGATACTCGAAGGCAGAGACAGCTTCGTCATCGGTGATGGGGACGTATTCCGCCCGGCCGATGTCGTGAAGGTGGGCGTGCTCCGGGCCGATCCCCGGATAGTCAAGACCGGCGGAAATGGAGTAGACCGGTGCGATCTGCCCCTGATCGTCCTGGCAGAAATAGGATTTCATCCCGTGGAAGACGCCTAACGTCCCGGTGGCGATGGTGGCGGCGTGCTGGCCGGTATGGATGCCCCGGCCGGCGGCTTCGCAGCCGATGAGCCGGACGGAGGCGTCGGGGATGAAGTTGTAAAACATTCCCATGGCGTTGCTTCCGCCGCCGACGCAGGCTAAGACTGCTGCGGGGAGCTTGCCCTCTTTTTCGAGGATCTGTGCCCGGGCCTCCTTGCTGATGACGCTTTGAAAATCCCGGACCATCATGGGGAAGGGGTGGGGACCCATGACGGAGCCCAACACATAGTGGGTGTCCTCTACCCGGGAGACCCACTCCCGCATGGTTTCATTGACGGCGTCTTTTAAGGTCATGGTGCCGCTGGTGACCGGATGCACCTTCGCACCCAGCAGCTCCATGCGGTAGACGTTCAGAGCCTGACGGTCGGTGTCCTCTTTTCCCATGAAGATCTCGCATTCCATGCCCATCAGGGCGGCGGCGGTGGCGGTGGCAACGCCGTGCTGACCAGCTCCGGTCTCGGCGATGACCCGGGTCTTGCCCATGCGCTTGGCGAGGAGCACCTGGCCTAAGACGTTGTTGATCTTATGGGAGCCGGTGTGGTTCAAGTCCTCCCGCTTCAGGTAGACTTTTGCGCCGCCTAAGTCCCTCGTCATTTTTTCGGCGTAGTAGAGAAGGGAGGGACGTCCGGCGTACTCTTTTAAAAGGGTGTTCAGCTCCGAGATAAAATCGGGGTCGTTTTTATAGAATTCGTAGGCTTTTTCCAGGCGGAGGATCTCATTCATCAGGGTCTCGGGGATGTACTGTCCGCCGTGGATGCCATAGCGTCCGTTTTCCATGTTGGTTCAGTCCTTTCTGTGGGCAGCTTCCACTGCCCGGAAGATTTTTTGCGGGTCTTTTTTACCGTCCGTTTCCACCCCGCTGCTCAGGTCGATGGCGTAGGGGGAGAAGCGGAAGATGGCTTCGGGAAGGTTTTCCGGCGTCAGCCCCCCGGCAAGAAAACAGGGGCGGGGGAAGTGAGAAAGCAGCTCCCAGTCAAAGGTTTCCCCGGTGCCGCCTTTGCCGTTGTCCAGAAGGGGAAAGTCGGCGGGAGTGGCGGCTGCCAGCTCCAGATCCGCCGGTGTCTGGATCGAAAAGGCTTTCAGCACCGGTCTGCCGCTTTTTTCTTTTAAGAAGCGGATCGTTTCCGGGGATTCGCTGCCGTGGAGCTGGATCCAGTCAATAATCCCGGCGGCGGTCAGGGAGAGGATGGTCTCCGGTGGGGCGTTCACGAAAACGCCTACCGTCAGAATGGCGGGAGAAAGCCTTGCTTTCAGCCGGGCGGCTTCGGCGGGGGTCACCTTCCGGCGGCTCTCCGCAAAAACGAAGCCGATGTAGTCGGGACGAGCGGCGTTGACCGCTTCAATATCCGCCAGGCGGCTCAGACCGCAGATCTTGATCTTCGTCATCTGGCAGCCTCCCGGAGAGAAGCTAAGAATGCCGCTTTATCGGGGGCCTTCATCATGGCTTCGCCGACCAGAACGGCATCCGCCCCGAAGGCAGCTGCCCGGGCGGCGTCCTCCGGTCCCCGAAGGCCGCTTTCGGAAACGAAGACCGCTTCCGGCGGGACAAGGGAACGAAGGGAGACGGCTGCGGACAGGTCGACCTGAAAGGTTTTCAGATCCCGGTTGTTAACCCCGATGAGGGAGGCGCCGGAAGCGGCAGCCCGTCTGACTTCCTCGGCGGTATGGGCTTCCACCAGAGCGGAAAGCCCCAAGCCTTCGGCAGTTTCCCGGAAATCCCGGAGCTGCCGATCGCTTAAAATGGTGCAGATGAGAAGCACTGCCGAAGCTCCCAGCGTTTTCGCCTCGTAGATCTGATACAGGTCTACCGTGAAATCCTTCCGCAGCAGGGGGAGGGTCACCTCTTCGGCAATCTCTTTTAAATAGGCATCGCTTCCCAGAAACCATTTCGGCTCCGTCAGGACGGAAACAGCGTCGGCTCCGGCGGCTTCGTATTCTTTTGCAATGTCCCGGTAAGGAAATTGTTCGACGATGATCCCTTTGGAGGGGGATGCCTTTTTTGCTTCGCAGATAAAGGAAAGAGAGGGCTTCCGGAGGGCTTTTTCAAAAGGGAAATCCCCTTTCGGAAGGGAACGGGCGCATTCTTCCAACTGTTCTATGGGAAGGCGGCACTTTGCTTCCTCCACCCGGAAGCGGGCGTGCTCGGCAAGTTCGTCTAAGATCATCTTTTTCCCTCACGCCGGCAGATTGGAAAGGCGGATGAAGTCTTCCAGTTGGGCGAGAGCCTTGCCGCTGTCCAGGATCTCCCGGGCGGTCTCAAGCCCTGCTTCCAGTGAAACGCCGGTTGCCACATGGAGGGCGGCGGCGGAGTTTAAGAGGACGGCGTCCCGTTTGGCTCCCGGCTCGCCGGCGAGGATGGAGCGGGCGAGCCCGGCGTTTTCGGCGGGAGTGCCGCCCTGCAGCTCCTCCATGGTGCAGCGGGAAAGGCCGAAGGTCTCCGGCTCCAGGGTGTAGCGGAGGAATTCCCCGCCCCGGACTTCGCAGACGTCAGTGGGAGCGGTCAGGGAGATCTCGTCCAAGCCGTCCTGTCCGTGGACTACCATGGCGCTTTTGACGCCTAAGTTATGGAGCACCCGTGCCAGCGGCTCCACCAGCGCTTCGTCGTAAACGCCCAGCAGCTGCAGATTGGCTCCGGCAGGGTTGGCAAGAGGCCCTAAGAGGTTGAAAATGGTGCGGATCCCCAGCTCCTTCCGGACGGGAGCCACATATTTCATGGCAATGTGGTAGTTCTGGGCGAAGAGGAAGCAGATGTGGATGTCCCGCAGGAGCTTTGCGCTGACCTCCGGGGAGGCGGCGATGTTTACTCCCAGCGCTTCCAAACAATCGGCGGTGCCGCATTTGCTGGAAGCCGCCCGGTTGCCGTGCTTGGCGACCGGTACGCCGGCGGCGGAGACCACCAGTGCGGAGAGAGTGGAAATGTTGAAGGTGTTCGCCCCATCGCCGCCGGTCCCGACGATCTCCAGCACGTCCATGTCGTGGAGGAGCCGGACGCAGTGCTTCCGCATCCCGGCGGCGCAGGCGGTGATCTCCGGGATGGTCTCGCCTTTCAGGGACATGGCGGTGAGAAAGGCGCTCATCTGGACGGGGGTGGCCTGTCCGCTCATGATCTCGTCCATAACGGCTTCGGCGGTCTCATAGGGCAGGCCTTCTTTTCTGGCAAGGGCTTGAATGGCTTCACGGATCATAGGGATCCCTCCTGTTTCTGATTTTGGGCAAAGGTGAGAAAGTTTTTGAGGATCGTTTCCCCATCGGGCGTCAGGATAGATTCGGGATGAAACTGCAGCCCGAAGGTGGGATGGGTCTTGTGCTGAAGCGCCATGATCTCTCCGTCTTCCGCGACGGCAGCGGCCTCCAGATCGGGTGGGAGCGGCTCCTTCGCCGCAAGGGAATGGTAGCGTGCCACCGGGATCTCCGGCGGCAGATCCTGAAAGAGGGGGCAGGATGGGGCGAGCTTTGTCAGGGAGGATTTCCCGTGCATCAGGGCCTTTGCATACCCGACGGTTCCGCCGAAGGCTTCGCAAATGGCCTGGTGCCCCAGACAGACGCCTAAAATGGGGATCTTTCCGCTGAGCTTTTGTACCGCTTCTTCGCAGATTCCGGCGTCTGCCGGTCTTCCAGGCCCCGGGGAGAGGAGGATGGCTTCCGGAGAAAGGGCTTCGATCTCCGGGACGGAGAGGAGGTCGTTTCGGACGACCCGGATGTCCGGGTTTAAAGTCCCCACCAGCTGGAAGAGGTTATAGGAAAAGCTGTCATAATTATCGATAAGCAGGATCATTGGTCGATGCCTCCTTCTGCGGTTTCCAGAGCCTGCATGACGGCTTTGGCTTTATTTAAGCACTCCTGATATTCGGATTCCGGCACGCTGTCGGTCACGATCCCGGCGCCGGAGCGGACGAAGACCTTGCCGTTTTTTCGGAATGCCAGCCGGATGCCGATGCAGGTGTCCATGCAGCCGGTAAAGTCCAGATACCCCACCGCTCCGCCGTAAATTCCCCGTTTGCAGTTTTCCAGGTCGTTGATGATCTGGCAGGCCCGGAGCTTGGGGGCGCCGGACAGCGTCCCTGCCGGCAGCACCGATCCGATGGCATCCAGTGCGTCACAGTTCTCCCGGATCTGGCCCCGGACGGTGGAACCGATGTGCATCACATGGGAGAACCGCTCGATGGAGAGGTACTTTTCCACCTTCACGGATCCGAAGCAGCTGACCCGTCCTAAGTCGTTGCGGCCTAAATCCACCAGCATGTTGTGCTCCGCCAGCTCTTTTTCGTCGGAGAGAAGCTCTTTTTCCAGCCGCTTGTCTTCCTCTTCCGTCCTTCCCCGGGGACGGGTCCCTGCCAGAGGGAAGGTGTGGAGCACCCCATCTTCCAGCTTTACCAGCGTTTCCGGAGAGGCACCTGCCAGCTCCAGATCGTCGCTGGAAAAATAGAAGAGGTAGGGGGAGGGGTTGGTGGTCCGCAGCACCCGGTAGGCGTCCAGAAGGTTCCCTTCAAAGTCCGCTTCCAGCCGGTTTGATAAAACCACCTGAAAGATGTCGCCCTCTTTGATATGGCGTTTTGCTTCCTCCACCATCCGGCAGTAGGCGTCTTTCTCAAAAAGCGGACGGAAGGGAGAAAGAAGGCGCCCCGGGCGGCTGGGGGCGGGGACGCCGGTACGGAGAAGGCGGATGAGGTTATCAAGCTCCAGCTTCGCCCGGGCGTATTCGGTGTCCACGTCGTCCAGGCGGATGTTGACGATGAGGATCAGCTTCTGCATCAGGTTGTCGAAAACGATGACCTTGTCGAAGAGCATCAGATCCACGTCCTTGAAATGCTCCGGATCCTCAGCGTCCAAGCGAAGGGAGGGTTCGGCGTACTTGATGAAGTCGTAGGAGAAGTACCCCACCAGCCCGCCGGTGAAGGGCGGCAGCCCCGGGATCCGGGGGCTTTTGTTTTCCCTTAGGATCTGTCGGATGGCTTCCCTTGGGTCGCCCTTGAAGGTCAGGGGGGAAGTGCCGGCTTCAATGGTTAAGTTCCCGTTGGTGCAGGAGATCCCCATGGAGGGGTCGAAGCCCAAAAAGGTGTAGCGGCCCCACCGGCGGCTGTCCTCCGCACTTTCCAGCAGATAGCAGCGGCGGCTGACGCCCTTTAAGATCTGCAGGGCTTTGATGGGGGTGGTGAAGTCGGAGAAGATCTCCCGGCTGACGGGGAGGGTGCGGAAGCGGCCGTCTGCCGCAAACACCCTTGCTTCTTCCAGTGTTGGCTTTGTCATGAAAATACCTCCTGACAAACCGAAAAGCCCGTCCACGACAGAAAATCGCTTTCTGCCAAGGACGAGCTTTAAAAACCCGCGGTGCCACCTTGCTTTGCGGAACGAGCCGCACGCTTTTGCAGGATACCATCATATCCCTGACCCTTGACGCAGGTCTTCACGTCGCAGAGTAATCGGGGGGAACCCCCTTTCACTGCGCCCTCAGTGGTCCATTTGGCAAACTGCGTCCGGTCGGGCTCTCAGCTGCCCCGGCTCTCTGTGCGTGCACATTTGCTTTGATCTCCACATCATCGGTTTGTGGACGGTATTCAGTTGTAATTTTGTTTTTATTATACACGCCGGATGGAGAATGTCAACCACTTTTTAAATTTTTTTGGAAATTTCGTATTTTATGCGGCTTTTTTTTAAAAAACCATCAGATATGCGAAAAACCTACGCCGCCGTTTGAGCAGGTGCAGGTTTTTCTGAAAAGGGAGTTTATTCTTCCGGATCCAGCTTCATGCTTTCCTCCATGGAGGAGTCGATAAGGGCGATGAAGGTGGGGCCGACGTTCCCCTTCACGGGGCTTCCGTCAGAGAGGGTGAAGGTGAACTGGTTTTTATAGGAGCCCTTCGACCAGGTGATGGGGGCGACGCCGCCGTTGGTGAAAAACCATCCTTTTCCGCTGTTCAGCGCCACATCCCGGAGGTCGCCGCCGTTGTAGCTGGTGATGGTGGTGGACAAAACGAGCACGTTTGCGAAGGTCAGCACCTCGCCGGTGTCGGCATCAATGTGGGGCTGCCCTTTCCGGAGCTTTTCGTAAAGGCCGGTTTCGGGGTTGAAATTGAACTGGTCGCTGGAGTAGCCGGAGAATTTCACATAAACGCTGCTGCATTTTTCCGTCAGCTCCACGGGGGTTTGGGAGATGGTCAGAGGCGGGATGGGCGTCCCTTCCAGGGAGTATCCCCGTTTTTCGCAGACGGTCTGGATGCCGTCGGAGTTGATGAAATAGCTGTGCTCCACGCCCCGGGAGTTGGCACGCTCCTGATCCTTGTAGAAGACGGTGGTGCCATAGATCAGGCCGTCTACGTTGTCAAGACCCCGGTCAGCTACCGCTGCTTTTCCGGGCTTGCTGCCGCCGAAATGGACGAAAATGGGATCGTACGGGTAGGCAAAGTCGGTGTAATAGTGGCGGACGCTGCGGACCGGGCCGGTATAGGGGACGGCGTCCGGATCGGCGAAGACCGCCATCATCCGGGTGATGCCGCCTTCCACCACTACCTCATAGATCACGTCGGCGGCGGAGAGCCCCCGATGGGGAACGGCGGCGTCGATGTTGTTGACCATGACGGTCACCGGGCGTTTGCCGACGGCGGATTCCGGATAGTCGGCTTCCCCGGTCAGGGGGTTGATAGGGCCGGCAGGTTCCGGTTCCGAAGATTCTTCCGGAAGGGAGCTTTCTTCCTCCGGAAAGGAAGGCTCCGGCAGGACGAGGGAGCTTTCTTCCGGCTCGGAAGAAACATCCGGGGCGGAGCCGCCGCAGCCAGACAGACCGGTCAGGAAAAGGGAAGCCGCCAGCAGGGCGCTGAAAAATGCTTTGACAGGGCGTTTCATAGGCGTGTGCCTCCTTCAAGGATAATCGGGAAAACGGATGCCGGACAGCCGGCGGATCTTCTCCATAGTGCGGGAGACGGAAAGGGACAGCTTCGATGCCCTTTCGTATTCCTTTTGTGTCCCTTCCGGATCCTTTATGAACCGGTAAAAATCCATGGATTCGCCGCTCATGAGGGTCGGTTTTTCCTCGTCGCCCCAGATGAGGCGGGAGTCGTTTCCGGTAAAGAGGCGGATCCCGGTGAGCTTTGAGATGGACTCGATGACAAGGGTGCCCCGGTCGCCCAAGATTTCGGAACCTAAATGGCTTTGTCCGGTCTTGGAGCAGGTCAGGGTCAAGAGTTTATCCGGATACTCGAAAATTGCGGTGCAGCTTTCATCCGCCCCGGTGGGAAGGAAGCGGGCGGAGGCGTTGATTTTTTCCGGCTCCCCGAACCAGTCGAGAGCGGGGTAGACGCAGTAGACGCCTAAGTCCATCAGGCTGCCGGTGGCCATTTTGGGGTTGAAGATGTTGGGCAGTTCCCCCCGGAGCAGGGCGGGATATTTGGAGGAAAGCTGGGAAAAATCAAAGTGGGCGGAGGTGATCCTCCCCAGCTGGGGCAAAGCGTCTAAAACCGCCTGCCGTTGGGGAAGATGGAGCATCATGATGGCTTCCATATAGATGAGCCCCTTTGCCGCAGCCAGCTGCTGCAGCTCCTCACATTCCTCCGGGGAAACGGTGATGGGCTTTTCGCAGAGGACGTGCTTCCCGGCATTCAGAAGGAGCTTCGACTGCACATAATGAAAGCGGTTGGGGCTTGCCACATAGACGGCTTCGACGGCAGGGTCAGCCGCCAGCTCCTCTACGGAGGTGTAAACGGTGGATACCCCGTAATTGCTCCCAAATTGAAGCCCTTTTTCCCTGCTCCGGGAGCAGACGGCGGCAAGCTCCCACTTGCCGGTAAGGGCGGCGCCTTGTATGTAAGAATCGACAATCCAGCCGGTTCCGATCACGGCATAATGCATGGTGATCCTCCTTTGCTGCAAAAGATACCCTCATTATAGCAAAAAATTGTGTGGTTTGCAAGAAGACCGGCGGCTTTTTATTGGACCCTTATCCCTCCTTCCTAGGGGTCGGGCTTCCCGGGCCGGCTGCAGGAAGCCTTTCCGTAAAGCGTCAGCAGGCGGATCAGCTCCCGGCTGTTTGCTCCGCCGATCTGGGCTAGGGTCTGTTCTTTACACTGCAGGAGGGGAAGAGCTGCCACTTTGACGTTCAGTGAATTCTCGTTCGGCTCCATGAAAATCTCTTTAGTCAATTTTATTACGGTAAATAATATTGACTTATACGCTGCGGTTTTTTCTTTGCCAAGAAGAAAAATGAGTCGGATCGCTGCGGAAGGGGGGGTGACAAAAAAGGGCGGCAGCGATGGGCTTCGCTGCCGCTTTCTGCTTTCGTAAAGCACGCTACTTGACGGATGGGCGCTTTGACACAAATCATATTATAAATAATTATACTTAATGTTGCCGGAGCTGCCAATATGACGTCCCTGTAATTGGCTATGGTTCCGCTTTTTCCTTGGGAAAGGTCTGATCGCCGTCATAAATTCCGTCAGCATAGTCATGAGAAAAGGGCAGTACCTGTGTCAAAAAGAGGCAAAAATATCTATAAACGAAAAGACGGAAGGTGGGAGGAACGCTACATCCGAATCTGCGATGAAAACGGAAAGGCCAAATACGGGTACCTTAACAAAAATCCCCGGCATCTGCGGGAAGCAGGTGCCGGGGATTTCTTACGGAGAGGCGTCTCTTAGTACATGCCGCCCTTCAAAACTGCAACTTTTTGAAGCAAAACGAATATAACGGAAAATGTAGATTTTCGTAGAGTTATCAAGGCTTTGAGCTACTTTTTTCAGTTTCCTTGATTTTGATGAAATTCACACATTTCTACGCAAATCTACGCCACTTGACAGGGAATTGGCGTAAGTTGTGGCGTAAGCCAGCCAACTTCGTACAATGAAAATTACAGGCTGCTGGCGATCTGTTCAAAGGCTCTCTCGACAGAATCAAAGCTGCTGTGCGTGTAGACGTCCAGCGTCACACTGGCGTTGGAATGTCCCATCAGATATTGCAGACTCTTCACATCAAGCCCCGCCTGTTGGACGTTGGTGCAGAAGGTGTGCCGCAGCACATGGGGCGTGATCCGTGGGACAGGCTTGCCGTATGCCTTTTCAAATCGCGCTTGCAGACCTCGCATATAGTTCTCCAGGTGCATCGCAACCTTCGGCATCCCGGACTTGTCCAGAAAGAGAAAACCGCTGTGACCGTCCACCAGCAATTCCACCTTCGGGGCGGTTCTGGCTTTCACCACCCGCATCAACGCCATGTAAACCGCGTCCGTCATGGGGACGTTTCGGATGCCGCTTTTGGTTTTGGGCGGCGTGACGAAATAGGGCTTCTCTGCTGTCCGGCATAGCTGCCGCCGAACGTGAATACAGCGCCGGTCGAAGTCAATATCTGCCCGTGTCAGACCGTACAGCTCACTCACGCGTAAGCCGGTTCCCAACAGGATTACAATGTCATCATAGTAATTCCCGCCACAGTCCTGCACGAATTGCAGATACTTCTCCTGCTGCTCCTTGGTCAGCGCATCGCGTACATAGGCATCCTTCGGCACCACATCAGACAGCTTGAACTTGAACGGATTCTTGCGGATGATATCATCATCCACCGCCATTTCAAACGCCGGTCTGACAACGCTTTGCAGGACACCGATGGTGTTTTGCTTGATGCCGCTGTCGTGCAGGAACACAAACCAGCCTTTTGCGTCGGACAGCTTTACGGTCTTGATCGGCTTCTGCCCGAACGGGTCGGCATGAATCCGCTTGACCGCAGAACCATACGAACGCAGGGAGTTTTGCTTCAAGCCCCGTTTCAGGTTCATGTAGCGGTCAACCAGTTCTGCCACGGTCATGTCACCCGCTGCATAGTCGATGCCGTCCGCCATGTCGCGCCGCAGCTCGTCCTCTTTCTTCCGCAGCTCTGTCAGGGATTTAGCGTAAATACAACGCCGTTTCTTGTGGATATCGGTATAACGATAGTCGTAGGTGCCGTTTGCTCTCTGGCTTTCGCCATCCTTCAAAACACGACCCTTGCTATCTTTGCGCTTTTCAGACATTTAGAAACTCCTTTCTGTGAAAAGCGCATCTATAAGGTCAGTGTCAGTATAACACATCAACCATGCGATTTCCACCCGCAGCGAATGAGAAAAGGACGGTTTCACATTTGCAGCCTTTGGCAACCTCTCAAATAGAATATGCTTGCTCGACAAAGCAATCGAACAGGCGACGTTTGATCAGACGCTTGTTTCCCACCCAAAGGACGAATTTGCATTTATCTTCATTCGTAATTTCACGCAGTTTGTTGATGCCAATGCCGGAGTAAGCCGCAGCTTCTTCCAGCGTCAGATTGCTCTTTTCCCAAATCGGAACTTGTCGGGACTTGGTCCCTCCATCTTGCTGATGCAAGACCGTTCCGTCGCTTAAAGTCCCCACTGGGGACTTCATTGCTTCGCAAACGCGAACTTCCTTCATAGGCAGACCTCCAATTCCTTGTAACCGAACGCCTGTAACCGGGCAGGAAAACTCTTTTTTTCTGTACGCAGGGCATTCGGTGGGCTTTATACTTTTTCTTATTCTTTTAAGGTTACATGGTTACAGAAAGAGGAAAACGCAGCAGTTATGCGGCTTTTGCGCTGTAACTGGGGTGTAACCGAACCTGTAACCAGACGTGTAACCGCTGCTCGTCAGAAGGGAAAGTCCAGTTGCTGGGCTTCTGCATCCGTTATTTCGGAGAAATATTCAGCCCCGGTTTCGGGGCTGGTTACGCGCTCCCAGCCTTTCTGAACACCGTAC
>ERZ827363.3190-NODE-3190-length-12791-cov-9.104742_pt1 | contig 12791 bp, 11 predicted proteins | sample MGYA00519776_ERZ827363 | MGnify/ENA primary metagenome ERZ827363 (study PRJEB31778, sample SAMEA3449288) | human gut metagenome | biome: human gut; feature: human-associated habitat; material: faeces | place: United Kingdom | collected 2010/2012 ...
CCTATTTCCATTATGTTTAATGTAATATTTATTTATATAATACACATAATGGAATATATGTGCAATTAGATTTATTTTAAAAAATACAGAAAAGAGTTTATTAGTAATTAATATGTTGTGATAGTTATTTTATTAAACATATTGAAATTACCATATAAAGTATTTTAATTATAAAAATATAGCTTGTTAAAATCTAGTATTTTCAGTAAATATATTTACCTAGAACAACGAGTTAATATAGTAATGTTTAATTAATAAAAATAAGTATCACTATTAAACATAATAATATATAGTAGGTAATATAATTAAGGGTGGAGCTTTACAAAGAGTAAATAAGTGATGCCAGACGTAGTTAAAAAAGATATAATATATTTAAATCAAATTGCTAAGGTCAAAAAATCAGTCTTAGCAGTATAGGGGGTATTTTATGAGAGATGGACATATCCATTCACCTTATTGTCCGCATGGAAGTAGTGACAGATTTGAACAGTATATAAAAAAAGCAATAGAAGTTGGAGTTATGGTAATGACTTTTACCGAACATTTTCCTCTTCCTAAAAATTTCAAGGATCCTTCACCAGAAAATAATAGTGCAATGAGTGAAGATCATTTATTAGCTTATTTTAATGAATTAAAAGAGCTTAAGGAAAAATATAAGCATAGTATTAAGATAAATATAGGTGTTGAAGTTGACTACATAGAAGGATATGAAAAAGAGATAAAAGAAATGTTGGATAAGTATGGTGAATATATAGATGATTCTATATTATCTGTGCATATGATAAAAATAAATGATGAATATCATTTAATAGACTATAGTCCAGAAAAGTTTGGCGAGTTAGTTGATTTATTAGGCTCAATAGAAAACGTTTACTATAAATACTATGATACTGTTAAAATGGCTGTAAATAGTGACTTAGGAAGATATAAGCCAAGAAGAATAGGCCATTTAAATTTAGTTAGAAAGTATAATAAAATTTATCCATATGACTATAGAGGTAATGAAAAGTTAGAAGAGATAGTAAGGATTGTGAAATCTAAAGATTATGAATTAGATTTTAATGTATCAGGATATAGAAAGCCATATTGCAATGAGGCTTATATTGATGGTTATTTATTAAAACTTGTTAGAGATTATAATGTTAAAACTATTTTAGGTTCAGACTCTCACACACATGATACTGTTGGGTATAAAATGAAAGAATATAACAGATTAATGGAAGAACTGCAATTTTAATTATGGCTATGCATCTATATATTTATCTTAAAACTTAAATTATAAAATAACTAGATGTAAGTATGCTAAATGATTAAATTGGTTATTCAATTATAATCGATGAAGATAAAGTTGCAAACTATTAGGGATATCAGATATATAAATGATAAATTTTTAGATATAAAATAAAGGAGTTTTTAAAGATAACTCCTTTATTTTATATTTAGTTTTTCTTATATATCAAAGTATACTGTAGATGATAATACAAATCTTAATATATTAAGTGGTAATTTATAGATTTACTTACTATAATAATTTACAGCTTACAAAAATAAGTGAATCTTAATAAAACTCAATTAATATTCTTTTATGATTTCATTCATTAGCTCAGGGTAATCTGAAAATACACCATCTACATTATATTTAATCATTTTTTTCATTATTATAGGGGTATTTACAGTGTATACAAATACTTTTAGTCCATTTTCATGTGCAAGGTCTACCATTTCTTTAGTAACTAAATCTCTAGAAATATTTATACTATAAACACCTAATTTCTTAGCATGTTCAACAACATTAGCTTCAGGTGCATAGTTTTTTTCATGGTCATAAAGAGCACCGTATTTTAAGTTATTATCTAATTCTTTAAATATCTTTATACATTTGTGATTAAAGCTTGATATTAAGACTTTTTCTTCAAAGTTATATTCTTTGATTAAATCAATTACACCTTGTTCTAAATTATAGTGAATTAAATCTGTTTTAGCTTCTATATTTAATATTATATCTGTATTTTTTATAAACGATGTATTTGGTTTAACACCAATTGCCATAACAACAAGATCACAATCAATTTCACATTTATTAGTTATAACTTTGTTTATATTTTCATCACCAACATATTCTTGTACAGTATCACCAAGATGTAGATGAATATTATTTTTTCTTAATTCTTCTTCTAATAAATCAGTAATTTCTTTATCAAATACTTTATCTAAAACTCTATTGCTTCTTCCAACTAAATATATATTTTTATTTAATTTTTTTGCGGCTTCAATAGTTTCTATTCCTATAAATCCAGCTCCAACTATTACAATATTTTTATTTTCTTCTTTATTCATCAATTCTCTAAGTTTGATACCATCATTCATATCTTTTAGTGTAGTTAAATTATTATAAGATTTTTCTAAAGGAGGCATAATACTGCTTGCTCCTGTAGCAATCATTAATTTATCATAATTATCTGTGAAAATTTCATTAGTTAAAGTATCTTTTATAGTAAGTTTTTTTTGTGAAGAATCAATGTCGATAACTTCCTTAAAAGTATTTAAATCAATTCCAGATTCTATAAATTTTGATTTTTCTCTAGCAATCATCATATTGGAATCATTGAAAAATCCACCTACATAATAAGGAAGACCACAAGCTCCAAATGATACTATATCAGTTTTTTCATATACAACAACCTCATAGTCAGGTTTCATTCTTTTTAATTTTGACGCAGCTGACATACCTGCAGCTACTGCTCCTATTATAACAACTTTCATATTTTTCTCCTTAGATGTAAATTATTATATTTATTTTATCATTATGATAATACCCTGAAAAGATAATAAATAATCTAATCACAAAATATATTTTATAAAAATATAATAAAGTAAATACTCTAATTGATTTTTATGGAGGGAAAAATATGACTGAATATAGAGGAATAGATGTAAGTAACTGGTCTGGAAGTATAGATTGGAGAGATGTGGCCGATAGTGGTGTAAAAGCAGTAATTATTCAAGCGTCAGAGGGGACTTTTTATAGAGATCCTTATTTACATGAATTTTATGATGGAGCAAGAGAGCATGGTTTAAAAATTGGTTTTTATCATTTTTTTAATCCAGGTTCATCACCAACACCAAAAGAACAAGCTAGATATTTTGTAGATACAATTAGTGGTCTTCATGCAGATATTAAACTTATTTTAGACTTGGAACAAACAGGTGGACTTGATAATTATCGTTTAACTATTCAAGCATTGGAATTTTTAAGAGAGGTAGAAAGATTAAGTGGGTTAGATGCAGCAGTTTATACTTATACAAATTTTGCACAAAATAATTTGTATGAAGGTCTTGGTCTTGAAAAATATCCATTATGGATTGCACAAATAGATACCAATAGACCTGCAGCAAATCCAATATGGGGTAGAAGATATGATGCTTGGCAATATTCTGATACAGGTAGAGTATCTGGTATCGGAACAAATACAGATTTAGATATTTTTTATGAAGGTATTTTTTTAGATGGTAAAAAGGATTTACCAGGAAGTAGAAAAAAAGAATCTAAGGATAGAAGAGTAATATATTATGAGGTGCAAGACGGAAATACTTTAAGTTCTATAGCTAGAAGATATGGCGTATCAGTAAAGGAACTTGAAAGAATTAACGGACTTACAAATCCAGATGAAATATATCCAGGAGAAGTATTGAAAATTTACCCTAAAGAAAAAAGAGATGAAAGAAAAAAAGATAAAAAGAGATTTTATAGTACTTATATAGTAAAATCAGGTGATACTTTATCTTATATAGCTCAAAAACTTCATACAACAGTAAAAGAATTAACTGAGTTAAATGATATATCAAATCCAAATTTAATATATCCAGGTGAAATTTTAAAAGTACCTGAACTAAAAAGAGGAGAAAGTAAATCAATTTCCAGTAGACAATATATAAAAACTTATATAGTAAGACAAGGAGATACTTTATCTGCCATAGCAAAAAGATTTCACACTACAGTAAAAAGATTAGTTGAAATAAATAATATATTAAATCCAAACTTAATATATCCAGGAGAAGTATTAAAAATTGAATCATCTAGAACTAGTAAAGATAAAGAAGGCTATGGAGATTTTTATGTAGTTCAAAGAGGGGATAGTTTATCAACTATAGGTAAGAGATTTAATAAAACAGAAAAACAACTTTTAGAAGATAATAATATTACAAGTAATAAGGAAGTTATTCCAGGTCATGTAATAAAGATAGATTAATTATAAAAAGCTATGTCATTAGTTTTAAGACTATGGCATAGCTTTTTGTTATGCTAAAAGTACGGAGTGAATTTTTATTTATAATTTTCTATAGATTTTATTAAATTTTGTAATTTGAATTTAGGATAAATTGGCTTTCTATTATATAATAATGAATTTTTTCTATATTCATTATATTGTTCTCTATTTTCTTCAAAATATTTGTTTATACCTATTTTAAACATATCTTCTTCATTATCAAAATTCATATAATTTAAATAGTCATCAATTAGGCTTGGATTTTCTTGAATTAAGTTTATAAATTTAGATTCAATTAATCTTAGTTGTTTTAATAAATTTCTTGTTGCATGATTTATTTCTTGATTTAAATACTCAACATCTCTAACAGCATTTGTAAGGTCACTCATTACTTTATATTGAGCTTCTTTTATTTTTCTTTTATAAACTTCTGATAAAAAGAATAATTCACCTAATTCTTTTTCTTTTTCAAAGAAACCTGGAACTAGCAATCTTATGGAAGATAAATCAGATTTTTTTTCAATTGTTAATTGAGTGCCGTGATTAAATATAATTTTTAGAGGAAATTTAAGCTTATCAATACTAGCTTCTTCTTTTAAAATTCCCTTTTCTACAATAAATAACTTGCTATTTTGATAAATTACAAAACTAGGATTGTAGTTATAATATAAGGTTTTTGTAGGAACCTCATCTCCAAAATTAAAACTACGAATTCCATCATTACATTTAACTACATCACCATGATTACTTAAAACAGGATAATAAAAACAATCAAACTTCATTAAACATCAACCACCCTTATAAAATATATATCTAATATAATTATACTATGTTTAATCGAATAATGTGAAAAAATTACCAATCATTCTAAAAAGTCATCAATACATAAGTAAGATTAAATGTTTTTCCATTAATACCAATATTTAAAAAGGTTATTTAAAGAAAATAACTGTAAAGAATAATAAATATATATTATTCATAAATTTACTATGTTAATACTTTTTAAATATACTTGACTAATATAAAAAACTTTCCTACAATAATAGTTGCACAAGTTAACTATTAACAATAGAAATGAATTTGTAGAAAGGATAAAATATATGAGTACATTAGAAGAAAAATCTAAAGAATTTCTATCTTCCATATTTAAAATAAAGAAGTTAGCTCATAAAAATAGAAAGTCAAAAGATTTTCAACCGGAAATAATAAGAAGTATGAAGATTATTTATCATGATTATATAAATCATAAAGATGATGAAAATTATTATGGTATGAAGACTTCAGATTTAACAAAAAATTTATGTATAACTAAGCCAGCAACTTCAAAAGCACTTAATTCTTTAGAAGAAAAAGGATATATACAAAGATCTTCAAATAAGACTGACAGAAGAGTTGTATATGTAAAATTAACAGAAGAAGGCAAGTTATACTTAGAAGAACAAAATATAAAGTTTAAAAATTTTACTTGCAAAGTAGTAGAAAAAATGGGTGAAGAAGATACAGATAATTTAATTCGCTTATTTGATAAACTTTATAATATCATAGAAGAAATACAATCAGAACAATAAAATCATAATTAAAGAAAGGGAAAAAAGATGTTAAAAGTTTTTAAGTATTTAAAAAAGTCTAGCTTTATAATTTTTATAATTATATTGTTATTAGCAGGTCAAGCTAGTTGTGAATTATCTTTACCAACATATACATCAAATATTATTAATATTGGTATACAGCAAGGTGGTATAGAAAATTCAGTTCCAGATGTTATAAGAAAATCAGCAATGGATAATTTGTTTATTTTCTTGAATAAAAAAGATAAAGACACTGTTTTAGATAATTATAAGTTATTGAGCAAAGATTCTTTAAGCAGTGAAGATTATAAGACATATAAAGAGTCATACCCTGCATTAAAAGATGAAGAATTATATTTATTAAATACAAAAGATAAAGAAAAAATAGAAAAATTAGATAATATACTTGCTAAACCAGAATTAATAGTATATGGATTAGAAAGTAATGATGAATCAAGTAAAATGATTCAAGAACAAATGAAAAATAACATGAATTCTAATATTCCATCAGGAAATGTGCCAAATGGTTCTGAGAATATGGAAAATATGGATATGTTTACTTTATTAGAATCTATGCCACAATCTCAAAGAGATAAACTTATTGAAGAGATGGATAATAAGTTAGTAGACTTACCTGAAGCAATGATTAGCCAAGGTGCTGTATCTTTTGTTAAAGGTGAATATAGTGATATAGGAATAGATACAAATAATTTACAAACTAAATATATAATAACTACAGGACTAAAAATGTTAGGAATAACAGTTCTTAGTATGGTTGCTTCCATAACAGTTGGATTCTTAGCGTCTAGAGTAGCTGCATCATTAGGTCGTACTTTAAGAAGTAAGACTTTTGAAAAAGTAATGAGATTTTCTAGTAAAGAAATGACAGAGTTTTCAACAGCGTCATTAATTACTCGTAGTACAAATGATATACAACAAATACAACAAATGACAGTTATGATGTTAAGAATGGTATTCTTTGCACCATTTATGGCTATTGGTGGTATATATAAAGCTTTAACTACAAATGTATCCATGTCATGGGTTATAGGTGTAGCAGTTTTATGTGTTGTACTTATAGTAGCAGTATTATTTACAACAGTAATGCCTAGATTTAAAGTATTACAAAATCTAGTTGATAAATTAAATTTAGTAACAAGAGAGATATTAACAGGACTTCCTGTTATACGTGCATTTAGTACAGAAAGATTTGAAGAAAACAGATTTGATGGAGTTAATAAAGATTTAACAAAAGTAAATATGTTTGTAAATAGAATGATGTCTTGCATGATGCCAATGATGATGTTTGTTATGAATGCCATATCTGTATTAATAGTTTGGGTAGGTGCAAAAAATATAGATACAGGTGCTATGCAAGTTGGGGATATGATGGCATTTATTCAATATACTATGCAAATAGTAATGTCATTCTTAATGATATCAGCAGTATCTATTATGATACCAAGAGCGAGTGTATCGGCTAAGCGTGTTAATGAAGTTTTAGAAAAAGACATTATAATAAAAGAAGATGAAAAACCTAAAGCTTTTGATGAAAGCAAAAAAGGTTTAGTTGAATTTAAAAATGTTTCATTCCAATATCCAGATGCTGATGAAAAAATAATTCATAATATAAGCTTTACAGCTAAACCAGGTGAAACAACAGCATTTATAGGAAGTACAGGTAGTGGTAAATCTACACTTATTAATTTAATACCGAGATTCCATGATGTAACGGAAGGGTCTATTAGTGTTGATGGTGTTAATATTAAAGATGTATCCACTCATGATTTAAGAGAAAAAATTGGATATGTTCCACAAAAAGGAATATTATTCTCAGGAACAATAGATTCTAACTTAAGATATGGTAATAAAGATGCTTCAGAAGATGATATAATAAGAGCTGCTAAAATTGCTCAATCAATAGATTTTATCAATGATAAAGAAGATAAATTTGATTCGGAAATAGCACAAGGTGGTTCAAACGTATCTGGTGGACAAAAACAAAGATTATCTATTGCTAGGGCAATAGCAAAAGATCCAGAAATCTTTATATTTGATGATAGTTTCTCTGCTCTAGATTTTAAAACTGATGCAAAACTTCGTAAAGCATTAAAATCAGAAACAAAAGATGCAACAGTATTAATAGTAGCTCAAAGAATAAGTACTATTTTAGATGCTGATCAAATAGTTGTTTTAGATGAAGGTAGAGTAGTTGGAATAGGAAAACACAATGAACTTCTAAAAAATTGTGAAGTGTATAAAGAAATAGCATTATCACAACTTTCAAAGGAGGAATTAGATAATGAGTAGAGAAGGAAATAGACAAGGAATGCCTAGGGGTCCAATGGGCGGAGGACGTGGAATGAGAGGTCCAGCAGAAAAAGCAAAAGACTTTAAAGGTACTATGAAAACTTTAGCTTCTTACTTAGCTAAATATAAATTATCTATCATAATAGTATTTATATTTGCTATAGGAAGTGTTACATTTTCTGTAATAGGACCTAAAATTTTAGGTAAGGCGACTACAGAAATATTCAATGGATTAGTAAGTAAAGTATCTGGTAGTGGAAAAGGTATAGATTTTGATGCTATAAAAAAAATACTAATATCTTTAATTATATTATATGTAATAAGTACTGTATTTTCATTTGTACAAGGATTTGTAATGAGTGGAATATCACAAAAAGTTGCGTATAATTTAAGAGATGAATTAGTAAAGAAATTAAATATATTACCTATGAAATACTTTGATACAAAAACTCATGGTGAAGTTTTATCTAGATTTACAAATGATATAGATACATTAGCTCAAAGTTTAAATCAAAGTTTAACACAAATAATAACTTCAATAACAACTTTAGTTGGTGTATTTATAATGATGTTATCTATAAGTGTAGTAATGACTTTTAGTGCCTTAATAGTTATACCAATATCATTATTTTTAATATCATTCATTATAAAAAGATCTCAAAAATTCTTTAAAAGTCAACAAGAATTTTTAGGGCAAGTTAATGGTCAAGTTGAAGAATTATACGGTGGTCATACTGTTGTTCAAGCATTTAATAGAGAAGAAGAATCTATAAAAGAGTTTAATAAAATAAATGATAAATTATATGATTCAGCATGGAAATCACAATTTTTATCAGGTACAATGCAACCATTAATGATGTTTGTTGGTAATTTAAGTTATGTTATAGTTTCTATACTAGGTGGATATTTAGTTATAAAAAACAAAATAGAAGTTGGCGATATTCAATCATTTATTCAATATGTGAGAAGTTTCAACCAACCTATTTCACAAATGGCACAGATATCAAATCAATTACAATCTACAGCAGCTGCTGCAGAGAGAGTATTTGAATTCTTAAACGAAGAGGAAGAAGATGTTACAGTGGAAAATCCTATTAGTATAGAAGGATTACAAGGTAGAATAGACTTCCAAAATGTTAGATTTGGATATGATGAAAATAGAACTATAATAAAAGACTTTACTGCTCATGTAAAACCTGGTCAAAAAGTAGCTTTAGTTGGTCCTACTGGAGCAGGAAAAAGTACAATGATAAAATTATTAATGAGATTCTATGATGTCAACTCAGGAGCAATACTAGTAGATGGACATAATATAAAAGATTTTAATAGAAGCGAATTAAGAGAATTATTTGGTATGGTGCTACAAGATACGTGGTTATTTAGTGGTTCTATAAAAGAAAACATAAGATATGGTAGATTAGATGCTACAGATGAAGAAGTAATAGAAGCGTCAAAAGCAGCTCATGTTCATCACTTTATAAAAACTCTACCAGATGGATACAATATGCTACTAAATGAAGAATCTAGTAATATATCTCAAGGCCAAAAACAATTATTAACTATAGCACGTGCCATATTAGCAGACCCAAAAATATTAATACTAGATGAAGCAACAAGTTCTGTTGATACAAGAACTGAACTTTTAATTCAAAAAGCTATGGATAATCTAATGGAAGGAAGAACTAGTTTCGTAATTGCTCATAGATTATCAACTATAAGAGATGCAGATTTAATTTTAGTAATTAATGATGGAGACATAGTGGAACAAGGAAATCACGAAGAACTATTAGCTAAAAATGGATTCTATGCAAACTTATATAATTCACAATTTGCAGAGAAAGAAGCTATGTAATATAAATAAAATATATAATAAAAAAGCACCTTGAGTATAATAATTATATTCAAGGTGTTTTTGGTTATATTAATATGGTTGAAGCTTTATAATAAATAATATATTATAAAAATGGTGAGTAATAAAAAGACATTTTATATGGAGGATTTAAAATGAAAGAAAAAGTTAGGGAATTATCTAATGGAGTAAAAATACCTGTTGTAGGTTTTGGTACATATAAATTAGAAAATGATAATGATGAAGTTTGCAATATGGTAAAAGAGGCCATAAAGGCAGGATATAGAAGTATAGATACAGCATCATTTTATGATAATGAAGAAGGTGTAGGTAAGGGGATTACACAATCTGGAATTAATAGAGAAGAGTTATTTATAACTACTAAAGTTTGGCCTGATGATGATGGTTATGAAAATACAATGAAAGCCTTTGAAAAATCTCTAAGTAAATTAAATTTAGATTATATAGATTTATATTTAGTTCATTGGCCAACTGAAAAAATAAAAGATACATGGAGGGCATTAGAAGATTTATATAGACAAAAGAAAGTTAGGGCTATTGGTGTTTGTAATTGTACTATTGAACAATTAGAATCAATTATAGAGTTTGCAAATATAAATCCCATGGTTAATCAAGTGGAATTACATCCAAATCGCAGTGAAAAAGAATTAATTAAAGTTTGTAAAAGACATAATATTGTTGTAGAGGCATGGAGTCCAATAATGAGAGGACAACTTATGTCTAATGAAATAATTAAAGAATTAGCAAAAAAATATAATAAAAGTGAAGCTCAAATTATATTAAGATGGCATTTACAAAACAATGTTATAGCCATTCCAAAAACAAGTTCACCAAGCAGAATTAAAGAGAACTTAGACATATTTGATTTTAATATTTCAAAGGAAGATATGAAAAAAATAGACTCTTTAAATACTGGTGAAAGAATGAAACCGCAAAAATATGAAAATTTATATAAAGTAATATAATTCAAAGAAGAGATTATTTTTTAATCTCTTTTTTTAGATAAAATAAAAGATAGGAGAGAATATGAAAATATTAATAGATGGAGACGGATGTCCTGTAATAGATATAGCTATAAGTGTGGCAAAAAAATTTAATATAGAAGTAGTAATAATGTGTGATACATCTCATATTTTCAATAAAGAAGGAGCAAAGACCATGGTATTTTCAAAAGGTGCTGATTCAGTTGACTTTGCCCTTATAAATTATCTTGAAAAAGAAGATGTTGTAATAACTCAAGATTACGGTTTGGCAGCCATGGCAATGAATAAAGCATCTTATGTAATAAATCAAAATGGAATGATTTATAATGATGAAAATATAGATAGATTACTTTATAGTAGACATATATCTAAAAAAATCAGAAAAAGTGGAGGGAAAACAAAAGGACCTAAGAAAAGAACTAAAGAAGACGATATAAACTTTGAAAAAACTTTAAATGAAATTTTAGAATTAATTTATTTTTTATGGAAATTATAAATTATAAAAGGAGGTCAGGTAAATTGTTATTTGAAAATGAACAGATGATTGTAAAATATATAGAAAATGATAGTGACGACCTACATAGTTTTTCCATTGATATAAAAGATTTTGATACGCCGTTAATAAATATAAAATACGATAAGAAAAAACTAAAAATAGTATCAAAGTATATTGATATAGATGATGACAGAAATGAACCAAAAAACCACGTAGCTTATAAATTAATAGATTTATGTAAATTTGAACTCTATGAAATTTTTGATTTTTTAATTAAACATAAATAAAGACCCTATCGAGAGTGTAAATTGATTTGTGCTTTAGAGTAATTTCGCTCCTCTATAGCAATATTATTTACTTATAATATTTCTCATAATATGTTAATTATTGATAATATAGATATTTATTTACAAAATGGTAAAATTAAATCTGGGTAAGTATAAGAAGTTAATTTAAACTCCTCATTCTCTTTTTTTATATCTTTAGCACTAAACCCAGTTATTAAAAAGTCGTACTCATTCCCTTTGTCTAACTCCCACTCAATCATAGAATGTATTGTTGTATTATCATTATCTTCAAATAGTCTTGAAATTCTATTAGCTGGGTGAAAATATGAGTTTGGTGATATCGTCTGGAAAAGTACCTGCGTTAGAAGTGTTTTCCCATCTCCATTTTCCCCTTCTATGATACAGTGCCTATCATTCACAGGTATAACTATATCATCATACCTTCTAGAATTGTTTTTAAAGTTTACATTAGCAATTCTAAATTTATTTATACTTGGCATTTTTTTAATCTCCTTTTTACTTATATTATTTTTCTAATTCTTTAACTGTTGCTTCCTTATCATCTTTAAATTCCATAGAATGTAAAGTTTGCTCAACTTCATTTAGCTTCCTGTTTAAAATCCCTATATAATTGTAATTTGAATTTGAATAAGCATGACAAACAATCGTTTTAAACCTTTCAGTTGGGCTGTATTTTAGAGTTATCTTATCGCAGAATAATAAATCTTGGTTCTCTAAGAATAAAAGAACTCTATTACAGTATCCCAACTTTGTTTTACTCCTGCTGTCTTTCTCATCAATAGCAGCGGATTTCACATTAGTATCAGCTATTTTATTTAACCATAAGTCAGTTATAGCTTGGCATCCTTCCATACTCTCTAATTCTTCTACCGATATTTTATTATCATCTATACTACTTTTTAATAATTCAAAACGTAGGTCAACCTCTTCTTTTAATGCATCTACTGTTAAATATGACCTACCAGTTCTTCCAGTATCATCTTTGTAA